>Ga0255095_1000839_pt1 | contig 14363 bp, 14 predicted proteins | sample Colum_Law_RepC_8_2_FD_188435 | JGI IMG/M metagenome (GOLD analysis project Ga0255095, IMG submission 188435) | Freshwater microbial communities from Columbia River, Oregon, United States - Colum_Law_RepC_8d | ecosystem: Environmental > Aquatic > Freshwater > River | place: USA: Oregon...
CCCTTCGAACAAGGGCTTGAGCGAGGCCTTGAAGGCCTCGAACTCGGGCGCGATGGCGATCTCGTCGTGGCGCACGCCCAGCCGGTCGGCCATGTCGCGCGCATCGATCCAGGAGATGTCGGCGGTGTAGGGCGAGGGCATCATCACCGTGCGCACGCGGTCTTTGCCCAGGGCGTCCACGGCAATGGCCAGCACCAGCGCCGAGTCGATGCCCCCCGACAGGCCCAGCAGCACGCCAGGGAAACCGTTCTTGCCCACGTAATCGCGCACGCCCAACACCAGGGCGTGCCAGAGGTCGGCCTCGGCGCTGTGGGCGCGGTCGATCACGGCCTGCACGGTCCAGCCATCACCAGCGCGCGCCAGGCGGACGTCAAAGGCAGCCTCTTCAAAGCTCACCGCCCGACCGGCCAGTTCGCCTTGAGCGTCAAGCGCAAAGCTGCGGCCCTCGAACACGATTTCGTCTTGCCCGCCCACCAGGTGGGCGTAGATCAGAGGCAGACCGGTGGCCTTCACGCGCTCACGCATCATGGCCTCGCGCTCGCCACCTTTGCCCTGGTGGAAGGGCGAGGCATTGATCACCGCCAGCAGCTCGGCACCAGCCGCGCGGGCGTCGGCCGCCGGGGCATCGAACCAGGCATCCTCGCAAATCAGCAACCCCACCTTCACCGGCAGGCCATCGTCCCCGATCACCTCGAACACACAGGGGTGGTCACCCGGCACGAAGTAGCGGCGCTCGTCGAACACCTGGTAATTGGGCAGCTGCCGCTTGGCATAGGTGTTTCGCAGTTCACCCTCGGCCACCACGGTGGCGGCGTTGCACAGGCTGGCAGTGGACACACTGCGCTCGCGCCAGCCCTGGTGCATGCGGGCGGGGTGTCCCACCACAAGGCAAAGGCCTTTGAGGTGAGCGGTCTCGGCGGCGATCAGGTTCAGGGCATCATCGCAGGCATCGATGAACGCCGGCCGCAGAAACAGGTCTTCGGCGGCATACCCGCACAGGGCCAGTTCCGGGGTCAGCAACAGGCGCACCCCGCGCGCGTGGGCGTCCACTGCGGCGTCGATGATGCGTCTGGCGTTGCCCGCCATATCGCCCACCACGAAATTGAGCTGGGCCACGGAAACAGAAATGGTCATGAAAACAACGAGTCCATCAAGGGTGAGTGCGTGAGGCCAAAAGATTATGTCACCCGGGTTTTTGCCGATCCGGCGCAGATTGAGGCCGCCCAATGGGATGCGCTGCTGGCACTGGAGGGCGACCCCAGCCCCTTCATGCGGCATGCCTACCTGAGCGCCCTGCACGCCAGCGGCTGCGCCGTGCCCGACACTGGCTGGGCACCCGCTTTCCTGACGCTTTGGCAAGGCACCACCCTGGTGGCCGCCTGCCCGCTGTACCTGAAGGCGCATTCCTATGGCGAGTACGTGTTCGACTGGGCCTGGGCCGACGCGCACGAGCGCCACGGCATCCGCTACTACCCGAAGGCCCTGGTGGCCGTGCCTTTCACCCCCGTACCGGGCGCACGCCTGCTGGCGCGCAGCGAAGACGCTCGCCAGGCGCTGCTGGGCGCGCTGGTGGACTGGTGCCGAGAACAAGGACTGTCGTCGCTTCACCTGCTCTTTGCCCGTGAACGCGATCTGGCCGTGTGCCAGGACCAGGGCCTGCTGCTGCGCCACACGGTGCAGTTCCACTGGCAAAACGATGCCCTGCACCCGTACGCCGACTTCGAGGCCTTTCTGGCGAGCCTGCAGCAGGAAAAGCGCAAGAAGATCCGGCAGGAACGCCGCAAGGTCAGCGAGGCTGGCGTCGGGTTTCGGTGGGCGCGAGGACGGGACATCGCCGACACCGATTGGGCGTTCTTCTACCGCTGCTACGAGCGCACCTACCTTGAGCACCGGAATGCGCCCTACCTCAACCGCGAGTTCTTCCAGCGCATGGCTCAGACCATGCCCGACAACTGGCTGCTGTTCGTGGCCGAACGCGACGGTCACCCGATTGCCAGCAGCCTGATCGCGCTGGACCCCGACCTTGGGGTGGCCTACGGGCGCTACTGGGGCGCTCTCGAGCGGGTGGACTGCCTGCACTTCGAGGCCTGTTATTACCAGCCCATTGCCTGGTGCATCGCCCACGGCTTCCAGCGCTTCGAGGGCGGCGCCCAAGGCGAGCACAAGATGGCGCGGGCCCTGCTGCCCGTGAAGACCAGCAGCGCGCACTGGCTGGCCCACCCCGCGTTTGCCGATGCGGTGGAGCGTTACCTGGAGCGCGAGGGCGAAGGCGTGGACCACTACCTCGATGACCTGCGGCGGCGCCTGCCGCTGCGGCGCGATCCGCCCGGCGCACCCAGTTAAACTGCCCCGCCATGACGGAGCAAGACGCCTTCTTCACCCACACCATCGTGGGCGCCCCCTTGTCGGTGGTGCTGGGCCGTCGCGTGCCTGGCCAGAACGCATCAGGCTTGGAAGTCGATGCCCAGACGGGTGACGCCCGGCTCTCGCCAGCGTGGCAACCATGGGCCATTCAACGGCTCTCGGAATGGCCCGTGGGCGTGCCAATGCAGCGCCCGGGGCGCTGGCGCCGGGCCCTGGAGCGCCATGCGCTGCTGATCGCCGGCGTCGGGCTGGTGGCGCTGGTGGCCGGCGTGGTAACGGTGGTGCTCGCCGGGAGCCGGCTGTGGTGACGCCCGCTTCCACCGACACGCTCACCATCGACCCGGTGGCGATGAACATCGTCAACCGCGTGGCCCAAGGCAGCGAACTGAGCGGCGAGCTGAGCTTTGAAGGCGGCCTGCTGGTGCAAGGCACTGTGGCAGGCCATGTGCGAGTGAAAGGCCGCCTGGTGATCTGGTCAGGCGCCGAGGTGCGGGGCCGCATCCGCGTGCAGGGCGATGTGTACCTGTTCGGCCAGCTGGGCGCCGAGAGCGGTGGCCCGGCAGACACCCACCTTGAATGCCAGGGCATGGTGTACGTGTCCAAGACCGGGGTGTCCACCGGCACGCTGCTGGCGCGCCGGGTACAGGTCTACGACGGCGGCCAGCTCAAAGGCCCGTTGCGAACCCTGGTGGCCGCCGACACACTGCCGGTGCTGCGCGACATCGTGGTCGTCGCGCCCGGGGGGCAAACGCCCCCCTCTTCCGATCAGGCCTGAGCTTCAGCCTTGTCGTAAGCGGCGATGCCGTCAAGGATTTCCTGGTGGGCGGCTTCCTTGCCGTCCCAGCCCAGAACCTTGACCCACTTGCCCGGGTCCAGGTCTTTGTAGTGCTCGAAGAAGTGCTCGATGGCCTTCAGGCGCACCGGGTTCAGGTCTTCCAGCTTTTGCCACTGCGAATACAGGGGCAGGATCTTTTCGGTGGGCACGGCCAGCACCTTGCCGTCCACGCCGCCTTCGTCTTCCATCTTCAGGATGCCCAGCGCGCGGCAGGGCACCACCACGCCCGGGGGCAACGGCACGGGGGTGATCACCAGCACGTCCACCGGGTCACCGTCGCCGGCGATGGTCTTGGGCACGTACCCGTAGTTCGTGGGGTAGTGCATGGCGGTGTTCATGAAGCGGTCAACGAAGATGCAGCCCGAGGCCTTGTCCACTTCGTATTTGATCGGGTCGCCATTCATCGAGATTTCGATGATGACGTTGAACGACTCGGGGACTTTGCTGCCGGGGGTGACGTGGTCGAGAGACATGTTGCTCCGTTGCTAGGGTGGTTGGAAAAGGGAAGCTGGGCGCCCCGCTCCACCGCGGCGGACTCGCGCGGATGACCGAGGCTGGCGGTCGGGATTTACCCTGATTTTACTGATCCCAGCCTGACACACCCGATGGCACCGAGGGACATTGCCGCTACATTGAAGCGGTTGGCCAATCGCCCTGCTGGGCGCCGCGCAAGGCGGCGCCACGACGAGCGAGGAAGCAACGCAGCGGGGGCAGCCCCGGAGGCGTTGCCCCCTCCAAGTCGAACTTTGCAGGAGAGCTTCATGGTTGGACAAAACGCGCTTTTGTTTGCGCTGGTGTGTGGCCTGGTCGCCGTGGTCTATGGCTTCTGGTCGCGCAGCTGGATCCTGGCCCAGGACGCTGGCAATGCCCGCATGCAGGAAATCGCCGGTGCCATTCAGACCGGCGCCGCCGCCTATCTGGCGCGGCAGTACAAGACGATCGGGCTGGTGGGCCTGGTGCTGGCGGTGCTGATCGGGGTGTTCCTCGACGGCAAGACCGCCGTGGGCTTCGTGCTGGGGGCGGTGCTCTCGGGCGCCTGCGGCTTCATTGGCATGAACATCTCGGTGCGCGCCAACGTGCGCACCGCGCAGGCCGCCACGCGCGGCATCGGGCCGGCGCTGGACGTGGCCTTTCGCGGCGGCGCCATCACCGGCATGCTGGTGGTGGGCCTGGGGCTGCTGGGCGTCACGGCCTTTTTCTGGTTTCTGGTGGGCAACGGCAACCTGAACCCGGCGTCCAACCTGTCGAAGCTGCTCAACCCGCTGATCGGGCTGGCCTTCGGTTCGTCGCTGATCTCGATCTTTGCGCGCCTGGGTGGAAGCCGGCATCCCCGAAGACGACCCGCGCAACCCGGCGGTGATCGCCGACAACGTGGGCGACAACGTGGGCGACTGCGCCGGCATGGCGGCCGATCTGTTCGAGACCTATGCCGTCACGCTGATCGCCACCATGGTGCTGGGTGCCCTGATGGTGAGCGCAGCGCCCATGCAGGCGGCGCTGTACCCGCTGGTGCTGGGTGCGGTGTCGATCCTGGCGTCCATCGTGGGCTGCTTCTTCGTGAAGGCCAGCCCCGGCATGAAGAACGTGATGCCCGCCCTCTACAAAGGGCTGGTGGTGGCCGGCGCGCTGTCGCTGGTGGCCTTCTGGTTCGTGACCGCCTGGATCGTGCCGGACAACGCCATCGCCGCCAGCGGCAGCCAGTGGCGCCTGTTCGGCGCCTGCGTGGTGGGCCTGGCCCTCACCGGCCTGCTGGTCTGGATCACCGAGTTCTACACCGGCACGCAGTACAGCCCGGTGCGCCACATCGCGCAAGCCTCCACCACCGGCCACGGCACCAACATCATCGCGGGCCTGGGCGTGTCGATGCGCTCCACCGCCTGGCCGGTGCTGTTCGTGTGCGCGGCCATCGTGGCGGCCTACACCCTGGCCGGCCTGTACGGCATTGCCGTGGCGGCCATGGCCATGCTGAGCATGGCCGGCATCGTGGTGGCACTGGACGCCTATGGCCCCATCACCGACAACGCCGGCGGCATTGCCGAGATGGCCGAGCTGCCGGCCAGCGTGCGCGACGTCACCGACCCGCTGGACGCCGTGGGCAACACCACCAAGGCCGTGACCAAGGGCTACGCCATCGGCTCGGCCGGTCTGGCCTCGCTGGTGCTGTTCGCCGACTACACCCACAAGCTGGAGGCCTACGGCCAGTCCATCCGCTTTGACCTGAGCGACCCGATGGTGATCATCGGCCTGTTCATCGGTGGCCTGATCCCCTACCTCTTCGGTGCCATGGCCATGGAAGCCGTGGGCCGCGCCGCCGGCGCGGTGGTGGTGGAGGTGCGCCGCCAGTTCAAGGAGATCCCCGGCATCATGGAGGGCACCGCCAAGCCCGAGTACGGCCGGGCGGTGGACATGCTCACGGGTGCGGCCATCAAGGAAATGATCGTGCCCAGCCTGCTGCCAGTGATCGCGCCCATTCTGGTGGGCGTGTTCCTGGGGCCCAAAGCCCTGGGTGGCCTGCTGATGGGCACCATCGTGACCGGCCTGTTCGTGGCCATTTCCATGTGCACTGGCGGCGGCGCCTGGGACAACGCCAAGAAGTACATCGAAGACGGCCACCACGGCGGCAAGGGCAGTGACGCCCACAAGGCAGCCGTCACCGGCGACACCGTGGGCGACCCCTACAAAGACACGGCCGGCCCCGCGGTGAACCCGCTGATCAAGATCATCAACATCGTGGCGCTGCTCATCGTGCCGCTGCTGCCGCTGGCCAAATGAGCGACAGGGGTGCCGACGCCGAACGGCACCCCCAGGAAAGCCCCGGGAATGCTGGGGCCGCCAAGCCATGCCACTGGGGGGTATCGCCGATAATCCCGCCATGTCCGAACGCGTGATTCCCCTGATCGATCAGCGCCTGCGCTCGCGCGCCGTGGCGGTGCCCAGCCAGCCCATTGCGGCCAGCGGGCTGGTGGGCGATGCCCTGGGCCGGCCCTTGCGTGACCTTCGCATCAGCGTGACCGACCGGTGCAACTTCCGCTGCAGCTACTGCATGCCGAAGGAAATCTTCGACAAGGACTACCAATACCTGCCGCACAGCGCGCTGCTGACCTTCGAGGAAATCACCAGGGTCGCGCAGCAGTTTGTGGCGCACGGCGTGCAGAAGATCCGCCTCACTGGCGGCGAGCCCCTGCTGCGCAAGAACCTGGAAATCCTGATCGCCCAGTTGGCGGCGCTTCGCACCACCGACGGCCAGCCGCTGGACCTGACCCTCACCACCAACGGCTCGCTGCTGGCGCGCAAGGCCCAGGCCTTGAAAGACGCTGGACTGCAGCGTGTCACCGTGAGCCTGGACGGGCTGGACGACGCCACTTTCCGCGCCATGAACGACGTGGACTTTCCCGTGGCCGATGTGCTGGCCGGCATCGAGGCCGCGCAGCGCGTGGGCCTGGGGCCGATCAAGGTGAACATGGTGGTCAAGCGCGGCACCAACGACGACCAGATCCTGCCCATGGCCCGACACTTCAAGGGCACGGGCATCGTCTTGCGCTTCATCGAGTACATGGACGTGGGCGCCACCAACGGCTGGCGCATGGACGAGGTGCTGCCCAGCGCCGAGGTGGTGGCCCGCCTGAGCGCTGAGCTGCCGCTGGTGCCCTTGAGCCCCGCCGCACCGGGCGAGACCGCCGAGCGCTGGGGCTATGCCGATGGCTCGGGCGAGATCGGCGTGATCAGCAGCGTCACGCACGCCTTCTGCCGCGACTGCAATCGCGCGCGCCTGTCCACCGAAGGCCAGCTTTATCTGTGCCTGTTCGCGACCCACGGCCACGACCTGCGCCCGCTCATCCGCGGCGGCGCCAGCGACGAAGAACTGGCCAGCGCCATCGCCGCCATCTGGCAGCAGCGCGATGACCGCTACTCGGAACTGCGGGCCTCGCTGCCCCCTGACACCGCTGTCGGCGGGCGTCGCATCGAAATGTCTTACATCGGCGGCTGAGCACCAAGCCAGCGCCCCACACCCCCCTGCTTTCATGATTCAACCGCACGAAATCACCGCCATGGTGCTGGCCGGTGGGCGCGGCTCCCGCATGGGCGGCGCCGACAAAGGCCTGCAGAACTTCAACGGCGTGCCGCTGGCCCTGCACACCCTCATGCGCCTTCAAATGCAGGAGGGCAAGCGCGTGGGCGATTTCATGATCAACGCCAACCGCAACCTGGGCGCTTACGAGGCCTTCGGCGTGCCGGTGTGGCCAGACAACATGGCCGACTTCCCCGGCCCGCTGGGCGGCTTCCTCACTGGCCTGGAGCGCTGCGAAACGCCCTACCTGCTCACCGTGCCTTGCGACACGCCACGCCTGCCGCTGGATTTGGCCGAGCGAATGGCCGCGGCCTTCGACGACCCCACCACCGAGATCGCCATGGCCGCCGCGCCTGAAGAAGACGGCCAGCTGCGCACCCAGCCGGTCTTCTGCCTGATGCCCGTGGGGTTGCTGGAGAGCCTGACGCAGTTCACGCAAGAAGGCGGCCGAAAGATCGACGCCTGGACGGCCCGCCACCGCACGGTGGTAGTGCCCTTCGATCGCCCCGAGGACGACCCCAAGGCCTTCTTCAACGCCAACACCTTGGCCGAGTTGCACACCCTTGAGAAAAGCTGACCTCCGATGAAGACCATCGAACAGATCGCCGCCGAACTGCAAGGCTACGACCCGCAGGCCCTGAGCGCGGGCCAGGTGAACGAGTTTCTGGCTCGCCTGGTCACCCCGGTGGACGCAACCGAACGCGTCAGCCCCTTCGAGGCCCTGGGCCGTGTGCTGGCCGAAGACGTGATATCGCCGATCAGCGTGCCGCCGCACGACAACTCGGCCATGGACGGCTTCGCCTTCGATGGCGCCCAGCTCGGCGCCGATGCACTCATGCTTGAGGTGGTGGGCACGGCATACGCCGGCAAGGCCTGGCAAGGCACGGTGAAGCCGGGCCAGTGCGTGAAGATCATGACCGGGGCCATCATGCCCGCGGGGCTGGACACGGTGGTGCCGCTGGAGTTCGTGAAGGTCAGCGGCGAGCGCATCGAGCTGCCGGCCGGCGTGGTGAAGCCCGGTGACAACCGACGTCTGCTCGGCGAAGACCTGATGGCCGGCCAGCCCGCCCTGCGGCGAGGCCAGACCCTGGGCCCGGCCGCGATGGGCCTGATGGCCAGCCTGGGCCTGCCCTCGGTGGCCGTGTTCCGCCGCATCAAGGTGGCGTACTTCTCCACTGGCGACGAGATCCTGAGCCTGGGCGAGGCACCGCGCGAAGGCGCCGTGTACGACAGCAACCGCTACACCGTCTTTGGCCTGCTCACCCGCCTGGGGGTGGAGGTGATCGACATGGGCGTGGTGAAAGACGAGCCCGCCGAACTGGAGGCCGCCTTCCGCCACGCCGCCGCGAAGGCCGACGCCATCATCACCAGCGGCGGCGTGAGCATGGGCGAGGCCGACCACACCAAGGCCATGATGAAGCAACTGGGCGACGTGGCCTTCTGGCGCATCGCCATGCGCCCGGGCCGCCCCATGGCCGTGGGCCGCATCGAGCAGGCCAACCGCTCGGCCGTGCTGTTCGGCCTGCCGGGCAACCCGGTGGCGGTGATGGTGACCTTCCTCGCCTTCGTGCGCCCTGCCCTGCAGCGCCTCATGGGCGCCACGCCCAGCGAGCCGGTGCTGCTGCAGGCCCACAGCGGCGAGGCCATGCGCAAGAAGCCTGGACGCACCGAGTACCAGCGCGGCATCGTCACGCGCGAGGCAGACGGCCGCCTGAGCGTTCGCACCACCGGCAACCAGGGCTCGGGCGTGCTGCGCTCGATGGTGGAGGCCAATGGCCTCATCGTGCTGCACCACGGCCAAGGCAATGTGGCCCCGGGTGACCTGGTGGACGTGATGATGTTCGACGGGGCGATCTGAACCCCCGACAACCACCAAACAGAAGGGCCCGCGAGGGCCCTTTTCGTTGGCTCGTCTGAACTGGCCTCAGCTCGGCACGCCCCGGTTGGCTAGCGCGTCGGCGCGCTCGTTGCCCGGGTCGCCCGCATGCCCCTTCACCCAGTGCCACTCAATCTGGTGCACGCCGCCATGCACCAGCGAATCGAGTTGCTGCCAGAGCTCGGCGTTCTTCACCGGCTGCTTGGCAGCGGTGACCCAGCCCTTCTTCTTCCAGCCGTGAATCCACTCGGTGATGCCTTTTCGCACGTACTCGCTGTCCAGGTACAGCGACACGCGGCACGGCCGCTTGAGCGCGGTCAGCGCCTGGATCACGGCCGTCAGTTCCATGCGGTTGTTGGTGGTGACGCGCTCGCCGCCCCACAGTTCTTTTTCGTGCGCGCCGGCCTTGAGGTACACGCCCCAGCCACCCGGGCCCGGGTTGCCCTTGCAGGCGCCGTCGGTGTAGATCACCACATGGTCCAAAACTCAATCTCCTGTAAAGGGCCCGCCACCATGGCCAGGCCCGTCTGCCCAACAAACAAAAAAGGAAATGGCGCCCGCCGGCTCAGTGCCGGTTGGCCACCGACGCCGGGGCCGCCGCTCTTACACGCCGCGGCTTCCAGGCCGGCCCCAGCAGGCGCATGCCCCGCACGCGCTTGACCGCCACCACGAAGTACACCGCCCCAAACGGTGGCCACCAGCGGGCGCCGACACGGTCCATCCAGGCCGTGCGCTGAAGCCACTTCTCGGTGTGCACCGCCGGGCGGTAGCAACCATAGCGGTCGGCGTCCAGATCAAAGCTCAGCAGTCGCAACCAATCGCGAAGGCGCCAGGGCCCGATGAAATCACCGGCCTCCGGCAGGTACAGGCGCGACGCACCCAAACCATGCACACCCAAGCGCCCGAACAGCTTGCCACGCGACTGGCACATGCCCCACCAGCTCGCCGGGTTGAAGCCACTGATGACCACCCGCCCCTCGGGCACCAGCACCCGCTCCACCTCACGCAGCACGTGGTGCGGGTCGGCGCTGAGCTCCAGCGTGTGGGGCAACACCACCAGGTCCAGACTGGCGGCCGGGAACGGCAATGCGGCGGCATCGGTGATCAAGGCCACGCGCGGTGCAGCTTCTGGCAGGCTCGCCAACTCCTCGGGCAGCGCCAGCCAGCGGTGCGGCATGCGGTTGGCGCGCAGGGTGTCCAGCTCGGGCAAGCCGAGCTGAAGGGCATTGAAGCCAAAGACGTCGGCCACCGCGAGGTCGAACTGCATCTGCTCCCAATCGAGCAAATACCGACCAGGGGCGGTGGCGAACCACTCGGTCAACCCTATAATTTTTTCGGTCATGGCGGGTGTACTGCTGGCCATGCCGGTATGCAACTGGCGCCCATGCCAGCCCCACGCGGCGGCCAGCCCGCACTCTACACGTCCAGCGCCCTTTCCCGCATGACCCTGCACCCCCTGCCCGCCTTTGACGACAACTACATCTGGCTGCTTCACGAGGGTGCGCGTGCCCTGGTGGTGGACCCAGGCGAACCCGAGGTGGTGCTGAACTGGCTGGTGCGACACAACGTGGCGCTGGACACCATCTTCATCACCCACCACCACGCCGACCACACCGGGGGCGTGGCCGCTTTGCGCGAAGCCACGGGTGCGCGCGTGATCGGCCCGGCTTTCGAGTCCATGCCCGAGCCGCTCGACCGTGTTAGCGGTGGCCAATCGGTCACGGCCCTGGGCTTGCGGTTTCAGGTGATCGACGTGCCGGGCCACACGGCCGGCCACATCGCCTTCTTTGCACCCGACGCCCCTGGCGGGCCGCTGCTGTTCTGCGGCGACACCTTGTTCAGCGCCGGCTGCGGCCGCCTGTTCGAAGGAAGCCCGGCCCAGATGCACGAATCGCTCTCGCGCCTGGCGGCCTTGCCGGGCGACACGCGGGTGTGCTGCGCGCACGAATACACCTTGTCGAACATCAAGTTCGCCCAGGCGGTGGAGCCCGACAATACCGCGTTGGCCGCTCACGCGGCGCACTGCATGGCGCTGCGGGCCGGGAACCTCCCCACGCTGCCCAGCTCCATCGCCCTCGAACGACAGATCAACCCCTTTCTGCGCACGGAAGAAGCCAGCGTGGCCCAGGCGGCCCGCACCCGGCAACCCGACCTGCCCGACGACCCCGTGGCGGTGCTGGCCACCCTGCGCGAATGGAAAAACGGATTCCGATGACCGATCACCTCTCCCCCCTGCGCGCCTTCGGCCGCCGCCTCATGCCCCTGCTGGCCGGGCTCAGCCTGCTGGTCGCGGGTTGCGCCACCGCCCCGCCCGAGGCCAGCAGCCCCACGCTTGACGCCCACCGCAGCGGCGCCCATGCGCCGAGCAGCGGCCGCATCACCCCCAGCGGCCCGCTCAGCACGCTGGGCGTGGCCAACCCGGCGGTGCCGCCGGTGGCCTCGCTGGCCGCACCGGCCGACCTGTGGGAGCGCATCCGCCGTGGCTTCGCCATGCCCGATCTGGAAAGCGACCTGGTGCGCGACCGCGAGCAGTGGTACGCCTCGCGCCCCGACTACATCCAGCGCATGACCGAGCGCTCCAGCCGCTACCTCTTCCACATCGTTGAAGAGATCGAGCGCCGCAACATCCCGATGGAGCTGGCCCTGCTGCCCTTCATCGAAAGTGCCTTCAACCCGCAGGCCGTGTCCAGCGCGCGCGCCGCTGGCATGTGGCAGTTCATGCCCGCCACCGGCGCCTCGTTTGACCTGAAGCAGAACATCTTCCGCGACGACCGCCGCGACGTGCTGGCCTCTACCCGCGCCGCGCTGGACTACCTCGAGCAACTGCACGCCCGCTTCGGTGACTGGCATCTGGCCCTGGCCGCCTACAACTGGGGCCAAGGCAACGTGAACCGGGCCATCACCAAGAACCAGAAGGCCGGCCTGCCCACGGGCTACACCGACCTCACCATGCCGATGGAAACGCGTCTGTACGTGCCCAAGCTGCAGGCGGTGAAGAACATCATCGCGCGGCCCCAGGCCTACGGCGCCACCCTGCCCACCATCGGCAACCACCCGTTCTTCGACACCATCACGGTAGAGCGCGACATGGACGTGGCCGTGATCGCCCGCCTCTCGGGCGTGAGCGAGGCCGATTTCCGCGCCCTGAACCCATCGCTGAAACACCCCATCGTGATGGCGGCCGGCACCCCGACCATCCTGCTGCCCTGGGACAATGCCATCGTCTTCCAGCGCAACCTGGCCGCGCACACCGGCCCGCTGGCCTCGTGGACGGCCTGGGTGGTGCCCGCCACCATGTCCGTGGCCCAGGTGGCACAGCGCGTCGGCATGAGCGAGGCCGAACTGCGCGCCGTCAACAACATCCCGCCGCGCATGCAGGTGAAAGCAGGCTCCAGTCTGCTGGTGCACCGCAACGACCAACGCGATCGCGATGTGCCCGAGCACGTGGCCGACAACGCCACCCTGAGCCTGCAACCCGAGGTGATCCTGCGCCGCACGGTGGTCAAGGCCCGCAAGGGTGAAACCGTGGCCCGCCTGGCCAGCCGCTATGGCGTGAGCCCCGCCAGCGTGGCCGAGTGGAACAAGCTGGCCGCGAACGCCGCACTCAAGCCTGGCCAGAAGGTCTCCTTGATGCTGCCGCAGCGTGTGGCCGTGGCGGCCGTTGACCGCACCAAGGCCCGAACCAGCGCCAAGGTATCGGCCAAAACGGGCGCGAAGGCCACTGCCACCGCTTCCACCGCCAAGACAAAGAAGGTGGCCAGCGGTCGCGTGAAGGCAGAGCGCGGCAGCAAGACCCGCGTGGCCGCCCGCAAGTGAACGGCCCCAGGGGCGACCGCTGCCGGCGTCAGGCGCGCCAGCGCTGCTTGGCGCGCAAGGCCAGCTCGTTGGTGTAGGCCTCATCGAGCGCGCCCTTGCCCACCCCGCTGGTGTCAGGGGCCTCCAGCAGGTCGCGCACCACCGCCACCCCGTTGGCGGGCATCACGCCATCGCTTGACCAGGCATCCCGCGTGCGCACGAATGCCTGCAGGTACAGGTAGCGGTCGCCCAGGAAGAAGGGCTCCGGCACCACCTTGATCACGTCGGCCGGTTCGGCGCTCTGCAACCACTTCAAGGCCCTCACCACCGCATCGGCCAGGGCCTGCGACGAGCGCGGGTACTGGCTAAGAAACGCGGCGGGAGCCCCCAGACAGGCCGAGGGCAATGGGCCACCGAAGACGTCGGTGCACCCCCTCAGGCTGCGGGTGTCGACCAGTGCCCGCAATTCACCCAGCTGCTCCAGCTGCCGAATCACCGGGTCGCCGTAACACAGCGCATCGACCTGTCCGTTGCGAAAGGCCTGCACCGCGGCGAAGGGGTGCGCCAGGGGCACCCACTCCAGGTCATCGGGCATCACGGCAGCGCGCCGCAACAAGGTGCGCCCGAGGCGGTCCGCCATGGAGCCCAGACCCGGCACGCCGATGCGGCGCCCCCGCAGGGCCACCAGATCGGCGTCGTGAGGCAGGGTTTTGGTGGAGAGGCCCACCACCAATTGCGGTGTGCGCGAGAGCAGCACGAAGGAGCGCATGAGTGGCAGATTGAACGGGTCTCGCGGTTGCCAGAACTGCCCAAGCGGAGCACACAAGAGGTGTGCCTCGCGGCGCAGCACCGCCTGTGCCGCCGCCTGAGGACTGCCAAGCTCCCGCCACTCCACGGCCACGCCTTCGGCCTCGAAGTAGCCAAGCCGCTCGGCGAGGGTCAGCGGCAAGTGCAACAAGGAGGCGCGCTGGTCGAGTGCGATTACCAGGCGCGTGCCCGTGACCCGCTGTGCGGCGGCGCAGACAGACGAAGACGCCCACAACGCACAGGCTCCAAAACCAGCTGCAATGGCGTGACGCCGACTCCCCATGGCGGCTTTCCCTCTCTCGGTGCCGCGGGCACCGTGCCGATGGAGTTCAGGCTATGGGGGAAGCCGGGCCCGCGCATCGGGACGATTCCCGAGCGGGTTTCCACGGGGCCCGAGGCCCGCTCAGAGAAAGAGGATGCCGATGTTGACCGCGAACGCCAACACCCACACCACGCTGCGCATGGTGGCCATGTTGGCCAGGTACATCAGGATGTACAACAGGCGCAGCACCACCCAGGTGAAGGCCAGCACGTCCAGGCGCATCTGGGGTGCGTGCAACTGGTGGGCAATGATCACCGCGCCGATGAAAAACGGCAGGGCCTCGAAGCTGTTGGCC
>Ga0255095_1000843_pt1 | contig 14300 bp, 10 predicted proteins | sample Colum_Law_RepC_8_2_FD_188435 | JGI IMG/M metagenome (GOLD analysis project Ga0255095, IMG submission 188435) | Freshwater microbial communities from Columbia River, Oregon, United States - Colum_Law_RepC_8d | ecosystem: Environmental > Aquatic > Freshwater > River | place: USA: Oregon...
TTGGGGGGACAGTGTTCGGGCTGTGGTTTTATCAGCGGCGTCTGTTGTGTTTGTGGTGTGGGGGGAGGTTCAGGTGCTGTGGCCGAGAGCGGTGGAGATATCGTGCTGCTGCTGCAGTCGTTCGTCCCAGGTTTTCAGGTAGTGCTGATAGGCGGGGTGATCTGCGGCCTGGGACTGCAGCAGTTCGCGGGCTGAGCTGGTGAGGTCACGTTCTTCCTGTGCGGAGATTCTGCCGAGCAGGACCTGGGTGCGGAGGAAGACGAAGTAGGTATCGAGAACATCGCAGCGGCAGTAGTCGTTGATCAGGTCCACTTTTCCCTCGTGGTAGAGGGATTGGACCTGAGAGCCATCGATGCCGGACTTGCCGGGTTTCTGAATCAGGCTGGCCAGCAGGTTCAGTCCACCGCTCATGCGAAACGCGCCGTAGTTGGTGAGCAGGTCCTGCAGGTCGAGGTGGGCATCCTGGTTGTATCGGTTGCGGGCCTGTTCGAAGGAGCGTGCGTCGACGTTGAACCACTGCGGGATACTGATTCCGAAGCGGAAGGCGGCGACTTCCATGACCGGGAGGTCGTAGCAGCGTCCGTTGAAGGTGACGAGTGTGGGTTTGTTGTAGTGAGTCCAGCCCTGCCAGAAGCGGCGAACGATTTCCTGCGGTCGGAACTGTGGTGCATCGAGTACTGAGACATCGAGCAATTGCCAGTCGCGTGAGACTTTGGCGACAGCGACGGAGACGGGCAGTACGAAGGTGAGTGGCAGGACGTCGCGTCCGGATTCTTCCAGCAGCTGGCTGCGGTAGCGCTGGATGGCTTCGCGGGGTGTGAGTTGTTCATCGGGGTATCGGACTTTGCGAATGAGATCGCCATCGCCGACGGTTTCGATGTCGAAAATCAGGTATTTGACGTCGCTCATGGCAGATCCTGTGAAAGTGGGGTGGTTCTGACGGAGTGCAGGAACTGCCGTCTGGCGGCGCTGTTCAGAACTTTCCCCGGGCGGCGAATTGGCATCCTTCGCCGACTGACGATATTCTGCCTTTTTCCAGGAGAATTTGCCCGGACCAGCAGCCGGAATTCCTGAAACGTTCAGGAAAATGCGGACTTGCTGATCGGGACAGTTCGGAAAGAGACAAGTGGGTTCCATGTCAGAAGCTGAGTCAGCGAGCAGCGAGCGCCCCGCGCAACCGCTCAACAGTCTTGAAGAGCAGGCGATTCGCGGTTTGACGGCGGCGTATCAGAAGATGCGTCAGGAGATTGGCCGAGTGATCATCGGTCAGGACGAGGTGGTGGATCAGTTGCTGATAGCGATGTTCTGTCGGGCGCATTGCCTGCTGGTGGGAGTGCCCGGACTGGCGAAGACTCTGCTGTGCAGTACCATTGCCCGGATTCTGCAGCTGTCGTTTCGTCGCATCCAGTTTACTCCGGACCTGATGCCTTCAGACATTACAGGTACGGATGTGCTGCAGGACGATCCGCAGACGGGTCGTCGCAGCTTTCAGTTCATTCAGGGTCCCTTATTCACGAACGTGCTGCTGGCGGACGAAATCAATCGAACTCCCCCCAAGACTCAGGCGGCCCTGCTGGAGGCGATGCAGGAGCGGCATGTGACGGTGGGTTCCAGTACGTATGATCTGCCGGATCCCTTCTTCACCCTCGCGACTCAGAACCCCATTGAGCAGGAGGGGACGTATCCGCTGCCAGAGGCTCAGTTGGACCGCTTCATGTTCAGTGTGCTGGTGCGTTATCCGACGGCGGCTGAGGAGCTGCGGATTCTGAAGCAGACGACGGGGAACGAGAAGCCCGAGCTGACTCCGGTGCTGACGGGTCGTCAGATTCAGGCCTTGCAGGAGGTTGTGCGGCGTGTGCCGTGTGCGGAGTACATCTATGTTTATGCGCGGGATCTGGTGCGGGCGACTCGGCCTGGCGAACCGGAGGCTCCGGCGTTTGTGCGGGAGCTGGTGACGTGGGGCGCGGGTCCGCGAGCGGGTCAGTATCTGATCCTGGGGGCTCGAGCACACGCGCTGCTGCAGGGACGTTTTCATGTGACGACGGAGGACGTTCGCGCCGTGGCTCGTCCGGTCCTGCGGCATCGCATTATGACCAGTTATGCGGCGGCCAGCCAGGGAATGACTCCGGATGCCGTGATTGAGCGTTTGCTGAAGACGGTGCCGGTGGAGCTGCATGAGCGGGCGAAAAAGCGTGTGCAGGGGGAATAGTGGCAGCGGGGAGTACCGGTTTTTCTTCCCATCCCGCATGGCTCAGCAGATTTACCCCGATTTCTGACCCGTTTCGCATGAAATCCCCCCGGTTTTCGGCGAGACTGGACGGGTGAAGCGGTCGTGGTGTCACATGTCGACTGCCTGCATTGTCGGCTCGGGCCATTGAAATTCAGGAAATTGCAGAATGCGGAATGTGTCTTACTGTACGGCGGGCCGGCGTTCATGGTCATGGACCTGCGTGCAATTGTTATCACTGCCGATGATTCTGCAGGCCGTTTTGTGTTCGTCTGTCCCCGCTGTTGCTCAGGACGCCCCTGCGGCCCCGGTTCGGGTGATCAAGGACGGTCCGGGATCAGTCGCTGCGCTGCTGGGCAGTGACATCGGTGGGGCTCCGGCGGATTTTTCCCCGCAGGGTTTCTTTCAGGGACCGATTGAGATCCCTGAGACGGCGCGTTATCTGAAGCTGCCGCATCGGATGGATTTTGAGCCATACATTACGGATGCGATTCGGATTCCGGTGCTGGACAGTGCCTATGTGCCCCTGTCCATTCGCACGCTGCAGGAATCGACGGACGAAGAGGTGCAGGAAGTGGCCGCGATACAGCTCTACCGGTTTGCTCGCGAGGGCCTTGCCGATATTGCTCCTGCCGCTGCTGTTCTGCAGCAGACGTACAAGGCGTCGACCAGTCGGCGGGTGCGATCAGCGTGTATGCGTGCGGCTGCTGCTGGAGAGCTGCAGCAACTGGCTCCGCAGATGCTGGAGTTCACGAAGTCGGCATCGGATTCCGAGCGAGTGATACTGGAGGCGGCACTGACAAAGTGGAAGACCGCTGAGGCTCTGGCATTATGGCGTGAGCGAGTGGTGAACGACCGCGAGTCAGCCACATCCGTCAGTCTGGCCTGTCGTGGATTGCTGGCGCTGGGTGACAAAGAAAGTTCATCGGTGCTGCTGAAGCTGGCGGGTGACAGTACGGCCGATTATCTGAAGCGTATGTCTGCGGCGTCGGCCGTGGCGTCTCTTGCTCCGGCGGACAGCGTCGTTCTCGCGAAGACTCTGGCGAATCGTGCTGAGCCTGAGCGACTGATCGCTGTGGCTTTGCTGGAGAATCAGGACGCGGCGGGTCTGCAACTGGCGGTACAACTGGCTCAGGATTCGCAGGACGCGGTGGCTTCGGCAGCGTGGCAGCTGGTGTTTCGTCAGCAGTTGAATCTGTTGCAGCCGCTGCTGGCCACCGGAAGGACTCATCGGGACGCCTATGTCCGCATGACGGCGGCTCGTGTGATGCGTGCCCTGCCGGATGCTGAGCGTACGGGCTGGCTGCATCAGATGCTCAGCGATGAACATCTGCTGGTGCGGAACGTGGCGCGTGGCATGCTGTACGAGGTTGCTGGCGAGCAGCCGGCATTGAAGGAGCAGATGATCAGTCTGTGTGCGGGTTCGCTGCAGCCGGCATCTCAGGACTGGCAGGGTATTGAGCAGTCTCTGGTGCTGCTGGGACAGTTGCGAGCGTCGGTATTTTCGGCGCAGGCTGTAGCCCTGCTCAATTATCCGCGCAACGAAGTCATGGTGTCTGCAGCGTGGCTGATCCATCTGTTTCCTGATGTGTCCGTGCGAACGGGCGTGCTGGAGGCGGCTTTGGATGCTGAAAAGTGGCTGTATGATCCGGCTGAGCGTTCTCGTGAGCACGGCATGAAGCAGGCGTTTCTGTTTGAGTACCTTGGGATCATGCGTGTGAAGGAGATCGAGGAGACGCTGGCGAAGCAGTTCAACAAGGGGGTTCCGGGTGTGCTGGAGCGTCGGGTGGCATCGATGTGGGCTTTGGGTTTGTTGTATGAGAACAATCCGGATCCGGCTCTGGCGGCGCGGCTGCACGATCGGATTCAGGACAGAAATTCTCCGAATCCCGAACGTTTCCCGGTGCGGCGTGCCTGTCTGCTGGCATTGGGTATGATGCGTTCGACGGCTTCACAGCCGATCGTGCAGGAGTCGTGGGAGATTGATGACGTATCAGAGCGTCTGCGGGGCGCGGCGCGGTGGGTGCATCCGCTGGTTGGTCTCGCGCTGCCTCCGGCAATTGCTCCGATTGAGCAGCCGATGGGTGGCTGGCGACTGAATCCGTATTCTGACTGAGCCATGTCCGGAACCGAGACAAGAAATCTGCTGCTTGAGCCGCGCTGGCGGGCTGCCGAACTGGGTGCTCCGATGCCCGATTCGCAGCATGCTGCTTCGGCCTGTCTGCCGTTATGGGAGCACAATATTCGGTACGAGGAGGGTGATCCGCAGGTGGTGGATCGTCTGCGTGCCGCATATCCTCGCTTCTGTCTGCATCCGCTGGTGCGGCAGTTGTGTCGGCAGGTGTTTGGTGGTGAGGGATCGGGGCTGATTTTCCCGACGGTTCGCTGTGCTGAGCGTGCGGCGGCGCATGTGCGAAGTCGGGGTGGCGAGGTGCTCGGGCTGATCCCGGTGGCGGGGACCGGGGCGACGGGCGTGCAGGTGCCGGCTGATGATTTTGGCAGGCTGAAGGAGTACTGGCAGCATGCCGGGGAAATCGTCAGTTCCCGTGCTGCGGAGATTCTGTTGTCGGGGTCTGCAGCAGCGGTGACGGAGACTGAATCACGGCGGGCCGTGCGTGGTCGTTTTGCGAGATATGGTGGCTGTGGTGCAGGTGCGGCGTGGCTGTTTCCGTCGGGGATGGCGGCAATTGCGTGTGTGTGGCGAGCGATTCGTCGGCTGGATCCGCAGCATCCGACGGTGCAGTTTGGTTTTCCCTACGTGGATACTCTGAAGATCCAGCAGCGTTTCCAGCCGCAGGCGTGGCATTTTCTGCCGCGGGGCGACGCGGGAGATCTTGAGCAGTTGTCGCGGTTGCTGCAGAGTCAGCCGATCAGTGCCCTGTTCTGTGAAACTCCGACAAATCCCCTGCTGACGATGCCGGATCTTGCGGCACTGCGTCGACTGGCTGACGAGCATGGATTTCTGCTGATTGTGGATGACACACTGGCGGCGGTGATCAACGACAATCCGCTGCCGTGGGCGGATGCGGTGGCGACCAGTCTGACGAAGTACTTCAGTGGTCAGGGTGATGTGCTGGCGGGCGGGTTGCGACTGAATCTGCAGCGTCCGATGGCTGGTCTGCTGCGGGGGGCGGTGGAGGCTGAGTTTGAAGAGCTGTTGTGTGATGCGGACGCGGAGGTGCTGGAGCGGAATTCGCGTGATGTGGTGGCGCGTGTGCAGGTGATCAATCGGAACGCGGCTGAGCTGTCAGAGCGGTTGTCGCGGCATCCGGCGGTGCAGCACGTGTATTATCCTCCGGCGACGGCTGCTGGTGCTGGTCGTGGCGGATTGATGTCGATCGTACTGCGTTCTGCGGCGGAGCGGACAGCCGGTGTGTTTGACAGGCTGCAGGTCTGCAAGGGTCCCAATCTGGGGACCAGTTTTACGCTGTGCTGTCCGTACACGATTCTGGCTCATTATACGGAGCTGGACGAGGTGGAAGCCGTGGGGGTCTCGCGCTGGCTGCTGCGGATCAGTGTGGGTACGGAGCCGCTGGAGGATTTATGGAGTCGATTTGCGGCGGCTCTGGACGGAGTCTGAACCGTGCTGCCGGAAATTGATCTGAACTGTGATCTGGGTGAGCAGGAAGGTTCAGAGGGCGAGCAGCTTGATCTGCGTCTGCTGCCGCTGGTGACCTGTGTGAATGTGGCCTGTGGCGGACATGCCGGCAGTCTGCAGCGGCTGCAATTGATTGCACTGCAGTGTCGTCAGCGGAACATCACCTTCGGGGCTCATCCATCCTATCCGGATCGTGCCGGATTTGGTCGAGTGGAAATGTCGCTGGCTCCGCGGGTCCTGCGGGCATCGCTGGCGGAACAGCTGCGACTGGCTGCGCTGGCGGCTGCGCAGGCTGGGATTGTGGTGGGGCGTGTGAAGCCGCATGGTGCGCTGTATCATGCGGCGTGTGAGCGTCGGGAGCTGGCAGAGCTGCTGCTGGAGGTGGTGCGGCAGGAGCTGCCGGGTGCAGCGGTGTGTGGACGTGCGGGATCAATGCTGCCTGAGCTGGCGGAGGCTTTTGGGCTGCGTGGTGTGCGTGAGGCGTTTGGGGATCGCGGAGTGGATGCTGTCGGGCGATTGCTGCCGCGGGATTCAGACGGGGCGGTATTGCGGGATCCGGCAGTGGTGGCTGAGCGTGTGCTGAGGCTGGTGCAGCAGCAGCGACTGAGTTCCCGGTGTGGTGTGGAGTTGATTGTGCAGGCGGATTCGGTGTGCATTCACAGTGACACACCAGAGGCAGAGCAGTTGCTGCGGGAGCTGCGGCAGCGTCTGGAGGCTGGTGGTGTGAGAATTCGGTCCTGCTGAGTGGGAAGGAGGGTTGGTGCAGATGAGTGAAGTGCGGATCAGGACAACTGAGCGGAAGGCGGAGGTGGCATGGTTTTCGGCGCTGTGCAGTGATGATTACCGATATCTGGGTGTTCCGGACGGAGAGTTGCGCAGTTCATTCAGGCACTGCAGTGAGATTGTGCAGCAGGCTGACAGGCTGGGGTACGACAACATACTGCTGCCATCGGGCTGGATAGCCGGTCAGGATGCCCTGACGTTTGCGGCGGCGATGGCCGGTCGGACTCAGCAGATTCGCCAACTGGTGGCATTGCGGATGGGCGAGGTGTGGCCACCGATGCTGGCGCGAGCGATAGCGACGCTGGATCATCTGAGCGAGGGGCGGTTGTGTCTGAATGTGATTTCTTCAGATCTGCCGGGATTGAAGGAGAGCAACGAGGATCGGTATGCCCGCAGCAGTGAAGTGATTCAGATACTGCAGGCGTTGTGGGGGCGGACAGGTCCGCTGGAATGGCGTGGACGCTTCTATCAGTTTGAGTTGTCGAGCAGCGAACCGGCTCAGCCGTACCAGCAGAATGGCGGACCGCTGCTGTATTTCGGCGGCATTTCACCGGCAGCGCAGGCGTTGTGTGCGAAGCACTGTGATGTGTATCTGATGTGGCCTGAGACGGAGCGGCAGTTGAGTGAAACCATGCAGAGTCTCAGTCGGCAGGCAGCCGAGCATGGTCGGACGGTGGATTTCGGGCTGCGGATTCATGTGATTGTGCGTGAGACGGAGCGGGCAGCGCGGGCGGCAGCCGATCAGTTGATTTCGAAACTGGATCGAGCGCGGGGGCAGGAGATCAGGAATCGATCGCAGGACAGTCAGAGTGCGGGAGTGCGGCGGCAGGACGAGCTGCGGGCAGCGGCGGGGGGTGATCTGTATCTGGAACCCTGTTTGTGGTCCGGCATCGGACTGGCTCGCAGCGGCTGTGGCAGTGCGATTGTGGGTGATCCGGAGCAGGTGCTGGCGAAGCTGAACGTCTACATGGACATGGGCATGCGAGCATTCATTCTCAGTGGTTACCCGCATGCGGAGGAGTGTCGATTATTTGCGGAGTCTGTTTTGCCGCGTTTGCCGCGTTGTCGGTTGAACGAGCAGCAGGGGCGGTTGATAGCGAATCCGGTGACGCCGTTGACAACGGCAGTGCGAAATTAGGGGCGGTTGTCAGTTGTCAGTTGTCAGTTGTCAGTTGTCAGTTGTCAGTTGTCAGTGGTCAGTGGTCAGTGGTCAGTGGTCAGAGTGGGTAAGACTCGTGCCGAGGACAAAACCGTAGCCTGGGCTTTAGCCCGGGCAACTGACGCACCCCACCACCCCAAAAACACTGCCTTTTTCAACCGGAGCAAGTCGGCTCCACGCCCCTGATCGACTTTTGTCCATGGCGTCATGTCTGTCGGAAGCCGGGACTGTTAATCCGTGTTGCCGGTGGTTCGGGCATTTGTTGTGTGGTGGGTTTCGGGGAGCATTGGCAGGATCAGCAGTCCCAGTACGAACAGTCCGCCCAGCAGCGTGACGGCCGACTGCAGTGGCAGCCGCAGTTTCAGTTCGGCGGAGCCCCAGATCAGCATGGGTGCGGCAAGAATGCGACCGGTGTTGAAGCAGAAACCGGCGCCTGTGGCTCGCAGATGTGGCGGAAACAGCTCGGGAAAATAAATGGCGTAGCCGGCATGAATGCCCTGAGCAAAAAAGCCGAACAGAGGCAGCAGGCACAGCATCAGCGGATAGCTGTTGTATCGGAACGGCAGCCAGCAGATGACGGGAGTCAGGATTGCGGCCATCAGGTGCATCAGAGCAAAGGTTCCTCGTCGGCCCAGTTTTTCCGAGAGTGTTCCGAAGCACAGCATACCGATTCCGGCGCCGGCAGTCTGTACGAAGCCGAAGGCGATGCGGGATTTGGCGGCCGCTGCGGGGTCTTTCAGTGCTTTCAACAGTTCGAAGGTGAGGTCCTGTCCGGCAATGACAACGCCCCAGAATGTCGCCAGTCCGACCATCGCCAGCAGAGCACCGCCGATCGCTCGACCACGATACCGGCTGTCCTGCAGCAGAGCGCGAAAGCTGCCGGCCTGTTCGGGATGTTCCAGTTTTGCGCGGCGCCAGCTTTCCGGTTCCTGCAGCCCGGCCCGGACCCAGATGCAGAGGATGGCCGGGAGTATTCCCAGCAGGTAGGCGGTGCGCCAATCCGCGCCGACGGCCAGCCCGGCTGCCGCCGCCAGCCACAGTCCGGCGACGCTGGTGGCATGAAAGATGCCTCCGGCCTGTGCACGAGCGCGGGCCGGGAACACGTCCGACACCAGAGCAGCTCCGACTGCCCATTCGCCACCCACCCCCATCGCCACCAGGAATCGCAGGGCTCCGACCTGTTCGATGCTGGAGGCGAATGCGGTCAATCCGGAGAACAGCGAGTAGAACAGGATGGTCAGTGCCATCACGGGACGTCGGCCCCAGCGATCGGCCAGCGAACTGAACAGCCAGCCTCCCAGTGTGCCACCCAGCAGAAAAACTCCCAGCAACCGTTCGCCCCACAGGCGGATCAGGGGATCGTCTGCCGTGACCTGCAGCAGTTGGGGCAGCATGTCGCTGCGAGTGATGTTGTACAACTGGCCCTCAAAGGCATCGAAGACCCAGCCGAGCGAGGCGATGATCAGCACAGTCCACTGATACCGGTTGACTCCGTGATACCATCGTTCCGTGCTGGAGTTCATGAGCAGGACTTCCGTGCTGATGGTCCGGGACTAGTGTGGTGTGGCGAGGGTGTATGACTGTTGGGGTGTCAGTGCGGCCTGTTCTGCGGCAAGGCACAACCGGACGGCTTTCAGTCCGTCACGGCCGTCAGCGTGCAGGGGCTGTTCGCCGCGGACAGCAGCGCACATGCGGGCAATCTGCTGCTGCAGTTCAAAGACTTCGCCGGCCGGACCTCCGCAGTCGACCTGCCACGATTCGCCGGTCGCGGCTGACCCCTGTTTGAGGAAGAACCGGGGAGTGGTGGTGCGATCCATGACTCCGCTCCACGACGCCCACAGTGATCCTTCGGTGCCCGTGATTTTGACCGTCTGATGGTGTTCGAATGCCGCGAGCGTCTGGCTGATGACGGCCCACGCACCACCAGGGAAATCAAGAATCGCGGTGAAGTTGTCTGTCAGCAGTGGTCGGCCGGGATCGCGGGAACTGGAGCGAGCCTGAACGGCAGTGGGTTCACCGAGCTGGCTGAAGTACCAGCAGGCCAGATCGAAGAAGTGGATGGGTTCTTCGAGGATCCAGTTGCCGACACGACTGCGATCATATCGCCAGCCGGCGGAGCCCTGTCGGTAGGGTCTGCGGAAAAGTTCGATGAGGCAGTACTGTGGCGTACCGATGGCGCCTTCCTGAATCAACTGGTGAACTCGCCCCCACAGTCTGGACATGCGCAGTTCGAAGCCGATGGCGAGCAGTTTCTGTGAGGCATCAGCGGCAGCAAGAATGCGGTGGCAGTCAGCTTCGCTGGAGGCCATGGGTTTTTCGAGCAGGACATGGTGCTTGTGCTGCAGTGCTGCACAGGCGATTTCGGTGTGCAGGTGGGTGGGCACCACGATGTCCACCACATCGATGTCAGGGTTTGCGAGCAGTTGTGTATAGTCGCCGGTAACGGGGATGTGTGGGTACGCGGAGGCTGCGGCGGTCAGGGACTGCGTGGAATTGGCGGCGATCATGACCAGTTCCGCACCGGGAGTTTCCTGGATGGCGCGGGCGTGGTGTGTCCCCCAGGCTCCAAAGCCCACCAGCCCAAAGCGGACGGGTCTGTCGGTTGTGAAGTGAGCTGACATACAGGTGGTTCGAAGCTGCCGGTGTGGTGTGCGTTGAAGTGTCAGTAAAGGCAAGGTGCCATGGGTTTGAGCCCATGGCACCGGCGTTTGTGGTCACGGACAGTTCAGCCAGCGGTCATGCGAAGAATTCCATGACGGCATCATTCTTGACCATTTCGCGAGGCTGATTGAGGTGATTGTAAACGGTGCGGCGTGGGAACAGACCGACGGCATGGTAGATACTGGCCAGCAGCTCGCCGGGGTGCACCGGATTTTCCACAGGTGCGGAACCGGTTTCGTCGGACTTGCCGTGGACGTACCCGCGTTTGGTACCACCACCGGCGATGAGTCCAGTGTAGCAGTATGGCCAGTGGTCGCGACCATCATCGCTGTTGCTGTTGCCGGAGGTGCTGACGCCGCGTTTGGGGCTGCGTCCGAATTCGCCCACGGCGACAACGAGCGTTTCCTGGAGCAGTCCGCGCTGATCGAGGTCTTCGAGGAGTGCGGAGAGTGCGGCGTCAAGCATGGGAGCGGACTGGCGTTTCATGCGATCGCTGAGCCCGGTGTGGACGTCCCACGAGTGGTTGTCGCTGTTGGCCACTTTCGGCCAGTTGACTTCGACCACGCGAGTCCCGGCTTCGACCAGTCGGCGAGCCAGCAGGCAGCTTTGTCCGAAGGTGTTATTGCCGTATTTTTCGCGCAGCTCTGCCGATTCTGAGGACAGGTTGAAGGCTTCGCGGGCTTTGCCGGAGAGCACCAGTCCGAGGGCTTTCTCGTAGTACTCGTTCAGAGCATACTGCTGGACGGCCTTGTCCATGCTTTTCATGCCGGCGGTGATGGTATCGCGGAGCGAGGCGCGGCGCTGGAGGCGGTCGAGCGGGACATCCTGACGCAGCGTCAGGTCGTCCACGCGGACTCGTTCCATCTTGGCCATGTCCATGTCATCGCCGGACGGGTACAGGTAATACGGGTCGAAGGCGCGGCCGAGAAAGCCCGCGGTACCGGCCTTACCGATCACATTGCTTTCCTGCAGGGGGCGCGGCATCATCACGAACGGCAGCATGGGGGCGGCCAGTGGTTTCAGCCGGACAATATTGCAGCCGAAGTTCGGAAAGTCCTTGGGGCTGGGTGGTTCGAGCTGCCCGGAGGGGCTGACGTTATCGGCGGTGTAGCCGGTCAGCATCTGGTAGATGGCGGCAGTGTGGTTGAACAGACCCACAGGGGTGTAGCTGACTGAGCGAATGAGTGTGGCACGATCGATCTGCTGAGCCAGTTTTGGCATCAGTTCAGTGAACTGGATACCGGGCAGTTTGGTATCGATGTTTTTGAAAACGGAGCGAACGTTGTCGGGGACATTGGTTTTGGGGTCCCACAGGTCAAGATGGCTGGGGCCACCCTGGAGGTAGAGCATGATCACGCTTTTGGCTGCGCCGAATCCCTTGCCACCGTAGCGGGCTTCTTCGTCGCTGATTTCGCCTGCCCCGGCGGCTTTTTCCAGGAGTGTCGCGGCGCTGAGTCCGGCGATGGCGGAGCTGCCGACGCGGAGAACGGCGCGGCGGGAGTAACCGTCGCAGGTGTCTTTGCCGTAATTTCCTGGAATCACCAGCATGGGAAGTTGTCCTGTGGGTAGGTTGAGCCGGCCAGCCCGATGGGTCGGGGGTAGGCAAATTCGGCGTTGGGGGCGGGGAACCTGTAGAGGCGTGACCGTGTCAGTCTACGGTGGGAGTTGGGAAAATCGCAATCGTCAGTCAGTGAAAATCGGCATGTGGCGGGAATGTTGTGTGGGGAAAAGCGGTGAAAAGCTGGGTGTGTGTGCAGGTTGGCGGGTCGGAGTGTGCGATCCGAGCGGGGAAAGATAGAGGACATTGTTGTCTTTTTTGTGAATGGGGATTGTTGGCGGGTGTTGTGATGCAGTTCCTGGAATCTGGGGTATTTTGGAGTTTTGGGGGAAAAGTCTGAAGAGATGCGTGGTTTGTGGCCGAAGGGGTGAGGTTTACGGTCTGCCGGAATTCTCGAAAAATCCCCTGACTTGTTCCAGGAAGTGCGGCTTGTTAGAATTGGCAGATTGCGGTTTGGTGCATGCCGTTCGTCATTGCGCGAATTTGTGTTTCACAGGAAGCAAACGAAGTGCCCTCAGCCAGTCCTTTGAACATTAAAGAGTTTTTCGAATCCGACAATCTGCTGACATTGGATCTGCTGCAGCAACTTGAGTATGCGGCGGGGACATCTCAATTGACGGAGATTCGTCAGGTCGTGGGTGACCTGACTCGCCGCGTGGAAGCGGGCGAGAAGCGTGAGTCTGTCTTAGCGCGAGCGGGTGTTGGCGCCTACGTTTTGTCGCGTCAGTCGCAGGCCGATCGTCTGCTGGCGGCGGTCAATTCGGACGGTGTGGCCTTGTTTGCTCATGGCCAGTGTCTGACATCACTTGGTCGACCGGACGAAGCTGCAGCTCGATTTGAAGCGGCTTCTCGCCTCGGTGTCGACCCAGTGGGTTGTGCTTTGCGTCGAGCGGGTGCGATTCGGGCGGCTGGTCGAGTGGACGAAGCTGAGAAGCTGTTGCGCAGTGTGGCGGCATCTGCTGCCAGCCGTGCTGAGTATTCGTTTCAGATGGGCTGCATCTGGGCGGACCGTGGTGATTCGCTGACTGCGGTGGAATACTTCGAGCGTGCGGTGGACATGGATCCGCATCATTCGCGGGCTCTGTTCTGGCTGGCGGCCGAGAATGCTCTGCGGGGCAACGACGAGGAGGCCGTACGTTTGTACGAGCGATCTCTGTCGCGTCCGCCGTTCTATATCGGAGCGTTGTTGAATCTGGGTTTGTTGTACGAGGACCGTGAGAACTATCAGGCGGCAGCGTTCTGTTTCCGTCGTGTGCGTGAGTACGATCCGAACAATCAGTTTGCCGAGCTGTACCTGAAGGACATCGAGGCGACTCAGGGAATGTACTACGACGAAGACCATGCGAAGCAGGAAGCTCGCATGAAGCAGCTGCTGGGGCGTCCTGTCACGGACTTCGAGCTGTCCGTCCGCAGCCGCAACTGTCTGCAGGCGATGAATATCATCACGCTGGGTGATCTGACCGAGGTCAGTGAGCAGGAGCTGCTGGCAGGGAAGAACTTTGGCGAAACGTCGCTGATGGAGATTCGCGAGCTGTTGCAGGCTCATGGACTGCGAATTGGCCAGCATCTGCACAAGATTCATTCGCGTGAGCACATTGTTGATCAGAGTCTGTCTCCGGAGGAGCAGGCGATGATGAACAAGCTGGTGACGGATCTGAATCTGTCCGTGCGGTCTCGCAAGTGCATGTCTCGTCTGAACATTCAAACGGTTGGTCAGCTTTGTCAAAGGACTCCTGACGAGCTGCTGGCCAGTCGCAACTTCGGCGTGACCTCATTGAACGAGATTCGTGAGAAGCTGAAGGAAAACGGGATGCGTCTGCGGAACGACTGACGCGGTGGCATGTGATTTCGTAACCCGGTGGTGTAATCGGCAACACAGCAGATTTTGGTTCTGCTTTTCCAGGTTCGAGTCCTGGCCGGGTTAACTTGTTTGTCAGCCTGTCAGCCCGACGTGCTTGCTTGACGCGTTGCCTGCAGAGCAAGCTTTGGCTACAGCAGCAGCATCGCTGCAGTTTGGGTGCGCGAAGCTGTTCCGCGTGCGTTTGCCGTGGTCTCTGAAAACCGCGTAAAAGGTAGCCCGAGCATTCCTGCTCGGCCCCGTACCCTGAAAAACACCGGGAATTTCAAGGATGACGAGAAGTTCGGGCCCGGGCTAAAGCCTTGTCATTACCCATGAAACCAAGCGGTCCCCCGGAGCGACTGTTTCGTTTTGCTCTGCCCGCGTTTGCGATTCAGGCCTGAAGGGCCGATTTCCGAAAGCCCAGGGCGCAGCCCTGGGTCCGGGGCACCCCCCAAATTGGTTTCGAGGCCTGAA
>Ga0255095_1000844_pt1 | contig 14300 bp, 8 predicted proteins | sample Colum_Law_RepC_8_2_FD_188435 | JGI IMG/M metagenome (GOLD analysis project Ga0255095, IMG submission 188435) | Freshwater microbial communities from Columbia River, Oregon, United States - Colum_Law_RepC_8d | ecosystem: Environmental > Aquatic > Freshwater > River | place: USA: Oregon | collected...
ATGGCCCCCAGTGCCAGCCAGAGAATTCGTGATGCTGCAGCCTCGCGAAAGGCATCCTTCAGAATCGCCAGACATGCCCTCATCTGGAAGCCTCCCCTACGATTGTCATAAAGACCTCTTCCAGAGTGCGTTCACGGCGCGCCATGCGGAAGATACTGACACCGCGTGCCCGCAGGGCGTCAATCAGCCGGTCGGCGTCCTGCTGCTCCGTGATCGGGACCTCGATTTCGCAGGCACCAGGCGCCGCTTCGCGGAGTGTCGCTGCCGGCCATCCGGCGAGCACCTGCTCAATCGACGGACGGTCCCCGAACAACTGAAGTTGCAGCGGAGCCCCCTTGATGGCTTTGGTGAGCTCCTGCACGGTACCGGTCCGCAGCAACTGGCCCTTGTTCAGAATGGCCACCTGAGTGCAGATCAGCTCAATTTCCTGCAGCAGGTGGCTGTTGAGGAAAATGGTGTGCCCCTCCGCCGCCAGTTGACGCAGAACATCACGGATTTCACGGCGACCCACCGGGTCCACACCGTCAGTCGGTTCGTCCAGCACGATCAGCCTCGGTTTGTGCAGCATCGCCTGTGCCAGCCCCAGTCGCTGCAGCATCCCCTTCGAATAGCCGGATACCCGCTCGCGCTCACGCCCCTTCAGCCCCACCTGCTCCAGCAGCAGCGGGCGGGCAGCCCGAATCTGCGACATGGTCATCCCACTGAGACTGCCGTAATACTCAAGAGCCGTATTCGCGGAAAGGTGCCGCGGAAGTCGGTGGTTTTCAGGCAGGTAGCCGATCTGCCGACGAGCGGCCATGGACCCGGCCGGGTGCCCCAGCACGGATGCCGTGCCGGCGGTCCGCGAAATGATGCCCAACAGTATCTTGATCAGTGTGGTCTTCCCTGCCCCGTTGGGACCCAGCAGACCGTAAATTGTCCCCTGAGGCACCTGCAGTGTGACATTGTTCAATGCCTGAAAGCGGGTACGCCTGAAAATACCGGACCGCCACGTCTTGCTGAGACCCGACGTTTCGATGACCGGCGCTGCGCCGTTGCTCATGATGGAATTCCTTGCTTTGCAGAAGTTCTGCACTGCTTCGACGGCGGGGTGATAATCCTGGAGGAATTCCGTGCGGAATTCAGAATCGGAAAACGCAGTGGCAGTTGGTCAGCCCGATTCCGCCTGCAGCTGCAAATGACCACCACAATGCTTGCAAACCACCTTATGACCAATGTATTTCAGCCCCGCACGGATTTCCTGCTGACAGTGCGGGCAGCCCATGTAGGCCGCTTGAATTTCCACTGAGGTGTCATACGGAAAAGCATGCTGGCAGTGCTTACACTGCACTCGCAGGCCTTTGTACTTGCTGTGAATTCGCAGCTCCTGCAGACACCCCGGACAACTGACATAGTGACCGCGAGGGGAAGCTGAGGCTGTCACACTGATCTCCGGCAGGGCAAAGAAACTGGGAATCTCGATGCTGTCTTCCGTCAGTTCAGAATTCAGCAGCGCACGACACGAACGGCAATGCACAAGTCGGGCAGGCATTTCTTCGCCGCACTGCGGGCAGGGTCCCCCCAGCCATTCTCCTGTCATTGGAACGGTCCTTTTCAGTGGTCAGTTTCCGTAGGCAGTTTCCGTAGTCAGTTTCAGCGAGCTGCCTGAATCGCGATGACGTGTTTGAACGTGTGGAAATACAGGTGGCCGTTGGCAACGGCGGGGGTGGAATGGCAATCATCGCCCAACGGAGTGCGTCCCAGCTCCCTGAACTGCCGACCCGCTTCAAGGACGACCACAATCCCGTCTTCAGTGACGCAGTAGATGCGATCTTCAATCAGAATCGGGGAACCGCTGTACTGTCCATCAATGCGTTCAGACCAGACTTCGTTGCCGGTGGCAGCTTCCAGACACACCATGATGCCTTTATCCCCCCACAGGAACAACAGATCATCGCGGCGAATCAGACAGGGAACATAGGGCAGCATGGTCCTGCGTTCCCACGCAATACGCTGGTCGGCCGGCACGTCAAGCCCGGTGCGGACTGCCGCGAAGTATTTGCCATTGCCACCCTCACCGCAGGTCGCAAACGCGAGGCCATCAAGAACGATCGGCGAAGCCACTGTTCGCATCGGCAGTTTGGGGGTCTGCCAGAGCTGCCTGCCGGTTTTCAGATCAAGCCCGCTGACGCCACCGGATTCGCTGACCGTGACAATCTGGCTGCCACCCGCTCCGTCGGGAGCGACGGTGGGAGTGCTGTAGGATGTTTTTCCAGGCAGACGTTCGGTTTTCCAGGCCACTTTTCCGCTGGCTGCCTGCAGAGCAATCAAGGAACTGGGACCGACCTGATCATTGGCAATGATCACCAGTCCGTCTTCGATGATGGCCGAGACACCCAGATTGTGTTCACTTTCATAGGTTCCCAGATCCACGGACCAGACTTCTTTGCCACTGAAGTCCCACGCTTTGACGACCAGTCGCTGGGCATCAGCGAACAGACAGCAGACGATGTTCCCGTCCGTCGCCGGAGTACTGGAGGCCCAACTGTTCTTCTGGTGCTTGCGGCTGGCTTCCATTTTGAACGAGGCATTCCAGAGGGATGCTCCGGAGTCCGCGTTGTAGCAGTGGATGAATCGTTCGCTGCCACCGTCCGTGGCGGAAGTCACGAACAGGTGCTTGCCCCAGATCACCGGGGACGAGTGGCCAATGGTGGGCAACTGCACTTTCCACGTCGGCTGGTCTGCATTCCACGTGACCGGGATGCCACTTTGTGCACTGACGCCCAGACCGGCGGCACCGCGAAAACGAGGCCAGTTTTCCTGAGCAGTGGCAGTGGAGCAGTGCAGCAGACACAGGTGCAGCGCAAGCAGCGACAGACAGCAGCGAACGTGATGAACCACAGAGGAAACCCCTTCACATTAAGAATGTGGCTGAGTGGGACTGTGCAGGCGGAGTCCGGCCACTGGCGTGAGTGTAACCGACTGGGGGTGTCGCGGGCTACTCAACGGCCCGCTTCCGGGCCTCGATTCACGGTGCGTGGCGGCGAGTATGCGGGGTATGCAGGCTGGGGGGGACTGCGGAACCGGCGTTTTTCGGCGGACTTTCCGGAACAATCGGCAGTGCTACAATGCAACCATTCCGCTGTTCCATTTGCTGCAGAAAGACCCGACGATGAGAGTCAGAGCAATTTTGGTGGTGTGGGCTGTGCTGGCTGCGCCCGGTTTGGCCTCGTTTGTGTCGGCTGATGAACCGGTCGTCCTGCGATCCGTCGAAGGCATCTCGGAATATCGCCTCGACAACGGACTGCAGGTACTGCTGTTTCCGGACAGTTCCAGCCCGAAGGTCACGGTCAATCTGACGATCTTTGCCGGCTCGCGGCACGAGGGTTATGGCGAAGCGGGGATGGCTCACCTGCTGGAGCACATGGTCTTCAAGGGCACTCCGACGTTCCCCCAGATCCCCGCGGAACTCAAAAAACGCGGGGCGGATTTTAACGGCACCACGTGGCTGGACCGCACAAACTACTACGAGACGCTGCCCGCCGGGGATGAGAATCTGGAATTCGCCCTGCAGATGGAAGCGGACCGCATGGTGAACAGCCTGATTCGAGCTGAAGACCTCGCATCAGAAATGACCGTGGTGCGGAATGAATTTGAAAGCGGAGAGAACAGTCCTCAGAACGTGCTGATGGAACGCGTGATGGCAGCAGCCTTCGAATGGCACAACTACGGGCAGTCCACAATCGGCAATCAGGCCGACATCATGCGAGTTCCCGTTGATCGTCTGCGAAAGTTCTATGAACGATTTTATCAGCCTGATAATGCCATGCTGGTGGTGGCCGGTCGCTTTGATTCGAAGCAGGCCATGTCACTGATCCTCAGATACTTCGGTGCTCTGCCGAAACCGGCTCGCGAACTGGATCGAACGTACACGGAAGAGCCGGCCCAGGACGGCGAGCGGATGGTGACGGTGCGTCGTGTGGGTGACGTCCCTGCTGCAGCACTGCTGTATCATATTCCGGCCGGAGCCCATCCGGATTACGCCGCCGTGGATGTGCTGGCGACCGTGATGGCCAGCGAGCCGGCCGGTCGACTGTATGAGGGCCTTGTGCGGCGACGCCTTGCCGCCAGCTGCTATGGGTTTTCTTTTGCTCTGCACGATCCGGGTGCCCTGCTGTTCGGGGCTGACGCCGCAGAAGGCACCGACGGCTCCACCCTGCTGCAATCGCTTGTGGAGTCCGTTGAGACCGCCTCCGAAAAGGAATTTACTGCCGAGGAGACAGATCGTGCGAAGGCCGAGTTGCTGAAATCAAGGGAACTGCAGATGGCCAATTCTCAGCAGGTCGCAATTGAACTCAGTGAATGGGCGGCCCAGGGAGACTGGCGGCTGTTCTTTCTGCATCGGGATCGCCTCGAATCCGTCACTGCTGCAGACGTGAATCGTGTGGCCAAAAAGTATCTGGTGCGCACGAACCGCACGGCGGGAGTGTTTGAACCGACAAAGGCGCCTGAACGAGCAGAGATACCGGCAACGCCCGATCTCGCCGAACTGCTGCAGGATTATCGCGGACGCGCCGCAGTGGCACAGGGCGAGGAGTTTGATGCGTCCCCGCAGGCGATCGAAGCAAAACTGCAGCGAGCCAAACTGGAGAGTGGGATCCGGGTGACCCTGCTGCCAAAGAAAACTCGAGGCAGCATGGCCACGCTCCAGTTAACCCTCAGATACGGCAACCTGCAGGCTCTGGAAAATCTGGGGCTGGCAGCCGAGCTGTTGCCGGAACTGCTGATGCGTGGAACGGCAAATCGCAGTCGTCAGGACATTGCCGACGAATTGAACACCTATCGGGCCCGTATGAGCCTCAGCGGGGCCCCGGGAACACTGACTGCCCGCATCCAGGTATCCCGCGAAAACCTGCCACCGGTACTGAATCTGCTGCGCGATGTGCTGAGGAATCCGGCCTTTCCAGCCGACGAAATGGAACTGCTGCGGGAGGAACAACTGGCCGCGATTGGCCAGCAGGTGTCTGATCCCGTGGCGCTGGCATTTTCGGCCGCCACCCGCAGGATTTCACCCTACGGCCCCGCCGATCCTCGTCACGAAGCCTCGCTGCCTGAGCAACTGGAACGCCTGAAGGCCGTGCAGATTGAGCAGGTGAAACTGGTCTGGTCCTCGCTGCTGGCCGGTTCCACAGGAGAATTGACCGTACTCGGCGACTTCGATGCCACGGCCGTCACAGCAGCGGTGCAGGAACTGACAGCAGGCTGGACTTCAAAAGCCGCCTTTGCGCGTCTGCCGCGAGTGCATGTGGACAACACCGAGGGCAGTGTCGAATTCATCAGGACTCCGGACAAAGCCAACGCGGCATGGATCGGCATGATGACTCTGCCGGTGCGCGATGATGACCCGGATTTTGCTGCCCTCGAAATCGGCAACTTCATCCTCGGAAGTGGTGGTCTCAGCTCACGGCTGGGTGATCGTGTTCGCCAGAACGAGGGATTGTCCTATGGGATTCAGTCGGGCCTGCAGCCCTCGGCGGTGGATCGTCGGACCGCGTTTTTCATCTTCGCCATCTCGAATCCACAGAATGTCCGCAAGGTGGATGCGGCGATTCGCGAGGAACTGGCACGTCTGCTGAAGGATGGAATTACAGAGGACGAGCTGGCGGCAGCGAAGAGCGGATATCTGCAGGAGCAGCAGGTGCAGCGTTCCAGTGAAACTGCCCTCGCAGCCATGCTGGAAGTCTACTCCTTCGTGGGACGGGATATGCTGTTCGCGGCACGTGCTGACGAACAGATTCGGCAATTGACTGTGGACGAGGTCAATGCCGCGCTGCGGAAGCATCTGCAGCCACAGCGACTGTATGTGGTGATGGCCGGGGATCTTGGAAATGAGGGGGCAGCGAAGACAGACGGCCAGTGAAATGCGGCTGCTCCTGCAGCCCCACAGCACCGCAGGGTGAAACCATGCTGGCGTAAACAGTTACAGGTGCGTGTGCCGCTGCAACTCGCTGCCCAGTCCACAGGCCTGCAGGAAGACCTGGCGGAATTCCGGGTCAGGCATCAGGCAGGGATGCTTGTACTGTTCGGCACTGCCCCCCGACTTATTCAGACGCGTCTGCTGCAGAGTTTGCCATGCCGATTCGGGCAACGGCAGCGTTCGAATTGCACTCAGACGCCCGGTCTGCCGTTTTTCACGATACTCGTCATTTCGGCTGCACAACTGCTGCTCAACCAGTGATGCAAAACGTTCCAGTTGCGTCGATTCGGCCTGGCGTCGCAGATCGACGTACAGAGTGTACCCGGGCTGATCCAGCCATTCGGGTGTCATTGTGAACTGGGCGGTCCACAGACCGCTGTCCGCCTGAGCAGCCCGCACGGCCTCGACAACCTGTGACTCAGAAATCTTTTCGCCCGTAATACTGGATATGTGAGCTCCCTTGTGCAGGAACTCGAGCAGTGGAGTCTCGCCATGGAAACCGGTGCAGCGGACCACGTCCCGGATGTTGTAACGATAAAATCCGGAACTTGTGGTCAGCAGAATGTAATATTCATGCCCCGGAACCAGTTCCCACGCACTCAACACGTCCGGGTTCGCAGAATCCGCTTTTGCCACCGGCAGAAACTCGAAGAAATGCGTCCCGATCTCCAGCATTCCAGCCGAGGTTTCTGCCGCCAGCGGCATGGTCATACGCCCCTCACTGGCATGCAGGCCATGATCACAGATCGTAATGCCCTCGCAGATTTCACGCAGCCGACTGATGTAGGCTGACGCACTGCCACCCGTCCAGCAGGCCATCACCTGCAGATTGGGCCAGACATCGCGAGGTGTCAGTTGGCCGTACAATCGCAACTGCTGCTGCAGTTGCCGACTGCGATCCACTTTGGGGCGAACAGCCGCCTGCAGCCGACGACCTGCCGAGCCCGGCAGTGTGATCCGACCACGCAACCCGTCGTGCAGATCCCGCAGCAGCTGCTCAGGATTCCTCTGCACACTTTCAAAAAGCTGCAGTAACGTGCTGGGATTGGCTGTGACAAACATTCCGACGTGCGGGTCGCCATAGGCCAGCGACAGAATCAGCCGACGCTTCAGATCGGCATCAGCAACGTCCGCCACGGCAGCCGGAATGGTATACAACGACCGCACCAGCGGATTCTGCATCGAGGCCACAAGACCACTGATGTTGCCGCAGGGAGTACCTGCTGGTGTGAGCGAACGACAGTGACTGCTGGCGATCTGCACGACATTCAGATCCGGCAGCCCCGGCACCGTCCGGTACAGCTCGATGCCCCACATCTGCCAGCCGGCACGGTAATCCGCCAGAAACCGACTGGTGACAGGAATGTATTTGGAAGACGACGTTGTGCCACTGGTCATGGCAAACATCAGCAGGCGATTGCGACGCCCCAGCAGCGCACTGGTTTCACCCTGCCGCATGCGATCCACATAGGGCCGGTACAGCTCGTAATCGCTGATCGGAACCTGCCCGCGCAGCTGCTGCACCGTCATCCCGGGCCTCAGCCCGAAATCCCGGGCAAACGCAGAGCCGGAATTCAGCTTCAGCAGGTCCTGCAACACCCGCTGCTGCAGCTTCTGACAATTCGACGCAGCATGACGCAGAAAACGACGACGTGAACGAGCCAGCCGAGCGCGAAGCGGGCGACCAAAAAATGCCCGCACACGGTGCGAAAACGGAATCCCCGCAGGCACGCGATACGCAGGAATTGACGAGGAACGAGGAGCTTCAGCCGACACTTTCACGGGAACATGCAGACGCGACGACAGTAACATTTCAGAAACAGCAGACGGTCCAGCAGCATTCGCTTCCGCGCGGGAGCGAACCGTGGCTTTTGCCGGCTTCTGCCAGCCTTCCAGTTCCTGCTGTGATACCCCGGACATCGTCTTTCCTTAAACCCCGCCGGCGATCAGGTGATTCGCCTGCCGTTATTTACGGCTGTTCCTTCCACGCACAACTCATCGAAAACTTCGGTCAGGAAAATTTCGTTGAAAAACGAACCCACAACGGTGGAATTTCCTTGCCGAAACATCCAGAGAACCTCTGGGTCGCTGCCCTGCAGTTAAAGTCTTCCTGAGAAACGCAGCCTGCCAGAACCTCCCATCCACTCTTCCCCACTCTTACCCGGAATCTTCATTTTTCCAAATCGAATCCGGCGGGCTGACCGTTTTTCCTTGGATCGCTTCCCCCCTGCAACATGCCATCGGTATTTCTGGCGGCTCCCTGAGTTGCTGCCAGGCCTCCGGATTGCTGCACCTGATGACCTCGCCCCTCCAGCTCCTTTCCCGCACGATTTTTCAGATCAGCCTCCAGCAGCAGCTCGTTGGGCGCCCACTGATGGTGGAAACGCGCGGCGGCGACTGCGGCAGCAGGAGTCATCCCCCAGAGCTCCTGATTCAGCAGATTCTGCACGGTCGCTGAAATAATCCGCGGCCCCCCGGACGCACCCACGGCACGCACTGCCCGCCCATCCCGAACCAGCAGCGTCGGTGTCATACTGCTGAGCGGACGCTTCCCGGGCTGCACCGCATTCGCAGCACTCTGCAGCAGACCAAAGGCATTCGGCTTGCCGGGGTTCGCCGAAAAGTCGTCCATCTCGTTGTTCAGCAGAATGCCCCATTCCGGAACCACCACAAAACTGCCAAACGTCAGATTGATCGTCTCGGTGCAGGCCACACCATTGCCCGCAGCATCCAGCACCGAAAAATGACTGGTACCAGCATCGTCCTTCAGAAAGAAACGACCATAGGATGCAGCTTCCAGAGTACGGTCCATCCTGAAGGTCGCAGCACGCTGCTCTGCATAGTCCGAACTGAGCAGTCTCCGGACCGGCACGCTGACATAATCCGCGTCTCCCAGGAATTCCGCACGGTCGGCGAAAGCATGTTTGAAAGCTTCCGTCACCACATGTACGTAATCCGCAGAATTGTGCTGCAGTGACTGCAGCGTACTCCCACTGCGACGCTCCCAGCATTCCAAAGACTGCAGCGTCTGCAGCAGGGCTATTCCGCCACTGGACGGAGGCGGCATCGTGAAGACCGTGGCGCTGCGGAATTCCGCCTGCAGCGGAGTCCTGACTGTTGGCTGATATCCCTGCAGGTCGTCCGCCGTCAGTACGCCCCCAGCTTCGGCCACCACCGCTGCGATGGCTGCGGCCACGGGACCCTCGTAAAAACCCGCCGCACCGGACTCAGCGACGCGTTTGAGAACCGGTCCCTGTGGCGAATAAAACCGATCACCATCCTGCCACGGCTGACCATCATTCAGGTACAGTTTCAGCAGCAACGCGTAGTGCCTGCGATACTCCGGATGCTTCTGCAGTTTTGCCAGTGTTCCCGACTGCACTTCGCGATCGTGAGCATCAATCAGGACTCCCGACTCACACAGCTCGATCGCAGGCTGCAGGACCTGCCGCAACGGCAGTCGACCCCACATTTTTGAGGCATAACAAAGCCCCGCAACCGTCCCGGGGATGCCACTGGCCAGCCCGCCCCGCACACTGCGAGGTTCCGGGAAACCGGCATCAGCCGCATCCCCGTACCGATCGGCAGTGGCCAGCGCCGGAGCTCGCTCGCGATAATCCAACGCCCGAGCCTCACGGCGGTCCGCATCCCAGATCACCATGAAACCGCCACCGCCAATCCCGCAGCTGGCCGGTCGAACGACAGACAAGGCAAACGAAGTTGCCACCGCAGCGTCCACAACATTGCCGCCCTCACGAAGGATGCGAGCACCCGCCGCACTGGCCGCCGGATGGTCGGCCGCAACAACGCCCCCCGTGAACTTGACAGATTCCCCGCCCGGAGCCGCTGCCACGAACAGCGGCACCCCGATCCAGAAACAGCACTGCAGGCAGACAATTCTCAGGATTCGGTGCAGCAGACGCATGGATTTTCTGACCCGCAGGATCTCAGACACGGTTAAAAACTGCGAAGAACGACTCACTCGTCTACCGCAATCCCCGCAGACTACCACATCCCACGATTTCTCTGCCACCCGAAATTCCCGAAGAATTTTTCAGGGATCAACGCAAATTCAAGATCGCAGTGTGAGGAAGTATGTGAACCACGAAACGCCCGAACGGACCAACCAGAACATCGCGCCACGGAGGGCGACACCCTCGGGAGGGCGACACCCTTGGGAGGGCGACACCCTTGGGAGGGCGAGGCTCCCGCCGAGCCGCGCACAACACAACAGACTGACAGGCGCTCGGCTCAGCAGGAGCTTCACCCTCCCAAAACACGCAACACCAAACCCTCGGGAGGGCAAGGCTCCCGCCGAGCATTGATTCAATTTTTCAATGATCACTCGGTGGACCGACAACGCACTCCCCACTCTTCGTTTCAGTCCGCGTCTGCTCCTGAATCGCCCTGCACCGCCAGCCCACTGATCCAGCGCCGCAACAACTCAATTCCCCGCTCGTCAGGCACGCTGCTGGCAAGCGGTGGCATCTGCCCAGCCCCACGCTGACTTACCCTGTGCAGCAACACCGAACTTTGCGGCCGACCCGGCTGCACCAGCGCAGGCTCAGTCAACCCAAACGAATTGTGCACAGGCTTCACGCCAATCAGCTTCTGCTGCTCAGTCGTTGCCGTAAACTCAGCACTGAACTGACTGTTTCCACCACCAGCCTCCACATGACAGCCGGCACAGTTGGCATGCAGGTACGATCGAGCACGCAATGAAAGATCGTGGCTTTCATCCAGCGGGTCCACCAGTTTCCCCAGCTGGTCCGGTGACTTCGCCGGCGGATTTCGAAAATACCCCAACTCCGACAATACCTGCAACTGGTTTCCCGCATGGTCCCCATAATCCTGCGTCCGATTCATCTGCAGCTCACACAAGCCCAGCACATAGTTGGCCGCTCGTGAATGACACACCATGCACTCCGCCCGACTGGGATAATGCCAGCTCTGCAGACGCTGACCACCCGCTGCCCCGGCATCCCGGATCACAAACTGTTCGTCCAATCCACCACGGCCAACCAGTTCGGCATCCGTCTGCTGCTCGTTCCAGCGATACGAATACCCCGCCCACTCGTTCTGATCACGCACCATAATCCGCGTCTCAATCCAGCGACGGCTGTCAGCCCGCCCCGCCTCCCGCTCCAAAGCAAAACTCTTGACCAGTACCGACCCGTTGGGAAACGTCCAGCCCCGATTCGACGTGTATTCAATCTGTCCCTCATCCGGTACCGCCAGCCACCGCTGCTTCCACGCACCATCAGACCACAACTGAGCATTTACGGAGTACGGCAGGACACCGGCCGACGTCCGCTGCGTCGCCACGTCCGCAAACAACCCAGTCTCACTCAATCGCTGCGGAAAGTCGACCACAGGCTCAACGGCAGCCTGCTCCAGACGATACAGCCCACCACCATGGTCCACCACCAGCAACTCGCCCGCGTGGTTCTGAGCAAATCCGGTGATCTGCAGCGTCGTATCAGCCAGCTCACGATGTTCCACCACTCGCTCACCATCATGCCGAATCGACCAGATTCGCCCAGTCGAATAATCACCGTAAATGAAACTGCCGTCCAGTCCCGCAAGTCGAGTCCCCCGATACACCACACCGCCCGTCAGACTGCGAAATTCAGAATGATGATGCTCAGCCACCGGATCCGTGATCGGCTCCGCACCACGACGACGCTGCTCATAAAACGGATGACTGCCCTCCTGCACACTCCAGCCGTAATTCTCGCCCCTGCGCACCAGATACACCTGCTCCCACAGATCCTGACCGTTCTGACCCACCCATAGCTGATTCGACTGCCAGTCATATGCCATCCGCCACGGATTGCGAAAACCATAAGCCCAGATCTCAGGCCGAGCGCCAGCCACACCCACATAAGGATTGTCGGGCGGAATTGAGTAGGGCCGGTCGGCCACTGGCTGATCCACGTCCAGCCTGAGCATCACGGCCAGCAGATCATCCACACCCTGCCCCGTCGCCAGCGGATCGCTGTCCGATGTTCCGTCACCCGTTGGACAGTACAGATATCCGTCCGGACCAAATGCCAGATCCCCACCATTGTGACCGTTCGAATCCCATTCCAGAATCACCAGCTCACTGTCCGGGGACAGCAAACGATCGCCGTCCCGCTGCACAGTGAACCGGCTGATCCGATTCTGCTTCTTCTCAGCTTTCACCGGCCCGTTCGATACGACATACAAATAGCCATTCTGTACGTACCGCGGGTGAAAGCAGAACCCGTAAATCAGGCGATCCAGCGCAAGCAGTGGCCGGCTTTCAGCCACATCCGCAACATCTCTGCAGACTCGCAATCCACCAGGGTCCGGCCAGTCTCCTGCATGGTCCACAAACACCAGCCTGTCCGAACCAGGCTCCGCCCGCACAAAAACCGGCTTGAACAACGGCAACTGCGGATAGACACGCACGACACGAAATGGCAAGGGTGGCTCGGGAGAACCCCGCAGCCGACTATTCACCCACGGAACTCGCTGCCGTTCGGATTTCTGCCCAGATGCCTCAGGCGACACCCCGCACAGCAGCCAGAGCGCCAGCAGGGTTGCCACAGCGCGACTGACCACACGCCCCGCCTGACACAAACACAGCAACTCGTTCAACCTTCCCACAAGCAGACTCCTCAAACCAGCAGGCCGTTCACCACTGTCCCATGCACGTCCGTCAACCGATAGTCACGCCCCTGAAATCGATACGTCAGCGCCGTGTGGTTGATCCCCAGCAGATGCAGCACCGTCGCATTCAGATCATGCACATGCACCGGGTCACGCACAATGTTGTACGAAAAGTCGTCCGTTTCGCCGTATACCGTCCCGCCGCGAATGCCACCACCCGCCAGCCAGATGGAGTAACAGCGGGGATGATGGTCACGACCATAGTCCGTGGCCGTCAGAGTCCCCTGGGAATACACCGTGCGACCAAATTCGCCACCCCAGATCACCAGAGTATCCTCGAGCAGTCCCCGCTGCTCAAGATCCCGCACCAAAGCCGCAGCAGGCTGATCCGTATCGTAACACTGACTGCGAATGCCGCTCGGCAGACTGCCGTGCTGATCCCAGCCCCGATGATACAACTGCACAAACCGCACCCCACGCTCCGCCAGTCGCCGCGCTAAAATGCAGTTGGCCGCGAATGTTCCCGGCTTTTTCGATTCCGGACCATAGGCCTCAAAAACGGACTCAGGCTCCCCCGACAAATCCGTCAGCTCCGGCACCGAACGCTGCATCCGAAATGCCATCTCGTACTGATCAATCCGAGCCCCGATCTCGGGGTCTGCGTCCGACTCCGCATGCAGCCGATTCATCGCAGCCACATCATCCAGCATCGCCCGACGACGCTGACGACTGATCCCCGGAGGATCTGACAGGTACAGCACCGGATCCTTCCCCGGACTGAATCGCACACCCTGATAACGCGGCGGCAGAAATCCCGCACCCCACATGCGTTCATGCAGGGGTTGCGCATTCGTCGGACCGCTCGGACGCGAAATCATCACCACAAATGCCGGCAAATCCGCATTCTCTGAACCCAGACCATAAGACAGCCACGCCCCCAGCGCAGGACGACCCGCCAGCTGATGCCCCGTCTGCAGCAATGTCATCGCCGGGTCGTGGTTGATCGCCTCCGTGTGCAGTGTCCGCACCAGACAAATCCTGTCGGCAATCGCCCCCGTGTGAGGCAGCAACTCACTGAGCCACATTCCGGAATCACCGTGCTGAGAATACCGGAAGACCGAAGGACATACCGGAAACCGCTGCTGGCCAGCAGTCATCCCCGTCAGCCGCTGACCACCACGTACTGACGCCGGCAGGTCCTGATTGAACTGCTGTGCCAGCCCGGGCTTGTAGTCAAACAAATCCAGTTGCGAAGGCGCCCCCGCCTGCGTCAGCCAGATCACCCGCCGCGCCTTTGGCATCACATGAGGCAGCCCCGCCAGACCACCCATCGTGGACGCCTCGATTCCAGTTCCCAGCAATCCCGCCAGCGCCGCCAGACCCGGTCCAGCCATCCGCCTCCCCAGAAACTGCCGCCTCGCTACCAACGCCTGAAAGTTCATCGGCTCATCCCATTCGCGATGCAAAAACAAACACACCTCCACCCAACCGCAGCCTCGGCTTTAGCCCGGGCAGTCACCCCCAACCGTAGCCTGGGCTTTAGCCCGGGAAAGTCACCCCCAACCCTAGCCTCGGCTTCAGCCCGGGCAGTCACACCCAACCGTAGCCTGGGCTTCAGCCCGGGCAAGTCACCCCAACCGTAGCCTGGGCTTCAGCCCGGGCAGTCACCCCCAACCGTAGCCTGGGCTTTAGCCCGGGCAAGTCACCC
>Ga0255095_1000847_pt1 | contig 14286 bp, 13 predicted proteins | sample Colum_Law_RepC_8_2_FD_188435 | JGI IMG/M metagenome (GOLD analysis project Ga0255095, IMG submission 188435) | Freshwater microbial communities from Columbia River, Oregon, United States - Colum_Law_RepC_8d | ecosystem: Environmental > Aquatic > Freshwater > River | place: USA: Oregon...
CCGAATTGCCAAGCTGATTGATCCACGACTCACCCAACGGCACCACACCGATGTACCAGCGGATTAGCCCAACGGACAAAGCTGACAAAAGCAAAATACCGGCCAGCTTTTCGAGACGATTGCGGGTTCCCCACATTGCGGCCAGGCACCCCACATTCATCAAGGCGGTCAGCAGAATAGGGGCATGCACCGGTAGTTTCGTCCCGATCACAGCAGTGAAGAGGCTCGCCGGAATCACGTAACACAATACGGACGTCACCACTCCATACAATATCGGCAGTGAGACCAGCCAACAGGTCGATATCGGTCGAGTGAACCCGAGTCGCAAACTGAAGCCGGATTGCTGAGTATCCAGTTCCTGCAGCCACAGCGATGACATTGCTCCGCAGATCATCAGCAGCAGAACCGTGATCCCGGCAATCGGCTGCAAGGCCGATGACTGCAATCTCGAATTGGAGATCACCACCGCAAACATCACGACCATCAAGCTCAGGGAAAACAATCGAATCATCAGATCCGAACGCCCCGTACGCCAGAGTTCCCATAAGATCGCTCGCTGAGGTGTCTTCATCGCACAACCTCCAGCTTTTGCCTGCGCTCACGTCCTGCTCGCGCGACGAAGATTTCCTGCAGCGAAGCGGCCCTGACGCTGGCCACGCTGATGCCGCGTTCCGCAAGACTCTGAGGCAGATCTCCCGAATCGTCCGACGTTAACTCACACACCACGCGCCATTGCTGCCCGATGCGTTCGGCTGAGATCAGTCCGGAGAATTCTGGCGCCTCGTCCGTTGGCGAACAACTCTCAAGGTGTGCAACAACATGCCGCCGCTTGACTGAATCCACGCTTCCTCGCAGGACTATTCGTCCGTGATCCACCATAAACAGCTCATCCGACATCTGTTCGACTTCATCCAGCAGGTGAGACGAGAACAGTGCCGTGCGGCCATCATCAGCAACCGTCCGAATAATGGCGTTCAAAATGTCTTTTCGAATGACTGCATCGAGACCTGTCGAAGGTTCATCCAGCAATAGCAACCGCGGTCGATGAGCAACCGCGACAATCAGCCCCGCTTGGGCGCGAATCCCTTTGGAAAGATGTTTCACCTTCTTCGTCGGATCCAGATCGAACGTCCGCAATAAGTCTTTTGCGTACTCAAAATCCCAGCCAGGATAAAACGCAGAGGTATAGCTGAGCAATTCATCGACTCGCATCCACTCCGGTAAATCGCGTTCTTCAGACAAAAATCCGATCTGAGCCAGCACTTCGACGGGTGATTTGACCGGATCCAGCCCGAGTACTCGAACCGTCCCCTGTTGCGGCGTCATCAATCCAAGCAAATGTCGAATCAACGTCGATTTGCCGGCACCGTTTGATCCGACAAGCCCGTAGACAAGGCCAGGCTTCAACTGCAGAGTGACATCGCTCAATGCCTTCGATGCCCCGAAAGTTCGCGACAGCCCCTGCACGTCAACAATATCCTCGAGCATGGTCAGTCCCCTTTGCTTTCAAACTTTGCCAGCGTGCGAGTCAGTGCCGCATGCCGATCGTGCAACAACACCAACACTTCCCCAAGCGTGAAATTCAGTTGGCTGGCTTCGGTCAGAACTGCGTCAATTCGCTGAGCCAGAATGCGACGTTGCTCTTTGCGAGTCAGCGGCGAATTCGTATCAGTGACATACGTCCCGGAGCCTCGTCGCTTCTCCAGCAGCCCTTCCGCTTCAAGCTCATCGTACGCCTTCACTATGGTGTTGGGCGTCACCGTCAGTTGCTCCGCCAACGTTCGGACCCCAGGCAATTCCTGCCCTGTCTTTAACTGTCCGGACGCTATCAGATACTTGATCTGATTACTGATCTGCCGATAAATCGGCAATCCATCCTGAGGCTGTATCTCAATATGCACAACAGGCCCTCCCACTGACTCGGTGTATCCATACTGTAATACAGCTTACCGGATCGTCAAGGGGAATCCAACTGGGAGACGTGTCGAGTGATCGATGTTCGCGAATGAAATGGCGGGGGAAGAGTCCTGATTCGCCGCAATCAGGATGCGAGGTCGTGTTCTAAGAACCCGTAACAAAACCGTAGCTGAACTCGTGAGAGTTCAGTAACCGCTCCGAATTCTCACGAATCCGGCTACGTACGCATGTTTTTTTAGGTGTTCTAAGTCATTTGCACGTGATGCCTACGAAGCAGTTCAATACGCCCTGGGTTCCATTATACTTCCTGCTGGAACGCGGTGAATCTTTGGTTGCTGATGAGGTATTTGACGATGGCCAACATTCTTGTGCTTTATCATTCCAACAGCGGGAATACTCGTCGCATGGCGGAGTTGGTGGCGGAAGGGGCCGGGCAACTTGTCAGCACGGAAGTCAGATTGCGAGATATCTCCGAGGCCACTCATGCTGACCTGGAATGGTGCGATGGCATCGCGCTGGGTTCGCCGACCAACTACGGCACTGTGAGTTGGCAGATGAAACAATGGTGGGATCAGCAGCCCATTGAAAACTGGGGGAAAAGAGACGGCAAAATTGGCTGCGTGTTCAGTTCGGCCGGTGCCTGGGGCGGCGGTCAGGAGTGGACCTGCATGACTCTGCTGGCCATCCTGATGAATTACGGCTTCCTCGTTTTTGGCCTGACAGATTACACAGGACCAAAGTTCTCCGCACACTACGGTGCGATCACCGCCGGTCCGCCCGTGGCTGATCGCGAGCAGGAAGCCTGTCGCCGACTGGGGCTGCGTCTTGCAGAATGGGCCGCGACGATGATTGAAGGCCGCAAAGACGCTCATCCTCTGAAACAGTCCTACGAACGTTTCTCGGACATTGGCAAATAGTGACGAATCTGTGAGCCGCGTGATCCGGCAGCCCATGCGATTCGCAACAAAATCAATGTCAGCCCATGGGGCCCGGCACCATCACCATCCAACTGACGTTGAATTTGTCGGTCAGCATTCCGAAGCATGCCGACCAGAATGTCTTGACCAAAGGCATCATAATGCTGCCTTCCTGCGCGAGTGCATTGAACGCCTGATGAGCTTCAGCTTCGCTGGCGACGGAAAGAGCCAGCTGAAAGCCCTCGAACTTTGATCGGTCGTCACATCCATCGGAGGCCATGACTGCAGCCCCGCCGACACGAAATGAGGCGTGCATAATCTTGTTCTCGAAACCGGCCTGTAACCGATCCGGGGGAACCGGCTCAGGACTTTCGTTGTACTTCATGACCATTTCAACCTGAGCACCGATCGCCTCGCAATAGAAGTTGAGTGCTTCCTCGCAACGGCCCGCGAAGAACAGATAAGGAGTGATAGACGTTGTCATGTTTGGACCTTGAAAAGAAGAATGAGTACTAGCTGGACAGCGCCATGTTGCCCCCTCTCCCACAATTTTTTGCGGATGCAGCGGGGTGTCACATGGCAGCGTTCTTGCAAACATTGAGGTAGAGGGCCGGGGTGACGGGGCCGTTTTAGTACGCTGCGTCTACACAAGCCCCCTCTTCCGGCCTATCGGCCACCTTCTCCCCTGAGGGGCAGAAGGGAATTCGTTCAGGCGAAAAAAATTGATCAAAAGGCAACTTCGGTGATTCCAACTCTCCGAACATGGCGCTGTCCAGTTAATCCAACGAGGAATCTGTCGCCAGGTATCAGCGGGAGCCTGTTACATCCGAGAGACGTCAAAAATCTGACGTACTTCAACTGCCCCCACGCGTGCCCCTGAATGCCGAGCCGCGATCTCAAGAGCTTCCGCCTGGTCCTTAGCCAGCATCACGTAGTAGCCGCCGAGCACTTCTCGCGTCTCAGCAAATGGTCCATCAGTCACGAGTCGGTGACCGTTACGAATTCGCACGCTGGTCGCCGTTGCAATCGGATGCAGCGGCGAAGCACTCAGGTATTGTCCACGTTGATCCAGCCAATGAGTCAGCTTCACAGCTTCCTGCATAGCGGCCAGATGTGCCTCAGGTCCGGCCTGACGCCACGCTTCTTCGTCGTCGTAACAAAGGAACATAAACTTGCTGAGCGATGTTTCTGGCCCGGATGATTCAGCACTAAACTTCTCTGTTGGCAGGCCTTCCAGCTTTAACAGCGGCCGAATCTCGACGGTTCCCTTTGCAGCCGCAGGCAGGCGACCCGAAATGGCAATGGCTTCATCCAGATTGTCCACATCAATGATGTAGAATCCTCCGAGTTGCTCAATTGTCTCCGCGAACGGCCCCGTTGTAATCAGCTTTTGCCCGTCGCGAACTCGAACTGTGCCTCCCGTGGCCACAGGCAATAACGGTGCTGCAGACAGGAGCTGTCCTTTGGCAGCGATCTCCTGGCAGATGCCCAGGGATGTTTCGACGCACATCTTCCATTCGTCGGGACTCCAGGAATTCTCCGGACTGTAAACGAGCAGCATATATTTCATCGGCTGACCTCTTCGGATGTTTGACCTGCCGGAGCCTTGCCCAACGCTAAAGAGAAAATGGCGGGATTTCTTAAGCCCAAAGCCACCCACATGAACACACCAAGGATGATTGGAAAGATCCAAGGATCACCGACTCGCAGATGGGTCATGATTGCTCCACCGAGGTACGCCGTGATCAGGATCGCTCCGATGAACGCGGTTCGAGGGATCAAGAACAGGATTGCGACGGCAATTTCCACGACGCCAATTCTGGACAAAAGATCTGCGGAAATGCCCATGCGGTCCAGCATCTCCTTCTTGCCGGGGAATTCCATAAACTTGGAAATCCCGCTGAGCCCAATCAGCATAATCTCCAGCAAAGCCGTCATCACCCAACCGATGATGCGTTGACGTTTTGTTGACATAAGAATCGTTCTTCTCTTGAGATGTGAGCCGAGCTGATGCATCGGCGTATTAAGTTTCAACGAACAGTTAAGGACCAGTCCCGAGATAAGTTCCCGAAATCACAAACCGACGCGTAAGCGAGGGATCGGTGCCGCGGAGAGATATCCCTCACTGACGTTTCGAGTTGTGATTTCTCGCCGCAGTAAAAACATGTTATCCCGGGACTGTTCCTGGCTGGACAGCGGCATGTTTGAAGAGTCGGAATCACCGAAGTTGCCTTTTGATCAATGTTTGCCGCGAGACCGCAGTCCCTTCTCCCCTCGGGGGAGAAGGTGGCCGATAGGCCGGATGAGGGGGCTTTGCTAGAATGCAGCGTGCTAAAACGGCCCCCTCACCCCGACCCTCTCCCCTATTTTTTTTGCAAGAACGCTGCCATATGACACCACGCAGCATCCGCAAAAAAATCGGGGGAGCGGGGGCCACATGGCGCTGTCCAGCCAGGCACGACGGCCTGTGCTCATATCAAGGGCAGCGCTGGTACGTGCCATGCATAAACTGAGTCCAGGTTCCGTCAGCATTCTGGAACTGTGACTTCATCGTGTGATGATCATTGTCGATGACTTCGATGATGTCCTGATACTTCGCCATCGATCCATCACCCGCAAAGCTCGGCCCCTCCGAATCCAGAGTCAGCACCTTTCCGGAAGCATCAAGGGATCCGTCATAGGGCCACAAATGAGTCATGCAGGACGACACAAATGTGCCAACGAATCTCGCCTTCGCCGGATCAAAGCCCAGCGTAATCACGGACCGCACCTCACTGCCACCGGGAGTTGTTCCGGCAATATCACCAAGGACCCAGAGTTCTCCCAAAGCTCGAGTAGTCTGTTTGCCAGACGACTTCATCGGCGGCTGATCCGGGCCCATGTTGCACTCGTGCTGGTAATCCCATTCTCCGACCAATTGCAAAAGCCAACGGTGTTCATCTTGTGGTTCAGGGAGCTGCATTTGGAGAAATCTCTTACAAGGAAAGGCACTGATCGGACGAAGAAGAATCAATCGCGAAACTCTCGTAGATTACGGCTGATCCGGGATTTCTGGTTCAACCAGAAGGCACAGCAGATTCAAAGATTCCTGCCAGCCAAGATAACAAAACTCCACAGGAATGGCCGCAGGGACGCCATCCTGAATAATCTCCAGCTCGGTTCCGCACAGAACGGTTTTCAGAGTAATCGTGACCTGCATTTCACCGGGCAAGTTGGGATCTTCGAAACTGTCCGAGTAGCGAATTCGTTCGTGAGGCGTGAGCTCCAAATAGGTGCCACCGAACGAGTGACTTTTCCCGGTACCAAAGTTAGTAAACGACATGCGGTATCCTCCCCCGACACGCAAGTCCATGTGATGAATTTTGCCCGTAAAACCATGGGGAGGAATCCACTTGACCATGGCCTCGGGATCCAGAAATGCTCGATAGACTCTCTCGGCGGGAGCACGCAGCACGCGATGCAGTTTGACAGTATTAGCAGTGTTTGACATAAAATTTTGGCCCTTCTCGAAGATCCGTTCTTACCGAATTTGATCCAGTTCCACCCAGTAGTCGAACGGCGGCGGCACAAATCGACAAAGCTCGGAATCTTTTTCGGAAATTCCCAGCCGGCAGCAATCCTGACACTGAAATGCTATTTCAGCTCGGCCAGTCGTCGCTCAAGAAAACGACGCTCCGGCTCCTGTCGCACCAGGGCAATGGCCTCTTCATAAGCGGTTCGAGCATCATGGACTCTACCCGCGCGTCGACACAGTTCGGCTCGCGCCGCGTGGGTCAGGTGATAGCTCAGCAATTCGCCCCGTTCCACGATGGAATCAATCGCCGCAAGCCCCGCTTCCGGTCCATGTTGCATCGCAAGGGCAACAGCTCGATTCAGCTCAACGATCGGCGATGGATTCATCGCATGCAACGCATCATAAAGAGCGATAATCTGAAGCCAGTCGGTGGTCGCTGTGGACTGCGCACCCGCATGCACGGCCACGATTGCCGCCTGCAACGTGTACGCGCCGAAGCGGCGAGTTGTCAGGGCTTGCTCAACTAGCGATTGTCCTTCATCGATCAGCTTCCGATCCCAGAGAGTGCGATCCTGATCCTCCAGAAGGATGATATCACCTCCACTGGTCGTCCGCGCTTCTCGTCGAGATTCCTGGAGGAGCATCAGCGCGACGAGTCCCATCACCTCGGGATCGGGAAGCAGCTCCAACAGAAGTCGTCCCAAACGAATGGCCTCCCCGGAAAGATCGGCCCGCGTCATTGAATCGCCGGACGATGCCGAATATCCCTCGCTGAATACGAGATAAATCACGGTTAGTACGGATTCCAGTCGCTCCGGCAGATCATCGGCGCTGGGAATGATGAACGGAATCCCGGCGTCACGAATCTTAGACTTGCCTCGCACAATTCGCTGGGCCATCGTCGAGGAACTTGTCAGAAACGCACTCGCAACTTCCTCTGTGGTCAAGCCGCAGACTTCCCGCAAAGTCAGAGGAACCTGAACCAGACGATCGATCGCCGGATGGCAACACGCAAAAATCAGGCGCAGCCGATCATCCTCAATCTCCTGATTCGAAGACGAAGCATTCGCTTGTGAGATCTCATCCATCCGCCCGGCGATCTCAAGCTTCAGTTCGTCAAGCTTTCCACGCCGTCTTAACGTATCGATGGCCTTAAATCGTCCGGCGGAGATCAACCACGCACGAGGACTCTCGGGGATTCCGGATTCAGCCCACTGCACAACCGCTGCGGCAAATGCCTCCTGCAATGCTTCTTCGGCAAGATCGAAATCTCGCAGCAATCGCACCAGACTGGCGAAGACTCGACGCGACTCAGTCAGATAGATCGCTTCGACCGTATGCTGAGTGCTCGCGGGGGAATTCTTTGGCATAGCGGAAGGACGCTCTACGAAAATGCCCAGGGCGTTGGCTCTTCCATCTCAGTGAGTCGGCTTACTGTTCAGACTTCTGTTCTTCCGCTTCGCTGGCGTAGCGAATGGCACCCGGTTCTTTGGGGGCCGGCGCGTCGAACGCAACGGTCGTCGGCAGGCGATTGGTTCTCATACCATGAGGAATTCGGGCCGCCGTATCCACATCCTTTTGCAACGATCCGCTTTGGTGAACATTCACTCCGAACGCATACCAGTTGTTGTCATCAGACTTGGCCATGGATAGTCCACCATCGCCCAGCACTTCCTTCGTCTTTGCGTCGTAGAGCACCATACCCAGTTTCGCATACGCAAACTGGGACTTGCGTTGCGTGAGTCGAACTTCGGGAAGAGTCAGCATTCCGGGCAGAGTAATCTCGGGAATACCGACGAAGGAATCGCTGGTGTCTGTGCCCACACCGCCGCTGCGGATTTCCATGACAACATCCGCTCCATCAGCAGCTGCGGCGATGTTTCCTCCGGCTTTCATTACTCTGTGACGGATCGAACCAATGATGTACGGCTTGTCCACGCACTCCAGATACTTCTCTTCGATAAAGACGTTCTGCCCGTAGAGGGGAGTGAAGTCAACCTTGTCCAGCGACTGATCCACAGAGTTCGACAGCAACATCTGCTCCTTCGCTGTTCGCGCGGTGTTTGACGTAGATGTTGCTGTGCAGCCGGTTGTGATCAACACAAAGATCGTACAAATCAAGAATGAGTGGCGCATGACGTCGTCCTGAGAAGTCTTCCGAAACGATCGACTGAGTCTATGGAGTCTCAGGAAAATCACTCAATCCGGAAACACGTCTGAAATCGCAAGATCCTGACCTGATTCGTCAACACTCAACTCCCGAAGGCCAAACAGCACACGCACATCGGCAGAATCCGCATCTCCGGGCGCGTGTTGTCGTAATCGCGTGGACGTCGGCACTCCGTTGCTGTCCACTGGCCGTACTCTAAAGCAGGTATAGCCACGACGGTGGCAAGAATCTCTGTTGGGCTCTGACGTCGCCCTGATCACAACTAGACGAGGACAGGCCCGCATCTTGCCTTGATCTGAGCAGCCTCAAAGGAACAGTCCCGAAACAAGTCCCGTTTATCACAACCGCGAAGCGTAAGTTTTCAAGTTGCGAGTTTGCGACTATCCCAACCCGAAACGTCATTGAGGGATTATCAGGAAAGAGCTGCCCATGAGCGAAATCGCAATCCCTCACTGATATTTCGGGTTATGACAATCAGGCTTGTATCGAGACTGTTCCGTAGCGGCTATTCGTGGCGGGCAGTACCCGGAGTTTACCCGCTACTTTGATGGAGAGTGACTACCGTCGAATGCGAGCCCACAGTTTCGAAAGTGAGCGGCCAATTCGTCCAGCTCCAGCCTCAATACACCGCGATGTCCCTGACGCAGGAAATACAGATCGCCATCCTGCGAGAATTGCATGCTCTGAATCGGCGACTTATTGGCAGTCATCTCGAACAGTAATTCCAGCTGATCCGGGTGTCGCCTCCATAATTTTAATGCTCCGTCAGCATCAGCCGACGCGAGGAACTGCCCGTCGTCCATGATCGCGAGGGCAACAACTTCACGTGGATGAGCATCAGTGACGAAACAAGGAGCCCCGGTCTTCTTACTCAGATCGTAAAGCTTGATCTGACCTCGTAACGTTCCCACAGCAGCGAGATCAACGCCGTCAGCAAAGGCCGTCGCCAGAACTCCGTCGCGAGAATCATAGTTGCCCGTTTCTGTGTGGGCTCCCTCGATTAAATCATGGCTGCCGTCCGGTTTGACGATGGCGACAAGTCCGGAATCAGTGCCCACGAAGTGACTATGCTGCGCCTTCGAAAGCCCCCGGATATCCTCCTCATCATTGTCCGCGTCACGCCATGGGACGCCAGTAACGGCTGATAAATCCGGCCCCCATTGATGCAGTGTCCAGCTTTCCACAATGGCCGCCAATCCTCCGTCTTCGCGACAAGACAGTGGCCCAAGCCGCAAGGGAAAAACGGGAGCGGTTTTCCCTCGTTTGAGTCGCTTCCACGGGATCAGATACAAGTCTCCGAGCAGGATCGATAACTCATCGGCAGATCCTCGGTCGCCAGACTTCATTGCAAAGTTCATTGCTGATTGCTCGAGAGACGCTTCCACTCGCCACTTTCCCGTAACAAGTTTCCCCTCAATTTCGTTGAGCATAATCAAGTGCCATCCGGACGAGACCAGATGCCGATCGGTGAGTTCATATTGCAGTGTGGTCTCACCCATGATGAGCCTGAGAATCAGACGTTCGTTCGCCTGAGATAGACCGCGAGGAATCTTCAATGCAACGGCCGCGCGAGATCCTGCGACGTCGGAACCGACTGCGACGTCCCCACCGTCCCACCGAACAAATTTAGGCGACTCAAGGGTGGCTGTTTGTCTGGTCACATCAATGCCGACGCCTGAAGGAAATTCAAAGCCGGCCTCCGAAACAACAGCAATATTGCCCACCGCTGGCGTCGTGAAGGCGATCTTTCGACCATCGTCCATAAACGTGACGGCGTCGCCTTCCGTGAGAATGTTTCGATTCTCCCCCTGAGTGCAGCAACAGACATGTCCAGCGGTCCGTTTCTGTACTATCGCGAGTGTTGAGCTTTCGTAATTGGACTCGATAACCCTCTGGAATTGTCTGCCGTCCATGTACTGACGCTGTTTCCACGACGGCGAGATGTTGTTCATCATCACTTAAGGCAAAGCTGGCAATTCTTTGTGCGCTGGGAACAACGGCTACCAACGGTGAAGGAACACTCGCGAGACTTGTGGCCGATTCATTCACATGCAAAATCGATTGAGCACAACGAAGCTGATAAGCAAGCATACTCACCGTTGAGTAGACATAAACGCGATCGCGTTCACTTCCGACACAGACCAATGGGGGTTCGTAACCGGAGTATGAGATTTCGACTGCTTTCTTTCCCGAAACAGCGTCCCACATCCTGATATTTTGTGGCTCCACGGAGGCTATCACCAGTGTTGAATCGGCGGCGAACGCGAGATCCCGCGGGCGACTCGGAGCTAAGGGCGACTGTTGCAGAACAAGCGTCTTCTCGCAAGTGCCTGAGTCCATCAGCACGGGCGGTTCTGTCCCAATGATCGCCAATGAAAGTCTTCGATCCGTCCCCAGAAGGTCGAGAGATCCGCCCGCCTCCGCGAGTTGAATCGGCTCCATCGAATCCTTGGTTGTTGCACGGAAGATATGTCCTTCGTGACTGGTGAGAATTCTACCATCCGGAAGCATGCCGAAATTGACGTTTCCATCGTAGTTAGTCACACGGTCAGTTTGGTCATCCACATTGAACACTCTTAAAGCCGGAGGCATCCGATACTCGACAATGAGTTGATGTCCATCCGGACTGTAGCGAATGCGATTGACATTCTTCTCCGGAAAGCGATGGTCGAAAAACACTCGAGGCGGGTCGCAATCAATCTGCCAGATCGTGATATTGCCGTTGCGAGTACCGACTGCGATCTGCTTGTCATCTGGAGAGAAATCCAGCGCCCACATGCCTTCACTGTTAATCGTGCCGGACCAAAGACCAAGATCGGTCAGTTCTGACTGAATTCCGTCCAGCGTCGTATCTGCCGAGCACTCACGAAACAGTTCAAAACTGACACGCGGCCGATTGTCTTCGTCCTGTCTGGTATTGATCCGATAGATTCGAACCTGACTTGGGTTCCCGGCGTAATCGCCGGCTGCGAGAAGTTTTCCGTCGTGACTGACAGCAATTGCGCGTGTGTTGGGGACGCCTTCAATTCGCCCGATTTCACGCATATCCTGAGTCACCAGCGTATCCGCGATCAGTGAACGTAATCCAACAAGATCTTTACCGTCAGCATCTGAGGCCGCAGCTTTCTCCAGCAGATCCAATGCTTCCCACGTCCAGCCGGCTTTGGGTTCCGGCTGCATCCTCACTTCACGCACTTTCATAATCGAAACAAAGTACTCCTGTGTTGCCGCTCGGGCTGCATTTGCGGCAGCCAGCTTCTCTGCCTGCTTGCGCCCCTGTTCTTCAGCCTGGTGAGCCGTCTCCGCCTTTCCTCTTGCATCAAAGTCGCGTTGCCGCTGAAGTTCTGCCAGTTGCAGTTGTTTTTGCTGCAGCAAGATCAGTGGAATCGCCGCTGCTATCACCGTCAGCAGCATGACACCCATGAGAATAGACGCGGCCGATGCAGGCCTGCGAAGACACCATCGCCATGCTCGCGCAACAGCACTTATCGGACGTGACTGAATCGGCTCACGATTGAGATACCGATTGAGTTCCGCAGCCAACTCACCGGCTGACTGAAATCGTCGCGAGGGGTCTTTCTCCAGACACTTCAAACAAAGTGTTTCAATCTCAATATCGACTTCCTGATTCAATCTGCGTGGCGAGACAGGCTCGTCTTCGTTAAGTTGTCGCAGAACTTCAATCGTAGTGCTCGCCTGAAACGGAGGACGACCGGTCACACAGCGATATAGTGTCGCCCCCAGCGAATACACATCGACCGTCGGTTCGACCACAGTGCGAAGTCCTCGAGCCTGCTCCGGGGCCATGTAAGCCGCGGTGCCCATAACTTGCCCTGTGCCGGTCAGATCCTGATTCGCGTCAATCAGCTTCGCAAGCCCGAAATCCATGAGACGCGGTTTGCCGTCAGGTCCGATCAGCACATTATGCGGTTTGACGTCGCGATGAATGACGCCATTCTGATGAGCATACTCCAGAGCCTCAGCGAGATCCCGACAAATGGCCGCCGCCTCGCGACAGGAAAGAATCTGTTCGCGAGCTTTCATTTCCAGATTCGGACCATCGACAAATCCCATCGAGAAATAGTGCAGCCCGTTGCATTCTCCCACGTCGTAGACGGGAACAATTCCATGATGATTGAGTCTTGCGGCCGCAGCAGCCTCGCCCTGAAAGCGTCTGATTTGTTCTGATCCGGCCAGATGAGGAGCGTGAATTGTTTTCAACGCAACAAGACGGCCAGCTCGAATCTGCCGAGCCTTATAAACAATCCCCATACCGCCTCGCCCGAGTTCCGACAGAATCTCGTAACCATCGATCTCCGGCTTTCCGATTCTGGCGTCGAGCCTTACCGTAACGCGTTCATGCTCTTTGCCTGCAGCGATATCATGTTCACCGACGATCGGAGTTTGTACGCCACCCGTCATCCAGGTAACGTCTTCTGACATCTGCTGCAGCTCGCCGGGATCGACACTCAGCAAAGCCGCATACTCATCAAGACTCGGCGCGGCCCCGTCACGTGCCCGACGATACTCGGCATCAACCGCCAGTAAATGAGGCAGTGCCATCCGTCGCAAATCATTTTCAACCTGCGAGGCAAAGAATGAACCAATATCCGGATCAGCCCCCGACCTCCACGCCTGCTCGAACGTATCACAAACCGCATCAAGTCTGGCAGCAACTTCAGGATTCATAACACCGGCTCACGGAGATTCATCGTCAAGCATCTTCCTGCTGAGAATAACAGGGGTGTTCTAGTTTCCCAACCGTGGCTCGGTCGATGCTGGCTCAGTCGGGGGCGAATCGCAGGGACAAGGCTGGAGGCGATGCGGCAGTGTGGAACCAGCAACGAAACTCGACACGACATCGCTGGAACCGTCCTCCGTTCTGCCCATGTCGTGAACGGTAAATGATCACGAATCAAAGCATGAGCTTGATTAAACAGCAGTAATTCTCGGCCAGATTATTCACGTGATCGTCCACCCCGAAGGAAAACAACGCATCGCTTTCAAAGCGGGTTGACTGGAGAAAAGCTGGGTGCGACTATCAACCTAGCATCGGCGACGAGTCTCTGCTGCAACAGGAACATGACCGAAACGTTGAAAAATCTCGCCGCTACTCCACACTTCATTTCTGGAAACATCCAAGTAGTCGACAGACATTGCCGGTGTCGTAAAGCATTTCCATACTGACCAGACGGTTGGCCTCGAAGTGGATTTTAATGAACCACCAGATCTCTAATGCCAAGTCGACAGATCCCGTTGGGGAACAGGATTTCATGAGAGTCGCTGCCTGAACACACGTTTCGTGAGTGGCGACGAAACACTGAGTTTGCTCGGGCAGAAAACGGACGAGCCTGAAAGTGGCGTTCAATTGATCACGAAACGACTCGCAGGCACCCGCTCCTTTCATGACGCCTGCGAAGGGAATTCCTAAGTCCTGACCCGCAACCCGAATTACAAACCGGGGATGAAGCAGATCGTTCAGTGCATCGGGAGGCGAGAGACTGCCGTTCAGAATAAAGGCGGCGATGTCTCTGGCGATCAAGTCGCGCGAAAACACCAGATCATCAAATGTCACCTTCTGTAAAGTGGTGCTCAAGGCTTCCGCGAGGTCCGCGATGGTCGATTTTCTCAGCGGACCGGATGCTTCCGCTTTTCTGATCAAACGATCACTGTAACCAGCCTTCTCCGCTAACTCTTCCTGCGTCAACCCGGCTGATTGTCTGAGCGTCTGCAGTCGCTGACCGTTCACCGGTACTGTTACAGACGAT
>Ga0255095_1000852_pt1 | contig 14139 bp, 11 predicted proteins | sample Colum_Law_RepC_8_2_FD_188435 | JGI IMG/M metagenome (GOLD analysis project Ga0255095, IMG submission 188435) | Freshwater microbial communities from Columbia River, Oregon, United States - Colum_Law_RepC_8d | ecosystem: Environmental > Aquatic > Freshwater > River | place: USA: Oregon...
GGGGCGATGCATCGTCGAGCTGATCTCAAATCCCTCTCGGGCCGATTCAGGACTTCCGAATCTGGCAGCGATCGGATACAATCCTCAGGTTCTGGCCCACAGTTTTTCCAGCACTGATTCAATGACGTGTCAGTGTCTGACTTGACGGCGCCGGGTCTGGCGCCGGCTCGATTGGCGCTGGTTTCCTTGGCGTTGGGTTGGTGAGGGCGTTTGTGTTTTCGGGGTCTGCGTGCTGCGGGCCTCGTCCATGGGCTGTTCAGGCCCATTTTTTTTTCGTGGTGGCCGTGAGTCGCGTTCAGGAACTGATCGAACGAACCGTGCAGGGCATGGGCTATGAGCTGGTCGAACTCGAGTTCGCTGGTGGCGGCCTGCTGCGCGTGTACATCGATCGCCTGGAGGCCGATCCGATCCGCATGGAAGACTGCGAGCGGGTCAGCCATCAGCTCACCCATCTGCTGGCGGTCGAGAACATCGACTACGCCCGACTCGAGGTATCTTCACCGGGCCTGGATCGACCGCTCAACAAACCCGCTGATTACCTTCGATTCGAAGGCAGCGAGATCACCCTCAAGCTGCGTGTCGCGCTCAAGGGGCGGCGCAATTTCACGGGGGTTCTGCTGCGCGACCCTGAGGTTGAGGGCGGTTTCGCACTCGATCTCACCGAGCCGCCGGCCACCACCCCAGCAGGCAAGGCCAAGGGACGCACGGCAGGCCGATCGACAGCCAAGCCCACCAAGACAACCCCCCGATCTGCAGCGAAGGCTGCGGCCGATCCATTCGGCGCTGCGGCGCCCTCAGCGGCCCGCGCTGGCGCTGAACCCCCGTCGGAGGCGACCGCTGCAGAGCAGATGGTCCGCCGCCTGTCGTTCACCCTGGATGAAGTCGACCGGGCCCGTCTGGTGCCCAAGGTCAAGTTTTAGGAGGCTTTCATGAGCCGTGAAGTGCTGATGCTGGTCGATGCCCTGGCGCGCGAGAAGAGCGTGGCCCGGGAGGTGGTGTTCCTGGCGCTCGAGAGTGCGCTGGCATCGGCCACCAAGAAAAAAATGAACCAGGATTGCGAGATCCGCTGCGAGATTGATCGCGACAGTGGCGATCATGATTCCTTTCGGGTCTGGACGGTTGTCCCCGATGGTGAACTCGAGGATCACGATCTGCAGATGATCCTGACCGAGGCGCGAAAGCAGCGCGTGGCCTTCGACTTCGATGACCGTGATGCCGAAGGAAACGCCATTCGCGTCTGGCGTCTGCTTGAAGAAGGCGAGAACGGCGAGCCGGCTGAGCGCATCGAGGTGGGCGACCGCCTTGAAGAGCAGCTCGAGTCGATCGAGTTCGGCCGAATTGGTGCCCAAGCCGCCAAACAGGTCATCCTGCAGAAGATCCGCGATGCCGAGCGTGAGCAGATCATCAATGACTTTCTCGATCGCGGTGAGAACCTGCTCTCGGGCACGATCAAGCGCATCGACCGCGAAGGCGCCGTCATCGAGTCCGGCAAGATCGAGGCCCGGCTGCCGCGTGACCAGATGATTCCCAAGGAAAACCTGCGCGTCGGTGATCGGGTGCGGGGCTGGGTCGGCAAGGTCAATCGTGAAGGGCGTGGGCCGCAGCTCATGATGTCGCGCACCGCGCCCCAGTTCATCATGGAGCTCTTTCGCCTGGAAGTGCCCGAGATCGAGCAGGGACTGCTCCAGGTCAAGGCGGCGGCGCGTGATGCCGGGGTGCGTGCCAAGATCGCGGTGCACACCACTGACCGACGCATTGATCCCATCGGCACCTGCGTGGGTGTGCGGGGTTCGCGGGTCCAGGCGGTGACCGGCGAACTCGCCGGCGAGCGTGTCGACATCGTGCTGTGGTCCGAAGACCCGGCCCAGTTCGTGATTGGTGCACTGGCACCCGCCAATGTGAGCTCGATCGTCGTCGATGAAGAAAAGCACAGCATGGATGTGGTGGTCGACGAGGACAACCTCGCGCTTGCCATCGGTACGGGTGGGCGAAACGTTCGTCTCGCCTCGGAACTGACCGGCTGGCACATCAACATCATGACGGCCGAAGAAAGCGCGGGTAAGCAGGAGTCCGAGCGGGCCAACCTGCGCGAGCATTTCATGAGCAAGCTCGATGTCGATGAAGAGGTGGCTGACATCCTGATCGATGAAGGATTCTCCAGTCTCGAGGAAGTCGCCTACGTGCCGATCAACGAGATGCTCGAGATCGAAGCGTTTGACGAGGACACGGTCAACGAACTGCGAGACCGTGCCCGTAACATGTTGCTGACCGAGGCCATCGCCAAGGAAGAAAAGCTCGGCTCGACCAGCGAGGACCTTTTGGGACTCGAAGGCATGGACCGGGATCTTGCGGCCCGACTGGCCGATGGCAATGTCCACACCCGTGACGATCTGGCCGAACTGGCCGTCGATGAGCTTGTTGAGCTCACCGGCATCGATGAAGAGCGCGCTCGGGATCTGATCATCAAGGCACGCGCCCACTGGTTCGAAAACGAATCGGCCTGACCAGGAAAACGACTGAATGGCAAGCACCAACGTATCCAGTTTCGCAGCCGAGCTGCGCATGCCGGCTGACGTGCTGCTTCAGCAGTTGCGCTCGGCCGGCGTCGACAAGCGCTCCCCCGACGATCTCCTGACCGAAGCCGACAAATCCATGCTGCTCGCCGCGCTGCGGCGAGCCCATGGCGCGGAAGACGCACCCAAGAAGAAGATCACAGTGGTGCGCAAGCAGACCTCCGAGATCAAGCAGGCCGATGCCACGGGCAAGGCCCGTACCATTCAGGTCGAAGTTCGCAAAAAGCGGGTCTTCGTGCAGCGCGAGGCTGAAGCGGCTGCGTTGCCGGGCGCGGTTGCGCCCGCCGGACCTTCCGCTGAAGAGATCGAAGCGAGCGCCTGCAACGCGAAGCGCTCGAGCGCGAGGCCGAGGAAGCGCGCGAGCGCGAGGCCAGGCTGGAGGAAGAGCGTCGCCGCGCCGAAGAGGCCGCTGCGGACGCCGCCCGTCGCGAAGAGGAGGCTCGCCGCGAGCAGGAGCGTCTGGCGCAGCTGCAGGCCCAGCAGACCGAAGATCAGGCCCGCCGTGAGGCCGACACCCAGCTGGCTGCCGCCGCCGAGGCTGCGCGTCTGGCTGCCGAGGTGTCACGCAAGGCCCAGGAAGAGGCTGCCAATCAGGCGGCCGCGCGTCGCAGGGCCCAGGATGAAGCGGCGGCCATCAATCGCTTGCTGTCGGCTTCCCGCAAGCCTGCGCCCAAGCCCGTCGAAGCGCCTCCGGCCGCACCCGCTGCCAAGGCCGCACCGACCGCCGAGGCGGCCAAAACCACGGGCACCCTGCACAAGCCCGCTGCCCGTGCCGACGGTGCGAAGCCCGGTCCGGGCGCAACTGCGCCCTCGCCCGCGTCCACGGTCAAGAAGCACGTCAAGTCCGAGAACCTCTCCTCCACCTGGCAGGACGATGCCGCCAAGCGGCGTGCCATCAAGACCCGCGGCGATGCCGGGGGGGGCGTGGGCGGATGGCGGGGGCCGCGCGGGCGCGGAGGACGTGACTCTCGTGGCTCGCAGCAGTCGCAAGCTTCCGCTCAGTCAACTGAAGCGATTGTTCGCGAGGTGCATGTTCCCGAGACCATCACCGTGGCCGATCTGGCCCACAAGATGTCGGTCAAGGCCGCTGAAGTCATCAAGCTGATGATGAAGATGGGCCAGATGGTGACCATCAATCAGGTGCTCGACCAGGAAACCGCCATGATCGTGGTCGAAGAACTCGGCCACACCGCGATCGCTGCTGCACTCGATGATCCCGAGGCACTGCTCGATGAGCAGTCGGCCGAGCATCACGATGTGGAGAAGCTCCCACGCCCGCCGGTGGTGACCGTCATGGGTCACGTCGACCATGGCAAGACCTCGCTGCTCGATTACATCCGTCGCACCAAGGTCGCTTCGGGCGAGGCGGGCGGCATCACCCAGCACATCGGCGCCTATCACGTCGAAACACCGCGCGGGGTGATCACCTTCCTCGATACCCCGGGCCACGAGGCCTTCACGGCCATGCGGGCGCGCGGTGCCAAGGCCACCGACATCGTGGTGCTGGTGGTGGCTGCCGATGACGGTGTCATGCCTCAGACCATCGAGGCCGTCCACCACGCCAAGGCTGCTCAGGTGCCGATCGTGGTGGCCATGAACAAGATCGACAAGTCCGAAGCCAATCCGGATCGCGTCAAGCAGGAACTGGTGGCCCAGGAGGTCGTGCCTGAGGATTACGGCGGCGATTCGCCCTTCGTGCCCGTGTCGGCCAAGACCGGTCAGGGCATTGATGACCTTCTCGAGAACCTGCTTCTGCAGGCCGAAGTGCTCGAACTCACGGCGCCGGTCGATGCGCCCGCCAAGGGTCTGGTGATCGAGGCGCGTCTGGACAAGGGCAAGGGCCCGGTGGCAACCGTGCTCGTGCAGTCCGGCACGCTCAAGCGGGGCGATATGGTGCTGGCTGGCTCGTCCTACGGTCGGGTGCGCGCCATGCTCGATGAAGCCGGCAAGCCCATTGCCGAAGCGGGCCCCTCGATTCCGGTCGAGATCCAGGGTCTGTCGGAGGTGCCGCCCGCCGGTGAAGAGCTCATGGTCATCGCCGATGAGCGCAAGGCCCGCGAGATTGCGCTGTTCCGTCAGGGCAAGTTCCGCGATGTCAAACTCGCGCGTCAGCAGGCGGCCAAACTCGAGAACATGCTCGAGCAGATGACCGAGGGGGCCTCGCAGACCCTGGCCATGATCATCAAGGCCGATGTGCAGGGTTCGCAGGAGGCGCTGTCGCAGGCCATGCTCAAGCTGGCCACCGACGAGATCAAGGTGCAGATCGTGCACGCGGCCGTGGGTGGCATCACCGAGAGCGACATCAACCTCGCCGTGGCGTCCAAGGCGGTGGTGATCGGCTTCAATGTGCGTGCCGATCAGGCTGCGCGCAAGCTTGCCGAAGCCAACGGCATCGACCTGCGCTACTACAACATCATCTATGACGCGGTCGACGAGGTGAAGGCTGCGATGAGCGGCATGCTCGCGCCCGAAAAGAAGGAAGAGACCATCGGCATGGTGCAGATCCGCGAGATCTTCACGGTCAGCCGGATCGGCAATATCGCCGGTTGCATGGTCACCGAGGGCATCGTGCGCCGCAGCTCGCGCGTGCGCCTGCTGCGCGATTCCGTGGTCATCTGGACGGGCGAACTCGATTCTCTCAAGCGCTTCAAGGACGATGCGCGCGAAGTGCGCGAGGGCTTCGAGTGCGGTCTCACGCTCAAGAACTTCAATGACATCAAGGTGGGTGACCAGCTTGAGGTCTTCGAGGTCAAGGAAGTGGCTCGCACGCTGTAAGGCGTGCAGCCCGGCCCACATGAACAGGCACAGTCGCAGTGGTGGCGAGCGTTCGGTCCGCGTGGCCGAGCAGATCCACCATGAGCTGGCCCAGATGATTGCCCGCGAGGTCAAGGATCCGCGCATCGGCATGGTGACCCTGACCGGCGTCGACATCACGGCCGACTATGCGCATGCCACCGTGCACTTCACCACCCTGCCCGACGACGAGGCGAGCGTGGCCCGCACGCTGGAGGGGCTGCGCGCGAGTTCGGGTTTCATGCGCTCCCAGCTGGGGCGCCGGGTGCGCATTCATACCACACCCGAGCTGCGCTTTACTCATGACCGATCGGTGGGCCGAGGCGTTGATCTCTCGCGTCTGATCGACCAGGCCAATGCCCGGCGTGCGGATGACTGATCCCCTGCGGCGCCGCAAGCGGGTGTGGCGCGCCCTTGATGGCGTGCTGCTGCTCGACAAACCCCTGGGTCTGAGCTCCAACGATGCTCTGCAGCGGGTGCGTCGCGCCCTGAACGCTGCCAGTGGCGGCCATGGCGGAACGCTCGATCCGCTGGCCACGGGTCTGTTGCCTCTGGCCTTCGGTGAGGCCACCAAATTCCTTCATGACCTGCTCGAGGCCGACAAGACCTATCAGGCCACGGTGCAGCTGGGTATCCGTACCGACACCGGCGATGCCGAGGGTCGCGAGGTCTCACGCTTGCCCTGGCCGGTCGATCTGGGCGAGGCACAGATTCGCGAGGCCTGCCGAGCCTTCACCGGGTCCATCCAGCAGGTGCCGCCGATGCATTCGGCGCTCAAGCATCAGGGCCGCCCACTCTATGAGCTTGCCCGTGAAGGCAGGACGATCGAGCGCAACGCGCGTGACGTCACGGTGCATGAACTGACCGTGCAATGGGTGGATCTGGCGCAGGGCCGATTCGAGTTCAAGGCCCGGGTCAGCAAAGGCACCTACATTCGCACGCTCGCTCAGGAGATCGGTGAGCGCCTGGGGTGTGGCGCCCATCTGGCTGCACTGCGTCGCACGGCGGTCGGACGCTTGCAACTCGATCAGGCCGTTACGCTGGATTGCATTGAGTCCCTTGACGAGGCCGCCCGAGAGCGTCTGCTGGCTCCGGTGGATGCGCTGCTCGAGGGCTTGCCTGCCCTGCATTTGCCCGAGCCTCTTGCAGTGCGTTTCACACAAGGGCAACGCATCATCCTGGATCATGCGCTGCGCGCGGGTCTGCATCACGCCACTGCTGCGACGGCCGTTCAAGAGCAGTCGCTGATTCGCGTGTATCGCGACGATCAACTGCTCGGGGTGGCGCAATTCGAGCCACCCGGGCGCATTGCTCCCAAAAGGCTGGTGCGGCTGGCCTGCGCCTGACCCCACCCGCCCACTGCATCAATCGACAAAACAATCAGGAATCCTCCCCCATGCAGGCCATTCGCAACATCGCCATCATCGCGCACGTCGATCACGGCAAAACCACGCTTGTCGATCAGCTCCTGAGGCAATCAGGCACCTTTCGCGCTCATCAGCAGGTGGCCGAACGGATCATGGACTCCAATGATCTGGAAAAGGAACGCGGCATCACCATCCTGGCCAAGAACTGCGCGATCGAGGTCGATGGCACCCGAATCAACATCGTCGACACCCCGGGGCATGCCGACTTTGGCGGTGAGGTGGAGCGTGCACTGTCCATGGTCGATGGCGTGCTGCTGGTGGTGGATGCGGTCGATGGCCCCATGCCCCAGACCCGCTTCGTGACCCGCAAGGCCCTGGCCCTGGGGATCAAGCCGATTGTGGTGGTCAACAAGATCGACCGGCCCGGCGCGCGCGCCCACTGGGTGATCGACCAGGTGTTCGAGCTGTTCGACAAGCTCGGTGCGACCAACGAGCAGATGGATTTCCCGATTGTGTACTGCTCTGCACTGGCTGGCTTTGCGGTCAACGAGGTCGAGGAGCTCGATGCCCTGCCCATGGGGGACAATGGATTCCATCAGGGCACCATGCGGGCCCTCTACGACGCCATCCTGCGTCATGTGCCCGTGCGGGCCGATGACATCGAAGGTCCGCTGCAGATGCAGATCCTGTCGCTCGACTGGTCGAGCTACGTGGGCCGCATCGGCGTGGGCCGCATCAACCGCGGCCGGATCACGGCCGGCTCTCAGGTCGCTGTGGTGCATGGGCCCGACGCCCGCCCCATGACGGGCAAGGTCAATCAGGTTCTGCGCTACAAGGGTCTGGAGCGCATCCCGATGGATGAAGCGCTGGCCGGCGACATCATTGCGATCACGGGTGTTGAAGGCATCGATATCGGGACCACCATCTGTGCTCCCGAGAGGCCCGAGGCTCTGCCGCTGCTCAAGGTGGACGAGCCCACGCTCACCATGGAGTTCATGGTCAACACCTCGCCGCTCGCCGGACGGGAAGGCAAGTACGTTACGAGCCGTCAGATCCGCGATCGGCTGGAGCGCGAGTTGCAGCATAACGTCGCGCTGCGCGTCGAGTTTCCGGCCGACTCCGATACCTTCGTGGTGTCGGGGCGGGGCGAGCTGCACCTGACCATCCTGCTGGAGAACATGCGTCGCGAGGGTTACGAGATGGCGGTGTCGCGGCCCAAGCCCAAGGTGCGCACCAACCCGCAGACCGGCGAGCGCGAAGAACCCTACGAGACGCTCGTGATGGATATCGAAGAGCAGCATCAGGGCTCGGTCATGGAGTATCTGGGCACGCGTAGAGCCGAGATGGTCAACATGGAACCCGATGGCAAGGGGCGGGTGCGTCTGGACTACCGCGTGCCTGCCCGCGGCCTGATCGGTTTTCATGGCGAGTTTCTCAACATCACCCGGGGCACCGGCATCATGAGCCATGTGTTCGATGCCTATGGCCCGATGGCGGGTCCGATCGAGGACCGCCGCAATGGCGTGCTGATCAGTCAGGATGATGGCGAGGCCGTGGCCTATGCGCTGTGGAAACTCGATGACCGTGGCCGCATGTTTGTCGAGCCCGGAACCGCTCTCTATGAGGGCATGATCATCGGCATCCACACCCGCGACAACGACCTGGTCGTCAATCCGGTCAAGGAAAAGAAACTCACCAACGTGCGGGCCTCAGGCAAGGATGAGGCGATTGTGCTCACGCCGCCCATCCAGTTGACGCTGGAAAAAGCCGTGGAGTTCATTGCTGATGACGAACTGGTCGAGATCACGCCCAAGTCGATCCGGCTGCGCAAGCGCTACCTCAAGGATCACGAGCGCAAGCGTGCATCCCGCGAGGCGGAAGCGGCCTGATCGCCGCAATCGCCTCTGGACGCGAGACTGGCGTCGTTCCGGTCTGAACGGATACCGAGCCCCAGGCTCAATGGGCCTGGAGCGTGCCCCGCGCGGTGCGTCGCGGGGGCCGCGGGATCAGCGCGCTGCGGCAGCCTCTTCAGCCAGTGTGGGATAGTCGGTATAGCCCACTTCAGCCGGACCGTAATAGGTCTTGGTATTGGCAGGATTGAGGGGTGCGTTCTGCCGCAGCCGATCGACCAGATCCGGGTTGGAAATGAAGGGCACGCCAAAGGCCACCGCATCGGCGCGATCGTCAGCCAGCGCCTCGATGGCCATCTCGCGGCTGTACTTGTTGTTGGCGATGTAGGTGCCGCCAAAGGTGCGTCGGGCACCCGCGAAGTCAAAGCCATCCGTGAAATGCGTGGCGCCGGTATTGCCCTCGATGAAATGCAGGAAGGCAATGCCACGCTGGCTCAGCTCGCTCACCAGGGTGCCATAGGTGGCCTGGGGGTTGGAGTCCGACGGGCAACCGTTGGCGTTGGAGACCGGTGACAGGCGGATTCCCACCCGATCCTTGCCGAACACGCCAATGCAGGCATCGACAATTTCCAGACAGAAGCGCAGGCGGTTCATGATGCTGCCGCCCCACTGATCGGTGCGCGAGTTGGTGGAGTCGCGCATGAACTGCTCGATCAGGTAGCCGTTGGCGCCGTGAATCTCCACGCCATCCAGGCCTGCATCCTTGATGAGCTGAGCCCCTTTGCGAAACGCCTCGATCAGTTCGGGCACTTCATGGGTCTCGAGCGCGCGGGGCGGGACCCGATCGCGTTTGCCCTGCGGGGTATGCACCGTGCCGGGCTGAGGCCAGGCCGAAGCGGAGATCGGCAGACCGTTGCCGGGCTGCAGGTCGGGATGAGACACCGAGCCCACATGCCAGAGCTGCGCCACGATGCGCCCGCCCGCCTGATGCACGGCGTTGGCCACGGTACGCCAGCCTTCGCGCTGGGCATCGCTGTACACGCCGGGGGTGCCCACATAACCGATGCCCCGGGGCTCGACCTGTGTGGCTTCACTGACGATCAGACCCGCACCAGCCCGCTGGGCGTAGTACTTCGCATTGAGCTCGCCCAGTGCGAGCGTGTCGGGCGCTGCGCGGCAGCGCGTGAGCGGCGCCATGACGATGCGGTTGGAACAGTCGATCGCGCCGATACGGATCGGATCGAAGAGGGTGGGGCGGGCGGTGTTTGTCATCCCGGCATTCTAGGGGATTGATGCTTGCCGCCAGTTTCAGCAATCGGCCGCGCAGCGCGGGCAGTCCGCTTCCGGGGCTGCTGGTCGCCCTTCAGAGTCGGGCAACCAGCCCCCCTGCATCGGCCTGCGAGGTGGTGCGGGCAGTCCGCTTCCGGGGCTGCCGATCGCCCTTCAGAGTCGGGCGATCGGCCCCCCTGCATCGGCCTGCGGGTGCGACCGCGGCGGCACGCCCCGCAGACCGTTCATTGCAATCCGAAGGCCTCGGCCGATGCAGCGAGAAAGCCTGTGGGCAGCGGCCTGCGTCGAAGACCACTGAATCGCTCCACCAGTCGCGTCCGAATGAGCGCGGCCTTGGCATCCCAGGCGGCCCGAAGGGCCTGTGACAGGGCGTTGTCCGAATCCAGTGGGCTGACATGTCTGAGGTAGGCACTGCGCGAGGCTTGCAGTGCCGGTTCGCCGTTGAAGAGCACCAGATCGGCCTGGCGCAGGAGCGCACGGTCGCGTTCAACGAAACCCGGTGTCCACCGGTCGGTGTGAAGCATGGCGCAGGCTCGATCGTAGACCGTGCCCAGGCAACCGAATCGTCCGATCAGGATGGGGGCCTCCATGGGCGTTCCGAACCACTGCACGGGAGCCGTAAAGCGCTGGCCGAGGCTGCGCGCAAGACGCAGCGCGGTTGTATGGCTTGGCTCTTGCGTCTCAAGCCACGATCCATCGGTGTCACTGTATTGGCCCCGGGGCAGTCCGACGACCAAAGAGCCAGCCAACTGATGCGTTTCCTCCTGCAGCAGCTGGCCGAGCAGCCAAGCCGTGATGCCGCGCTGCACGTCCCGTTCCTGCGATGCGCGCAAAGGCAGCAGCGGAACCGCACGAATCACCAGCGGATGGGGTTCGCTCAGTTGCATCAGCGGATGATCGACAGCCGCATGCATGGGCGGCTCCACAAACAACACCGGGTGGTGTTGCGACAGTCGCGACAGAATGGGACGCGCGCGATCGGAAGCCTGGATCCATCGCTGACCCGAATGCACGATCAGCGAAAGAGGGTGAGCCGGTAAATCCGGCGTGTGATCACGCACGGTCAAGCGTGAAGACGAGCCATGGGCAGGCGGCGTCGGGCGACGGTCGGGTGCAGACGCGGGTTGACGAAGCAGGGCAAGTTCAGGCGGCATGGCGGGTCTCCGTGGTCCAGGCAAGGCGTTCTCGGGCGAGGCAGGGAGCGGTGCCTGCCATCGCGCGATTCAACCTGGGGCAAGCCGCGTGCCCGTTCATCGACATGTGGGCCAGGCGTACGGTTTGTGTTGACTCGGGGCCTGACGGACAATCGAGATCGGCTGCATCCTCTCGAAATGCGGTGCCGCCATTGATTCAGGGAGATTCACTCAATGACATCGGTACTGATCGTCGGTGGTGGCCATGCGGCCGGTGCCGCCGCGGCAGCCCTGCGCCAGGCAGGCCATGACGGACCCATCACGCTGGTGGGCGAGGAGCCCGTGGCGCCCTACCAGCGCCCGCCGCTGTCCAAAGCCTGGCTCAAGGGTGAAGCGGCTGAAGCCGATCTGCTGCTGCGGCCAGCGAGCTTCTATCCCGAAAAATCGATCACGCTCGAACTGGGGCGACGTGTTGTTGCGCTCGATCTGCAGGCCCGTAAGGCCACACTTGATGATGGCCGTGTACTGGCATGGGATCAGCTGGTGCTGGCCACCGGATCGCGTCTGCGCAAGCTGAAGGTGCCAGGGGCGGACGCACAAGGCGTGCTCGAGCTACGCAGCCTGGCCGATGCCGAACGCATCCGGGCCACGTTGCGCCCGGGAATGACGCTGGCAGTGATCGGAGGCGGTTACATCGGTCTGGAGGTGGCGGCATCCGCCCGGACGCTCGGCGCCCAGGTGGTCGTGCTCGAGCGCGAGACCCGCTTGCTGGCGCGGGTGGCGAGCCCCACGCTGTCGGCATTCTTCGAGGCCTGTCATCGTGACCACGGGGTCGACCTGCGCCTGGGTGCGGCCGTGCAGTCCCTGTCGGTCAGTGGCGGTCAGGTCCATGGCGTGGTGCTGGCCGATGGCACGACGATTGCGTGCGATGCTGTCGTGGTCGGCATCGGTGCCCTGGCCGAAGACGAGCTCGCGCATTCAGTGGGCCTGCACTGCGACGACGGCATCGTGGTGGATGAGCAGTGCCGCACCAGCGCGCCGGATGTTTATGCCATGGGTGACTGCACCCGCAGACCCCTGCCGCGCTACGGCATCACCGCGCGACTCGAGAGCGTTCCCAACGCCCTGGAGCAGGCCCGCCAGGTCGCGGCCTGCATTGCGGGTAAGCCCGCGGTCAAGTCGGATACGCCCTGGTTCTGGTCGGATCAATACGACGTGCGCCTGCAGATCGTCGGTCTGCCCGTGGCAGTGGCCCAGCAGGTGGTTCGAGGCGATCCGGCGAGCGGCAGGTTTGCCGTCTTTCACCTGGGCGAGGGCGGGGTGCTGCAAGCGGTCGAGGCGGTGAATTCGGCGGCCGAGTTTGCTGCAGCCCGGCAGTGGGTGGGCGCTCGTCAGATGCTCGATCCGGCACGCGTGGCCGACACCACGCTCACACCCAAGCAGATCATTGCCGTCTGAGACCCTGCCTTGCCAGCGGTTCGCCAAGCTCGAGCGCCGAAAATGGGCCGGATGGCCCGTTCTCGTGCCGAGGTGTGGATTTCGCCGCGGCATCCTGGATGGACTTGCGGCATCATTGACGCTCGTGCGTCATTAACCTTCCTTTCAAAGACGAGTCTGATCCATGCCCAAGGTCACCTTCATTGAGCACAACGGCACCCGCCATACCGTCGAGGCTGAGGCTGGCCTGTCGCTGATGCGTGCGGCTGTCGACAACAACGTTCCCGGCATCGATGCCGATTGCGGCGGCGAGTGCGCCTGCGCCACCTGCCATGTCTATGTCGAGGGCGACTGGCTGGCCCGCACGGGTGAGAAGTCCGACATGGAGTCGAGCATGCTGGGCTTTGCCGCGGTCACCCAGGACAACTCGCGTCTGTCCTGCCAGATCACGGTGACTGCCGAGCTTGAAGGCCTGGTGGTCTCGCTGCCTGAAGGCCAGCACTGATCCTGAAGGCTCGCTGCGCCTGCTGGGATCATTCGATCACCGGGCGCCGATTCCTTTCCCCGCATTTTCAAAACAACATCACTTGAGGAGACCCGCATGAAGGCTGCCGTCTTTCACGCACCCAATACCCCGCTCACCATTGAAGACGTCGAGATCGACAACCCGGGTCCGCGCGAAGTCCTGATTCGCACCTCGGTAGCCGGCCTGTGCCACAGCGACCTGCATTTCATCGAGGGCAAGTACCCCACGCCGGTGCCCATCGTGCTCGGTCACGAATCCGCCGGCATCGTCGAGAAGGTCGGCAGCGATGTCACCTACCTCAAGCCGGGCGACCCGGTCATCACCTGTCTGTCGGTGTTCTGCGGTCACTGTGAGTTCTGCCTGACCGGCCATATGTCGATCTGCCAGACACCCGAGGTCAAGATGCCCCCGGGCAAGGCCAAGCGCCTGCGCTGGAAGGGCCAGCACCTCAATCAATTCACCAACCTGTCCTCGTTTGCCGAGCAGATGCTGGTGCATGAGCACGCGGTCGTGAAGATCTCGCCCGACATGCCCATGGATCTGGCCGCCCTGATTGGTTGCGGCGTCATCACCGGCTATGGTGCGGCGGTGCACACCGCCAAGGTTGAACCGGGCTCCACGGTTGCCGTGGTGGGCTGTGGCGGCATTGGCATGGCCGCCATCAATGGCGCGCGCATTGCGGGCGCCTCGCGCATCATTGCGGTGGACAAGGATCCGGCCAAGCTCGAACTCGCCCGTACCTTTGGCGCCACCGACGGCGTGATCTCCAATGAAGACGCGGTCAAGCAGATTCAGGAAATGACCCAGGGGGGCGTGCACTACAGCTTCGAGTGCATCGGCCTGAAGGTCACCACCGAGATGTGCTTTGCCATGCTGCGCCCGGGCGGCACGGCCACCATCATCGGCATGATCCCGGTGGGCACCAAGATCGAGCTGCACGGGCCCGATTTCCTGCGTGAGCGGCGTATTCAGGGGTCCATGATGGGATCGAACCGCTTCCGCGTCGACATGCCGCGTCTGATCGAGTTCTACCAGCAGGGCCGACTGCCCCTGCAGCACCTCATCTCCAACCGGCTCAAGCTCAGCCAGATCAATGAGGGCTTTGCGGCGCTGGCCAAGGGAGGCGTGGCCCGCAATGTGATCGTCTTCGATCAGTAAGCGTTACCCACC
>Ga0255095_1000857_pt1 | contig 14088 bp, 26 predicted proteins | sample Colum_Law_RepC_8_2_FD_188435 | JGI IMG/M metagenome (GOLD analysis project Ga0255095, IMG submission 188435) | Freshwater microbial communities from Columbia River, Oregon, United States - Colum_Law_RepC_8d | ecosystem: Environmental > Aquatic > Freshwater > River | place: USA: Oregon...
CCGTTCTTCGGATCCGCCGGGCCGTCCGTTTGAGCGACAGCGCCAGCCGATCGGCTTCTGCATCGACCCCGAAGCGTACCGCGCCGCTCGCGGCGGTCGTCGCCGTCGTCGCGTGGCTGCGGCACGGCGAGCCGATCCCTGACGGTTGGCGCGTCGCCGCGCAGCGTCTCACCCACCATCACCGCTACAGCGTTCTCATCGAGCAGGTGCAACCATGATCGCAGCACTCATCCCGGCGCTCGCGCCGATCGTCAGCCGCATCGTCGGCAACCTCTTCCCCGACCCGCAGGAGAAGGCCAAGGCCGAGGCCGAGGCGATGCGCCAGCTGCTCTCCGCGCAGTCGGAGATCCAGGCCGCGGCGAGCGAGATCGTCCGCACCGAAGCCGCGTCGCAGCACTGGCTCGCAGCCAACTGGCGGCCGCTCACGATGCTGATCTTCGTCGCGCTGATCGTCGCCCGGTGGTTCGGGTGGTCGGCGCCGGGCCTGAGCGAGGCCGAGGCGATCAAGCTCTGGGGCATCGTCGAGATCGGGCTTGGCGGCTACGTCATCGGCCGCACGGCCGAGAAGCTGGTGCCCTCGATCGCGGAGGCGATGAGGCGGAAATGAGCCTCACCGATCGCGACCGGCGGCGTCTCGCCGGCGTCCACCCGGACATCGTCCGCGTCGTCGAGCGCGCCGCGCGCGAGGGCGGCGTGCGCTTCATCGTGACCGAGGGGCTGCGGACGATGGACCGGCAGTCCGAGCTCGTGCGGGCGGGCAAGTCCCAGACCATGCGTTCCCGCCACCTGACCGGCCACGCCGTCGACCTCGCAGTGCTCGACGACGCGGGCGCCGCGCGCTGGGACAAGCCGGCCTACGTCACCCTGGCGGCCGCCGTGAAGGCAGCCGCCAAGGCCGAGGGCGTCACGCTTGAGTGGGGAGGGGACTGGAAGGCGTTCTTTGACGGTCCGCACTTCCAGCTTCCGTGGGCGACGTACCCGGCTGCGCCATCCGCTGGAGGAAATCCGCAGCCCGCGTCGCCTGCTCCACGCCCCGCTCCTCCATGAGGTGGGCGTAGCGCGTCGCGGCAGTGCGGAGCGAGGCGAAATCCTTTGCCACATGATGCTGTTTGCCGAGGATTCCGCGAGTGGGTTTCGGCTCAGAAATGGCAGAAACACCAGCGTTATCAATAGGTTCTAGATTATCTCGAAGCGTTTGAGCGACTTGCAACCCATTGCAATCATTAGCGCGACTTCCACTCCCTTGCCACTTTTCGATGATTTGTTCCGCGTTTGTCCTGCGCGCCCCGTGCCGCGCTTTCGTTCGGCACGACGTAGCGCTGCAGGCTGCTCATGTCCGCGTGGCCGCCAAGCGCCTTCAGTTCGATGACCGTAGCGCCGCCTGCGCCGGCCTCGGACAACGCAGTCCGGCGAAGGTCGTGGAACCGCAGATGCTGCAGCCCGGCCCTGGAGCGGATGCGATTGAACGCGGCTCGGAAGGTGACGTCCGCCCAGCGCGACCCGTCTTCCCTGGCGATGATGGTCATGCCGCGGCGCCCGCTAGCCTCAAGCTGTCCGAGGAGCTCGGCAGACAGCGGCACCGCCACCCTCGCGCCGGTCTTCGTCTGCACCACCTGCAGCGTCGTGCCGTCCAGATCGCGCCAGGATGCCCGCAGGACGTCAGAGATGCGCTGGGCGGTCTCGTAGGCCAGCAGCACCGCCAGAGCCACGCTCGGCTGCCCTGCGGCCTCGGCGGCGCGGCAGAACGCGCCGACCTCGTCCGGTTTCCAGACCTGCGTTCGCGCGCGTCCAGCGGCAACCTTGAGCTTCGTCGCCGGGTTGTCGGGGCGCAGGCCCTCGTCGACCGCATAGCCCAGCAGGATGCGCCAGAAGCGCATGTGCGCGGCAGCCGTCGAGACGCCGCGCGGCAGCAGGCTCCTGTAGAGCGCCTTCATGTCCTTGCGGGTAATGCCGTTCACAGGCAGGTCGCCGGCGTTGGATCTGATCTCGCGCATGATCGACAGGTACTGCTTGCGGGTGTTCGCGGCCAGGCTGGCGAAGTGCTCCTCGCGCTCGTAGCTCGTCAGCAGCGCGGCGATGGTCCCGACAGGATCGCCATGCAACTCGCGGTCGATCCCTGCCAAGCGCTCGGACACCTCGCGGTTGAGCCTGTCGGCATGCGCGATCGCGATGATCAGGTCGGCGCCGAGAGGCACCATGCGGAACCCAATCTTCTTGATGGCCGGCGCCGGCCGCCAGTAGTAGCGGCCGGCAATCCGTCGCAGGCGCTTCACGCGCAACGTGACCTCTCCCATCGTGCCGCCCTCTCCGCCAGTGTGGGCGCCGAGGGTTCCTCGGTGCCGGCGGCCCGGTCAAGCGCCCGTTCGATCGCCAGCCTGTCCCACCTGGCGGTGCCGGCGACCGGCGGCGGGATGATCCCCTTCTCGATCCAGCGCGCAAGCGTGCTGCTGCCGACCTGCAGCAGCTCGAGCACCTGCGCGCGGCGGAGTAGGCGGGGCGTCATTTCTGCGCCATCCACAGGGTGATGACCCACAAGGCGACGTAGCTCGTGACCGCGACGACGGCGGCGATGGTATGGAGGCTCATGGCTTGGCCTCCTTGAGTGCAACGCGCAGGACTTCGCAATTCTTTTCCCACGCCCACCAACCATCTTCGGCTGGGTCATCTAAACCGGCGTCCTCGTTGATGAGGGCCTGCGCTGCTGCGCGCACCCGATCCAGCACTTGGACGCGGGCGCGGAGGCGCTCGATCTCGGCGGCGGCTTCCTCTGCCGCCAAAGATGCGGCAGGCACTTCTAGCCCTGACGCAATCAGCGGTGACCATGCTCGCAGCCGTTGCACGATATCGCTCATCGTCCATCCTCCATTTCCACGACCGCCATCCCGGCGGCCTCGATTGCGTTGACCACGCGGACCAGGAACGCCAGCCGATGCTGATCGACCGGGCAGTCGGGGTCGGGCGCGTACTGGTAGAGCTGGCGGAACGCGCGGCGGGCGGTTTCGGCGGGGGTCATCCGTCACCATTGCAGAAGCACTCAGTGGCTCTGCCTTCCTCTGCGAACAGGTCTGCGCTGGCCTCGACGTTGGCGGCTATCTGGGCGTATGGCGGCCAGTTCGCGCGCCATCGGGCGCCGGCGGCCTTCTCCTGCTCGACCCACCAATCCGCCGAGCCCGGGAGGTCGCGCATGATGGCGCGCACGGTAGCAATCGGCTTGAGGAAGCACAGGTCGCAGTTCCCGTGCGGTGTGCGGCCGTTGATGTTGGGCAGCTGCAAGTCGAAGTTCTGCCGCTCCCAGAACGCCGCGACGTCGCGCTTCGTGATCCCTGCGGTCGCGAGCGGGCAGACAACGTCCCGCTTTCCTTCGTTGGACGCCTTGATGCTAGCGACCCTGTGCATCTCGTCCGCGCGCAGGCCGACAGCCTCGGTCCACTCGTCCCAGCCCAGCGTCGCCTTCAACATGCGGTGCATGGCGCGGATCTTGAGGTCGGCCGTGCAGAACCTGGCGACGACGTTGGGCAGCATCTTCTTGCGCCGGATCAGCGCCGCGAACGGTTCGCCAGCGCGGCTGGCGTCGGCGTAGCTGGTGATGCGCCACCGCTGCGCGACCTCGTCGTGGTCGGCGTACTCGACCCACATGATCGGCACGCCCCATCGCTCGCCGCAATCGCGCACGAAGTCGAGCGTCTGCGGCATCTCCTTGCCGGTGTTGGCGAAGATGACCAGGACGGCGCTCGGCAGCTCGCCGCCATGCGCTTGGACGATGCGCCAGAGCATGTAGGCGGACGTCCTGCCGCCGCTGAACGAGACAACGGCCGGGCCCCGCAATGCGAAAGGGTCGCGCGCAGCAGTCACCTCAACCCCGCCAGCACGATCACCACCGCGCCAGTCGCGACGCCGAGCAGCGCGAAGGCGAACCAGTAGACCGCCGTTCCCTGCCACCGCCGGTCCTCCTCCATCCACGCCCAGGCCTCGCGGCTGGCGCGGAGCAAGCGCTCCTGCTCGTCGGTCATCGGTTGACCTCCTCGAGCTCAAGCGGGCGCCGGAACGCGGCGGCGATCTCGTCGCGGATGCGGTCGGCCTGGTGGACCGAGACCTGCAGCGTGACGTCGCCCACGCTGATGGCGACGAACTCCACCTCGCCGGCGTGGTAACGGACCGACACGAGCGCGTCGCTCGACGGCATCAAGCTGGCAAAGCAGCACCGGCTCATCGCCCGCCCTCCAACGCCGCGAGCTGGCGCTCCAGCGCGGCGATCTGCTGCTGCTGGTTGAGGTAGCGGACGCTCTCGACGTCGACGCCACGAAGCAGCTCCGCGCGGATGGCGATGCGCCCGCGCAAGGTCGCCGGCGTCACCGGCAGGTCGGCGCGGTAGGCTGTGGCGAGGGGCTTGCTCATGGCGTCACCACGAGCAGGCCGTAGATCATGATCGCGGCCATGATCCCGACCGCCCAGTCGCTGACGGATGGCATCTTCATTGCGCCGCTCCATCGGATCGACCGGCAAGCGCGTCGCTGAGCCGCACGATCAGCTGCTCGGCCTGCGCGGCCGTCATCGCCAGGCGTATCCAGTTCGTCGCGGTGTCTTCCGCAGCGATCGACACGATCCTCGCGTCGCGCTTGTGGAGCTTGGCCGTCATGGCCGAGCGCTCGGAGATGTTGATGGACACGATCATCACGCCGCTCCCGCAATCCTCGACGCGACGAGCGCGTCGATCTCGAGGTGCAGCGCGATGCGGTGCTGGCGGAGCCGGCTGATCTTCTGGAGGTCCGCGCCGCGGTCGGCGGCCTCCTCGATCAGCAGGAAGCGCTCGACGTCAGCGAGGCGCTGACGGAGCTCGGCGAGGGTGTCGGTCATGCGCGCCCCCTCAACCGCGGTAGGCGCGCACGTCGATGCCGCGCTCGGCGGCCCGGCGGTCGTAAGCGTCAGCGAGTTGCGCGTATCCGAGATCGGTGCGCAGCGTCGGGCGGTAACCGTGGTCCGCCCACTTGTCGATCAGCTGGTCGAGCGTCAGCGCGCCGCAGAACGGCAGGTTCTCTGCCACAAGGCGGTCGGCGTACTCGATCTCGCGATTGGTCAGCTTGTTCATCGTCCCTCCTCCGAGCCGCCAATGGGGCGGCAACGGATGGGACGATACGGACTGTATCGGCCTAGGTCAATACAAAACGTATCGCTAGACGGTGCGACCGGTCCAGATCACCCGGCCCAGCACCGACAGGCCGGCCGGGCGCACGTCCTGGTAGGTCGGATAGGACGCATTGTCGCTGGCGATCGTCAGGGCGCCGCTGACCGGGTGCCTCGAGCAGCGCTTGCACTGCACCTCGTCGCCCACGCGGATGACGTAGATGCCATCCCGTCCGACCGCGGTGACCGTCATGTCGACGAGCACGCTGTCGCCGTGGTGCAAGGTCGGCCACATGCTGTCGCCAGAGATCCGCAGGACAGCCAGCCGATCGGGCGGCGCGGACGTCACGCCGCGCAGCCAGGACTGCCGGAACACGCTGTAGGAAACCGCGTCGCCATCGGCGCTTTCGACGACGAGCGTGCCGGCGCCGGCCGCGGCGCCGATGTCGTAGACGGGCAGGGCGAGGTAGTCGATGCCGGCAATGGTGACGGGCGGCATCTCGGCAGCTGCTGGCAGCGTCGCGCCAGTCGCCAGAGGCTCGTCGCCTATCAGCTGCGCCACCTGCACGCCGAGGGCGCGGGCGTATGCCTGCAGGTGCTTCGCCGGGATCGAGCCACGGTTGAGGTGCTGGCGCACCGACACGGGGTTCAACCCCATGCGTCGCGCAAGGTCTGACGCATCAAGGTTCTGCTCGCGCAGCACGGCGCGGATCTTTTCGGTCGCGTTCATGGTGAGGTGGTAGCACTGGACGCGATACAAAAGGTATTGATCAGATGGCTTACACTATGTATTGTCTCCGGTCATGGCCGATACACTACAGCTTGTGACCCGCCTCTTCGGGTCGACCCGCGAAGTCGCTGCCGTGACCGGCGTCACGCCGGTTGCGGTGCGCGCCTGGCGTCGCCGGAAGAGCATCCCGGCGCGCCACATCGCGGCCCTGCTCGCCGCGGCGAAGCGGAGAGGCTACCGCCTCGAGGCCGCCGACTTCTTCAGCGCGAGGCGCCGATGAGCCTCACGCACGAGGTCTGCACCTGGGTTGCCGAGCAGCCCAGCCGCCGCGCCACGCTCGCGCAGCTGCGCGAGGCCTTCGATCCACGCCGCCTGGTCGGTGCGCTCCAGCAGGCGCGGCGCAACAGGTGGCTGGACTACGAGCGTGGGGCCTACATCCGCTCGTCGCAACACGCGCGACTGCCCGGTCGACCCATCCGGGTCTGGCGCAGCGACATGGATGGCTACGACCTCGAGGTGATGCTCCGCACCGCCGACCAGCGCTTCGCCAAGCGCATCGGCGCGCGCCGCTTCGAGGACATCCCGGCGCACATGATCCGTCCTGCGCCGATCTGGCGCCGGCAGCCTCCGCTGCAGGCATCGCTGCTGGGCAGCGCGGCCGGGATGTGCGCCGACCAGCGGGTCGAGATGCACGACTACCAGCAGAAGAAATACAAGCCGCTCGATCGCGACGCGGTCATCCGCATGGCGGCTGCTGGCATGTCGCAGGGAAAGATCGCCACCGCGCTGGGTGTCGCGCAGTCCAGCGTCCAGCGCGTGCTGCAGGCTGCGCGTGGAGGCACGCCATGAGCGAGCCGCAGCTGCGCCGCTGGCATGGCGTCATCCAGGGCGAGCCCGCGTCGAAGGCGAACTCGCGGCAGATCGTGAAGATCGGCGGGCGCCTGCGGGTCATCAAGAGCCTCAAGGCCCGCCGCTACGTCGCCGAGGTCGCGCGCCAGGTGGCGCCGCTGCCCGAGGCCAAGCAGCTGCGCGCGCCGATCGCGATGACCGCGCACATCTACTACGCGAGCGAGCGGCCGGACCTCGATCCGTCTCTGATCCTCGATGCGCTGCAATCCCGCGTCTACGCGAACGACCGCGCCGTCAGGGAGATGCACCTCCACCACCACATCGACCGCGAGCGTCCGCGCGCGGAGATCACGCTCATCGAAATCGACGAAGACTGAACCGAGACAGGGGAGAGACATGAAGGCACAGGAACACCTCGACGCCGCGGCGGGCCTGGTCGGTGGAGACCGCGCCCGCCAGCACGGCGACGTGCGCGCGCTTCACGAGATGGTCGCCGCATTGTGGAACGCCTACCTGACCTGCGAGGGGTCGCCGGTACGCATCATCGACTGCGACGTGCTCGTCATGATGGCGCTGCTGAAGATCGCGCGCACCCGGCACGGCGAGTTCAACCGCGACGACTGGGTCGACGCGCTCGGATACGTCGCGCTGGCCGGCCAGGTCGCCGAGGAGGACCACGAGCAGGAGACGCTGGAGCGTCGCGCTGCTGGGGCGCCGGTGTACCGATGAGCGGCTTCGCGCAGCACGGCATCGAGCATGTCAGCGCCTCGTCGCTGAACCTCTGGGCGTCCGAGCCCGCGATGTGGGTGATGGAGCGCCTGCTCAAGATGCGCTCGCCGGTCGGCCCGGCCGCGCATGTCGGCACCGCCGTCGAGGCGGGCGTCGAGTACGCGCTGCTCAACCCCGACAAGCTTCACGACGCGCTGCCGGTCGCGCTCACCAAGTACGACGCGCTCTGCCATGACGCCGACGCCAAGCTGAAGATCGCCGGCATGCTCGAGCAGGCGCTCAAGCAGCTCGCGGCCTACGGCAAGCCGGACGTCCCCGAGGATGGCCGCCAGCACCGGGTCGAGGTCACGCTCGAGGGCGTGGCGGTGCCGTGCATCGGCTTCACCGACTTCGTGTTCCACGGGCACGGCGTGATCGTCGACCTCAAGACGAGCTCGACGCTGCCGAGCGCGATCAAGGCCAGCCACGCGCGCCAGGGCGCGGTGTACGCCGCGGCCTTCGGCAACTACGGCATGCGCTTCTGCTACGCCACGCCGAAGAAGTCGGCGGTGTACGAGCTCGAGAACGCGCGCGACCACCTCGCGGCGCTGGCGAACATCGCTCGCCGCCTCGAGCGCTTCCTCGCGCTCTCGCGCGATCCGCACGAGCTCGCCGGGCTCCTCTGCCCCAACTACGACAGCTTCTACTGGAGCGAACCGCAGGCCCGCGCCAACGGCCTGCGCACCTTCGGCTTCTGAGAGAACCGCGGCCGGCGGTTCCCGGCCAGACACCGGAAAAGGACACACGCAAATGGCACTCGGCATCCCCACGGGCGGCAACCGCACGCCCATCGTCAAGTTCGACGCCCGCGCCGGCAGGTGGTTCCGCGTCGACGGCAAGGACCAGGTCACCGACGTCACCAACGGCTTCACCGCGGTCTTCGACCTCGCGCAGATCGAGATCGGCTGGGCCAAGTTCGCCGCCGGGCAGCCGCCCGACACCAGCTTCGCGCGCGTCCCGGCACCGATGCCAGCGAAGCCCAGCGAGGATCACCGCCGCGCGGTCAAGCTGCACGTCAAGCTCGCGAAGTCCCTCGGCGGCGACATGCGCGAGCTGATGACGCAGGCCAGCATCGTGATGCAGGCGATCGACCAGCTGCACGACGCCTACAGCGCCGCGCCCGAGTCCAAGGAGGGCAAGCTGCCGGTGGTGGCGTGCCCGAGCACCGAGGCGGTCACCATCAGCACGGGCGCCGGCAAGTCGACCAACTACAAGCCGGTCCTGCAGATCGTCAGCTGGGTCGCGCGTCCCGCCGAGCTCCCGCTGACCGACGCGCCGACGCCAAAGCCCGTCGCCGCGCCTGTCGCGCCGCCCGCCACGGGCTCGAGGACGGTGCCGCCGCCGGCTGCGGCCGCTCCGGTGTCCGCGAGCGGCGACACCGAGTTCTGACGCCGATCGACGACCTCGGCGTCACCTGCCGAGCGCCCCCGCTTCTCCTCCCCGGCGGCTGGGTGCGTGAGTGGTGAGCGAGCTGCGGCGGCATCCGCAGCACCTAATCGAAGGAGGGAGAGATGGATCTTCTGACGAAGAACGAGACGACGGCTCATGGCCTCGACAAGGTCGAGCACTTTGGCTGGACAGTCGACGACACGCCCGGCCAGCTCACCTGGCTAAACAAGACAGACCTGCTGGTCGATCACACCTACCAGCGCAACGCGAAGCACTCGCGCGTGATCAAGATCGCGCAGGCCTGGAGCTGGCTTTCCTGCGGCGTGATCATCGTTGCCAAGCGGCTCGCCGGAAAGAACTGGCAGCACTTCGTAGTGGACGGTCAGCACCGCGTGCTGGCAGCGCTCAAGCGATCCGACATCGACGTGTTGCCATGCCTCGTGTTTCACACGAAGAGCGCGGTCGAGGAGGCGGCCGGCTTCTACGACGCCAACACAAACAGGCGCATGCCGACGTCGATCGAGAAATGGCGCGCGATGCTCATGGCGCGCGACGAGCATGCGATGCTGGTCGATAGCCTCATCGCGTCCAGCGGGCGCGTCGTTGGCGGCATGAGCGGCCCGAGCAGCGTGCGCTGCCTGTCCGCGATGCTGCAAGCGTCGAGGATGGATCAAGACTGCCTGCATCGCGTCTGGCCGATTGTCTCTGCTGTGTGCCGAGGGCAAGCGCTTCACGAGCGCGTGTTCATGGGCCTGTTCTACATTGAACGCAATCTACCCGCAGGCCAGAGCCTGTCAGAAAAGCGCTGGCAAGAGCGCGTGTTCCGCACTGGCTACGAGAGCCTGCTCTCCGCGGCCAATCGAGCGGCTGGTTTCTTCGGCAAGGGAAGCTCAAAGACCTACGCGATCGGCATGCTCGAACAGCTCAACAAAGGATGCCGCGTACACATCGTGCTGCGCGATCCGGTCTGAGACGTCGAGGGCCGGCGGCGATGGAAACCCCACGCAAGATCGACATGCAGCCGGACACCGACGCCATGCGACGGCACGTCCTCGGGCTGTTCGGCGCCGCCACCTCGGGGCTCGTCGAGCTCGCATGGATCGCGCCCGGCAAGGGCTCCGGCGCCCGGCTGTTCACTCTCGACCAGGTCGACGAGCTCGCCGAGCAGGCCGTCGCCTGGAACCTCGAGGGGCGCAACCTCTACCTCGGCGCCACCCTCAAGCACCCTGACACCGCGCCGTTCGCGCGCACCTCCGACAGCGACGCCGTCGCCGCCTGGGCGGTGTGGCTCGACCTCGACGAGCCCGGCTCGGTCGAGCGGGCGGAGCGGCTTGCCCGGCGCATGCCGCCGACCCTCAAGGTCACCACCGGCACGGTGCCGCATGTCCGCCAGCACTGGTGGTGGCGGCTCGAGGAGCCGATCGACGACATGGCGGCGCTGCGCGGGCAGCTCGAGGCGATCGCCGGCACCTACGGCGGCGACGCGAAGGTGGTGAACCCCGGTCGCATCATGCGGCTGGCCGGCAGCATCGCCTGGCCGACCAAGCCCGGCCGGGTGGCGCAGCTGGTCACGCTGACCGAGGGCGGCCCGACCTACACCGCCGACATGATCGCCAAGTCGGTGCCATACGGCGCCGCCGCGCCACGGGCTGCGGCTCCGGCGGTCCCGGCCGCCACGGCCACGCCGGCTCCTGCCAGCACCGGCTCGCTGGGCGTCCTCGAGGCCCAGCTCGACGACGGCCGCGAGGCCTACATGGTCGCCACCATCGCCGCCTGCCTGCGCGAGTTCATCGGCACCCACGGCGCCGCGCCGACCGCCGACGAGCTCTATGAGGCCGTGTGGCCGCAGTACGACCGGAAGGTCGACTGGCGCTCGCGGCCCGGGCGCGGGCCGGAGGAGTGCAGGCAGAAGGTCGAGTACACGCTCCGCCGCTTCCACGAGGGGCGGATCAAGGGGCTCAGGAACGAGGAAGAGGCGGTCGCCAGCCACGAGGCCCGCCAGCAGGCCAGCGCTCGCCCTGCGCCATCCTCGCCCCAGCACGGGGCAGGGGAGGAGAACGGGAGCGTGGGAGGGCAGGAGGGAGGAGCAAGGCGCGCCAGCCTGCCACTCCTCTACGCCAACGAGGTCACCGCCGCGGAGCCCGCGCTCGACTTCGTCGAGGGGCTGCTGGTCGAGGGCGGCATGTCGGTCTGGTACGGAGACAGCAACGTCGGAAAGACGTTCTGCGTCCTCGACCTCGCCATGCACGTCGCGCTCGGCCGCCCGTACCGCGGCCGGGAGGTCGACCAGGGCGGCGTGGTCTACTGCGCGCTCGAGGGCGTCGCGGGCATCCGCAACCGCGTCAGCGCCTGGATGAAGCACCACTGGGTCAAGCCGGCCGACCGCCGCGACCTGCCGCTGGCGATCGTGCCGAGCGCCATCAACATGCTGGACGTCGAGGCGGACGTCCCGGCGTTGATCGAGGCCATCAAGGTCGCCGCCGAGCAGCTCGGCAGGCCGGTCAAGCTGGTGGTCATCGACACCCTCAGCCGCGCGCTGGCCGGCGGCAACGAGAACTCGCCCGAGGACATGGGCGCGCTCGTCCGGGCGTCCGACATGGTCCGGCAGGCCTGCGGCGCGCACCTGTCCTTCGTCCACCACAGCGGCAAGGACCAGGCGCGCGGCGCACGCGGACACTCGCTCCTGCGCGCCGCCACCGACACCGAGGTCGAGATCAGCCGCGGCGAGGGCTCCGAGGTCTCGCTGGTCAAGGTCACCAAGCAGCGCGAGCTCGAGATCGGCGACGACATGGGGTTCCGCCTCGAGGTCATCGACCTCGGCACCAACCGCCGGGGCAAGCCGCTGACCAGCTGCGTGGCAGTCATTGCCGACGCTCCGGCCGCCCCGGCCAAGCGGCCAAAGCTGAGCAACGCGGCCGCCATCGCCCGGCAGGCGCTCGAGAGCGTCATCGCCAAGCAGGGGACACGGGTGCAGCGGGACAATGTCCCGGCCAATGTCCCGGTCGTCACGGTGGATGCATGGCGCCAGGAGGCCTACGCCAAGGGCATCTCCACCGGCGACGCCGAAGCCAAGAAGAAGGCCTTCCAGCGCGCCACCGAGAAGCTGTTCGGCGGCCGGATCGCCGCCAGCTACGAAGAGCTGGCATGGCTATGTTGATCGCCGCAACCGGGACATATCGGGACACATCGGGACATGTCCCGGCCTGTCCAATGTCCCGCTACCGGGACATATCGGGACACAACACTATGAAGTGTCCCGATGTGTCCCGATGGCATTGGTGGCGGAGGCAAGCATGAAGACCTCCGACTACTTCACCGCCAAAGCCATCCTCGACGGCGTAGACGAGGCGGTGGCGGCGTCCGAGCGGACCTGGGGCGTCGGCCGGCTCCGGCTGCTGGTCGAGGACGACCTCAGGGCGAGGTGGGACAGGCAGTGGCTGGCGTGGTGCCGGGCCTGCGAGGCCTACGACCTGGCGGCGATCCGGACCCAGGGGGCGGCGGTCAGGCGGGCGATCGGGGTGCTCGAGCAGGCGGCCCGGGCCGCAGGCCACGAGGCGCTCCGGCCGGACGTCTGGGAAGTCCTGCACGATGGCAGGGCGGTGGCGGTCTGCCGGACCTCGGCCGAGGCCGGCGTGGTCGCTCGCGACCGCCGCGACCTCGAGGTGTGGACCGTCGAGGAGCTCGTGCGCGTGGCGCTGGCCGGCAGGTCGGCCATCTCGGCGGTCAAGCAGCACTTCCCCGGGGCCGAGGTGGTGGCGATGCGATCGCCGGCGCCGGACATCGACTGGGAGCGGGGCGACGAGCTGCCGCCTGACCTGGCGGGTGCGGGATGAAACGGCGACGGGATCGGATGGAGGGTGTCGTGGTCGAGCGGAAGCGGAAGGCCGAGGTCATCGAGCTCGGCGACATGGCGCGGGCGCCGGCCGAGCGAGCCCAGCACGATGACATCGAGATGGGCGAGCGGCTGCTGTTCTCGATCGACGGCGGCAGGGCGCGGACGCAGCGCACCTACGGCCAGCGGGTCGTGACGCAGCGGCCGGTGGACCGGTACGTCCGCAAGGGCTGGATCTCGCAGCGGCAGTGGCAGGCGGCGGAGCGCATCGCGGCGCTCTGGCATGCGGCGGGGCTCGAGCCGCGGGTGACGGCGAACTGGAACGCCACCACGCAAGCTACGGCGCTCGGGAACGTCGGGATGGCGGCCAGCGAGCGCCAGGCGCATGCGCGCATGGAACTGCGGCGGGTGCTGGCGAGGTGCGGCGGGCAGATCGGGGCGGCGGTGATCGTGGCGGTGGTGTGCGACAGGGAAAGCACGACCAGCTGGGCGGGACGCATGAAATGGCCCGCAGAACAGGGCCTCGGGGCGCTCAAGCTGGCGCTGGAGGCGGCGGCAGACGATCTTGGTCTTGACAGGTCTCGGAGGTGATCGGCATGATCTTGTCATGCTCAGAAATTGCGCATGCGCAAATCTTGGGCACCTCAGAAAGATAGCGGGCAAATGGCTGGCCGCGGGTGGAACCCCGAAATGGCGTGGCGGCAGGCGCTGCAGCGTGCCGTCAACCGGCGCATGGCAGGGCAGGGCTCGCCCAAGCGGCTGGAGCGCCTGGCCGACGTCGTGGTCGAGCAGGCTCTCGGCGGCGACATGGCGGCGGTGCGCGAGATCGGCGACCGGCTCGACGGCAAAGCGGTGGCGCGGCAGGTGATCGAGGGCGACGGCGCGCTGCTGGCCGGCTTCGGCGCGCTGCTGGCGGCGGTGAACGAGGAGCGCCGGCGGCGGGCGGCGAGCGACGAGCTCGGGCCTCCGATCGTCGACGTGACGCCCGAATATGGTGCTGTGCAACAACACTCCGAGGTTGTAGACCACGATCCGGAGGACGCGAAACAAGCAGAAAAGCCCGTCGAATAAGGGTTTCGCATTTTCGATAATCATCATTATGCGATGGTGCGCTGCACCAACGCAGCAAGATCAGAGACTTAAAGGGGCCACGCTTCGGCCTGCTGAACATCGCACCGCGACGTGGCCGGCGCTCCTCCTTCGCCAGGCTGCCCGCGGCCTCGAGCCCGGCGCCGATCGCTGCGATGGCGACGAGCGCCGGCTCGGCGACGCGCCAGGATGGCGCAGGAGCGTGGCGGGGCGCCGGCTGTATCCAGCCTGCGGTCGACGGTCTTCCGTCGTTCCTAAGTCATCCTGGCGCGATTGCGGCCCGGTCGGCGAGCGCCGGCCGGTCGCGACC
>Ga0255095_1000859_pt1 | contig 14085 bp, 12 predicted proteins | sample Colum_Law_RepC_8_2_FD_188435 | JGI IMG/M metagenome (GOLD analysis project Ga0255095, IMG submission 188435) | Freshwater microbial communities from Columbia River, Oregon, United States - Colum_Law_RepC_8d | ecosystem: Environmental > Aquatic > Freshwater > River | place: USA: Oregon...
GGAATCGGCCCAGCGGGTCGAGCTCGTCCCAGGCCTCGCGCACGGACTGGTCCACCACCTCGGCGGGCGCGCCACGCAGGGGCAGCAGCCGCTCGGTCATCCAGCCGTGCAGGCCCAGGGGCGCCGTGGGGCGCGTGGCCGGTGGCAATAGGTGGGCAATGGTTTCGGCGAGGTCGCCCACCGCCTGGTAGCTGGCCTCGAACAGCCACTCGGGCAAGCCAGAAGCCTCGATGGCCAGGGCGCGCAACTGCGCGGTGCGGATGAGCTGGCGCGGTTTGCCGCCGGCCAGGAAGTACACCGCCCAGGCCGCGTCTTCGGGCGGCACTTCGGCCAGGTAGCGCACCAGGGCCGCCACCTTGGCGCTGGTGGAGGTGGTGGCGTCCAGGTCGGCGTAAAGCTCGGCGAAGCGCTTCATGGGGTGGGCGTTGCCTCGGGCGCCGCCTCGGAAGCTTCGTCGCCGTACTCGGTGTCAAAGGCCTCGGCCTGCAGGCCCTGCTCGCCCAGGTAGCGCACCAGCACCGGCACGCTGCCGTGGGTGACGATCACCCGCTCGGCCCCGGTGGCGCCAATGGCCCAGAGCAGCCCGGGCCAGTCGGCGTGGTCGCTGAGCACGAAGCCCTGGTCAAAGCCGCCACGGCGGCGCTGGCCGCGCACCTGCATCCAGCCGCTGGCGAAGGCATCGGCGGCGTCGCCGAAACGGCGGATCCAGGGCGTGCCCAAGGCGCTGGCGGGGCACAGCACCAGGGCGCGGCGCAGCACGGCCTTGTCGGTCACCTCGCTCACGGTCAGGGTGTCGGGCAGGGCCACACCAGCGGCGCGGTAGACGCGGTTGATCGGCTCGACCGCGCCATGGCACACGATGGGGCCGATGCTGGCGTCCACGCCCCCCAGCAGGCGCTGCGCCTTGCCCAGGCTGTAGCACACCAGCACGCTGGCCCGGCCGGCCTGGGCGTTGGCGGCCCACCAGCGGTTGATCTGCCCGAACAGCTCGGCATCGGGCCGCCAACGGTAGATGGGCAGACCGAAGGTGGACTCGGTGATGAACACGTCGCAGCGCACGGGCTCGAAGGGCGCGCAGGTGCGATCGGGCACGGCGCCGTGCGGCGTGGGCCGGTAGTCGCCACTGGCCACCCAGACCTGCCCGCCATGCTCCACGCGCACCTGGGCCGAGCCCAGCACATGGCCCGCCGGGTGCAGCGAGACGCGCACACCGCGGTGTTCCACCCCCTCGCCATAGGCCAGGCCCTGAAAGGCGATGCCGGCACCCAGCCGAGCGCGCAGCAGGCCCTCTGACACCGCCGTGGCGAGGTAGTGCCCGTGGCCGGTTCGGGCGTGGTCGGCGTGGGCGTGGGTGATCACCGCCCGCTCCACGCGCCGCCAGGGGTCGATGTAGAAATCGCCGGGTGGGCAATACAGGCCCTCGGGGCGCTGCACGATCAGGTCACCGCTGGCCATGGTTCAGTATCGGTGGCCGCTGAGGAAGAGCGTGGCGCGCATGATGCCGAAGGCAATGCGATCAAGCACACGCTGGTGCCAGGGCCGCGCCCGCAGGGCGGGGGCGTCCACCGTCTGGCCCGAGGTGGTGACGATGGTGTCCAGGCACTGGCGCAAAAGCGCGGCAAAGCGCCGGTCGGTGGTCATCACGTTGGCCTCGCGCGCCAGCAGCAGCGACAGCGGATCGAGGTTGGTGGAGCCCACGGTGGACCAGCGCGAGTCCACCACCGCCACCTTGGCGTGCAAGGCGCTGGGCGCGTACTCGTGGATCTCGATGCCCGCGTCCACCAGCTTCTGGTACACCGGCCGCGCGGCGCGGTACTGCAGAAAGTGTTCGTAGCGCCCCTGCAGCAGCAGGCGCACGCGCACGCCGCGCCGGGCCGCCAGCACCAGGGCCTTGCGCAGCTTGCGCCCGGGGATGAAATAGGCGTTGGCGATCAGGATCTCTTCGCGTGCCGCGCCGATGGCCTTGAGGTAGGCGCGCTCGATGTCGTGGCGGTGGCTCACGTTGTCGCGCAGCAGCAGCGAGGCCCGGGCGCCGTCCACGGCCACTGGCGGCAGGGCGGTCTCGGCCTCTTCGGCCTCGGTGCCCTCGCCCCATCCGCCGATGCGCTCCAGCAGGGCCGTGAAATCGCCCACCGGGCGCGAACCGCGCAAAGCCTCCCAGGCGGCGCGGAACTCGCGCTGGCGGGCACTGCGCGCGGCCTGCAGGCGCCACCAGAGCGTCTCCATGGTGTCCACCATGTCTTGCACCAGCGGGCCGGCCACGCGCAGGGAGAAGTCCAGCCGAGGGGCGCTGAGGCGGCCCAGGGCCACGTCTTCCTGGTCGTCGATGATGTTGATGCCACCGCAAAAGCCCACGGTGCCATCGATGGCGCAGAGCTTGCGGTGCAGGCGCCGCCAGCGGCTCGGAATGAGCAGCCCCAGGCGCCCCAGCGGCGAGTACACCCGCCACACCACGCCCGCCTCGCGAAAGCGCTGCTGCCATTCGGCCGGCACGCGCGGCGTGCCCACGCCGTCCACCACCAGGCGCACCGCCACGCCACGGCGCGCGGCGCGCTCCATGGCCTCGGCCACCATGAGGGAGGCGCCAGAGAACTCGAAGATGTAGGTCTCCAGGTGCACCACCTGGCGGGCGGCGTCCATGGCCTCGACCAGCGCCGGAAAGAACTCGGCGCCGCCTTGCAACAACAACAGTTGGTGCCCGCGGCGCATCAGTCCGAGGGAACGGCTCACAAGCCCAGCTCGGCGATGAGGGGCAGGTGGTCCGACATGCGCGACCAGGCCCGGCCATGGGGCACGTGCGCCGAAAGCGGTTGCAGCCGGCGCACGAAGATGCGGTCCAGGTGCAACAGCGGCAGGCGCGCGGGGAAGGTGGGCAGGCGAATGTCTTCAAAGGTGCGCAGGCCCAGGTCGGCCATGGGCTTGAGCAGCTGAGCGCCCCAGTCGTTGAAGTCACCGGCCACGATCAGGGGCGCGTCGCCCGGTACCTCGCGCGCGATGAAATCGCCCAATCGCTGAACCTGGCGCTCGCGGCTGGCGTGGATCAGGCCCAGGTGCACCACCACCACGTGCACCGAACTGCCCTCCACCTGCACCTCGGCGTGCAGCAGGCCGCGCTGCTCGAAGCGGTGGTCCGACACGTCGGCGTGCTTCACGTCGCGCACCGGCCAGCGCGAGAGCAGCGCGTTGCCGTGCTCGCCGTGGCGGGTGATGGCGTTGGTGCGGTAGACGGCCTCGTAGCCCTCGGGCGAGAGGTAGCCGGCCTGCCCCACCTCGGGCCAGTGAGAGAAACGCTTTTCGAGTTTGCGGTGGTGGCTGCGCACCTCCTGCAGGCAGACGATGTCGGCATCGAACTGCTCCACCGCGTGCGCGAGGTTGTGGATTTCCAGCCGGCGCCCGGGGCCCATGCCCTGCACGCCTTTGTGGATGTTGTAAGTGGCCACGCGCAATGTGCTCATCGTCAAATCATGCCACCGCCCAGCCGCCTTGGCAGCCAGGTGATGGCCTCCGCATTGGAAGGAGAAAAACACCGTTCCACCGCTTCGCGCCAGGGAAGCCAGACCTGATCGCGGTGCTCGCGCGGGCTCAGCCGCACCGGCACCGCGGCGGGGATGCACAGGCCGAACAGGTGCTCTGTGTTGTGCGTGATCCCGGGCGCATAGCGGTGGCGCCACTGGGGGTAGATCTCGTACACGTTTTCCAGCCCCCAGTCGCTCAAGATATGGCCGGGTGCCTTGGCATCAAGCCCGGTTTCCTCCCAGACCTCGCGCACGGCGGTCTGGCCGAAGGGCTCGCTCTCGAAGTCCTTGGCGCCGGTGACCGACTGCCAGAAGCCCGGCGCGTCGGCGCGCTCGATGAGCAGCACCTCCAGCGCCGGGGTGTGGATCACCACCAGCACCGATTGGGGAATCTTGAAGGGACGGGTCTGCGTCATGGCGAAATGCAAAAAGGCACCCGAAGGTGCCTTTTCATTCTGACGCAAAGCCCAAGGCCGGTCAGGCCGCGGGCTGCACGTTGCGCAGGCGGATGTGCAACTCGCGCAGCTGCTTCTCGTCCACCGGGCTGGGGGCCTGGGTCAGCAGGCACTGGGCACGCTGGGTCTTGGGGAAGGCGATCACGTCGCGGATCGACTCGGCCTTGGTCATCAGGGTGATGAGGCGGTCCAGGCCGAAGGCCAGGCCACCGTGCGGGGGCGCGCCGTACTGCAGCGCGTCCAGCAGGAAGCCGAACTTGAGCTGGGCTTCCTCGGGACCGATCTTCAGGGCCGAGAACACCTTGCTCTGCACCTCGGCGCGGTGGATGCGGATGGAGCCACCACCCAGCTCCCAGCCGTTGAGCACCATGTCGTAGGCCTTGGCGATGCACTGGCCCGGATCGGTGTCCATGAGGTCTTCGTGGCCGTCCTTGGGCGCGGTGAAGGGGTGGTGCACGGCGGTCCAGCGGTCGGCCTCTTCGTCGTACTCGAACATGGGGAAGTCGACCACCCACAGCGGGGCCCAGCGGTCTTCGAACAGGCCGGTCTTCTTGGCGAACTCACCGTGGCCGATCTTCACGCGCAGGGCGCCGATGGCGTCGTTCACCACCTTGGCCTTGTCGGCACCGAAGAACAGGATGTCGCCGTTCTGAGCGCCCGAGCGCGACAGGATCTCGGCGATGGCCTTGTCGTGCAGGTTCTTCACGATCGGGCTCTGCAGGCCGTCGCGGCCCTTGCTCACGTCGTTCACCTTGATCCAGGCCAGGCCCTTGGCGCCGTAGATCTTGACGAACTCGGTGTAGGCGTCGATCTCGCTGCGGCTCATCTCGCCACCGCCCGGGATGCGCAGGGCCACCACGCGGCCGTTCTTCATCTGTGCGGGGGCGCTGAAGACCTTGAAGTCCACGTCGCCCATCACATCGGTGAGTTCGGTGAATTCGAGCTTCACGCGCAGGTCGGGCTTGTCGGAGCCGAAGCGGTGCATGGCCTCGGCGAAGGGCATCACGGGGAAATCGCCCAGGTCAACGCCCATGGTGTTGTGGAACACCGTCTTGATCATGCCCTGGAACATCGAGCGGATGTCTTCTTCGGTGAGGAAGGAGGTCTCGATATCGATCTGGGTGAACTCAGGCTGGCGGTCGGCGCGCAGGTCTTCGTCGCGGAAGCACTTGGTGATCTGGTAGTAGCGGTCGTAGCCGGCCACCATCAGCAGCTGTTTGAACAGCTGGGGCGACTGCGGCAGCGCGAAGAACTGGCCATCGTGCACGCGGCTGGGCACCAGGTAGTCGCGGGCGCCTTCGGGCGTGCTCTTGGTGAGCATGGGGGTTTCGATGTCCACGAAGCCTTCGGCGTCGAGGAACTTGCGCACTTCCATGGCCACGCGGTAGCGCAGCATCAGGTTGCGCTGCATGTAGGGGCGTCGCAGGTCGAGCACGCGGTGCGTGAGGCGGGTGGTCTCCGACAGGTGGTCGTCGTCCAGCTGGAACGGCGGCGTGACCGAGGGGTTGAGCACCTTCAGCTCGTGGCACAGCACCTCGATCTTGCCGCTCTTGATGTTGTCGTTGGTGGTGCCCTCGGGGCGCGCGCGCACCAGACCCACCACCTGCACGCAGAACTCGTTGCGCACGTCTTCGGCGGTCTTGAACATCTCGGCGCGGTCGGGGTCGCACACCACCTGCACCGTGCCTTCGCGGTCGCGCAGGTCAATGAAGATCACGCCACCGTGGTCGCGACGGCGGTTCACCCAGCCGGCGAGCGTCACGGTTTGGCCCATCAGGGCGTCGGTCACCAGACCGCAGTAATGGGAGCGCATGGCCATATCGGTACTTCTTTCTTGGGTGGTCGCGGGCGGGCCCGCGTGGTCGATCAGGGGGTGGCGTTGGCGGCCTTGACCGCCGGGTTCTTCGGCCCGCCGGGCACGATGACGCCCATGGAGACGATGTAGGTGAGGGCTTCGTCCACGCTCATGGACAGCTCGACACAGTCGCGCTGGCGCACCATGACGAAATAGCCCCCGGTGGGGTTGGGGGTGGTGGGCACGTAGACGCTGATGAAGGCCTCGTCACCGCCCTGTGCCTGCAGGTGCTCCAGCACATTGCCGGCCGGCGAACCGGTGAGGAAGCCGATGGTCCACATGTGCTCGTGCGGCCAGCGCACCAGCACCGCCTTGCGAAAGGCGTTGCCCTTCTCCGAGAACAGGGTGTCGGACACCTGCTTGACCCCGGAATAGATGGAGCGCACCACCGGAATGCGGTGCAGCAGCGCGTGCCACCAGGTGACGATGCGGTTGCCGATGATGTTGGACGCCAGCGCGCCGATGGACAGCAGCACCACCAGGGCGAACAGGACGCCCAGGCCAGGGATGTGCATGCCCAGCCACTGATCGGGCTGCCAGCTCGTGGGCAGGATCCTCAGGGTCTGGTCCAGGGTGCCCACCACCCAGTCGAGCACCCACAGGGTGATGATGAGCGGCACCAGGACCAGCAGGCCCGAGAACAGCCATTTGCGCAGGGCGCCCATGGGTCGGTGAAGCTCAGTGGCAGGCGCAGGACGCGCCGCAACCGCCAGCGGGGGCGGCCGGGCCTGCGTCACCGCCGGACGAGGCCGAGGTGCCGTCACTGGCGGCGGTGGCGGCAGCCGCGGCGGCCGGCGCGGCCGCACCGGTGGCACCACCCGAGCCGCCTCGGAAATCGGTGACGTACCAGCCGGAGCCCTTGAGCTGGAAGCCCGCGGCGGTGATCTGCTTGCGGAAGCTGGCCGCACCGCAGGCGGGGCAGGTGGTCAGGGGCTCGTCGGAGACTTTTTGCAGCACGTCCTTGGCATGGCCACAGGACTCGCACTTGTAGGCATAGATGGGCATGGCTTGAACCTGGAATGCGGGGTGGGAGGACCGATGCCACCGGCCGCCCATAGGGCCGCCGGCGGGTTGAACAAAACCGGTCATTATAAATTCGGCCCTCGCCCCTCTGATTTCAAGGGGCCGAGCGGCCAGGGGCCCTCACCACAGGCGCACGCGCACCAGCACCTGGGTGACGATCAGGCCCAGCAGGAAGCCCACGCCGCCGTAAATGATGGCCTGCAGCAGGCGATTGGTGCGGCGCTGCTCGGCCATGAGCGCGTCCAGCTCGCGCCGAAGGTCGTTCGGGCGGTGTTGCAGGTAGTCGTGGAACAGGCGCGGCAGCGCCGGCAGCAGCTTGGCGTACTGCGGCGCCTCGGCCTTGAGCTGCTCCCACAGGCGCTTCGGGCCGATCTGGTCGACCATCCACTTCTCCAGGAAGGGCTTGGCCGTGGCCCAGAGGTCCAGGTCGGGGTCGAGCTCGCGGCCCAGGCCCTCGATGTTGAGCAGGGTTTTCTGCAGCAGCACCAGCTGGGGCTGGATCTCCACCTGGAAGCGGCGCGAGGTCTGGAACAGGCGCATGAGCACCATGCCCAGGGAAATGTCCTTCAGCGGCCGGTCGAAATAGGGCTCGCACACCGCGCGGATGGCGGATTCGAGTTCGTCCACCCGCGTCTGCGGCGGCACCCAGCCCGATTCGATGTGCAGCTCGGCCACGCGCTTGTAGTCGCGGCGGAAGAAGGCGGTGAAGTTCTGCGCCAGGTATTCCTTGTCGAACTCGGTGAGGGTGCCGACGATGCCGAAATCGAGCGAGATGTAGCGGCCAAAGGTGGCCGGATCAAGGCTCACCTGAATGTTGCCCGGGTGCATGTCGGCGTGGAAAAAGCCGTCGCGGAACACCTGGGTGAAGAAGATGGTCACGCCATCCTGGGCCAGCTTGGCGATGTTCACGCCACGGCGGCGCAGCTCGTCCACGCGGTTGATGGGCACGCCGTGCATGCGCTGCATCACCATCACCTCGGTTCGACAGTAGTCCCACACCATCTCGGGAATCAGCACCAGGTCGAGCCCGGCCATGTTGCGGCGCAACTGGGCGGCGTTGGCGGCTTCGCGCAGTAGGTCAAGCTCGTCGTGCAGGTACTTGTCGAACTCGGCCACCACCTCGCGCGGCTTCAGTCGCTTGCCATCGGCCGAGAGGCGCTCCACCCAGCCGGCCATCAGGCGCATCAGGCTCAGGTCTTTGTCGATCACCGAGCCCATGCCTGGGCGCAGCACCTTCACCGCCACCTCGCGGCCGGCGTGCTGACCATGGCGCAGGGTGGCGAAGTGCACCTGAGCAATGGAGGCGCTGGCCACGGGCACGCGATCAAACTGGCTGAACACCTCGTCCAGCGGCTTGCCGAAGGCGCGCTCGATGGTGGCCACCGCCACCTCGCTGGGGAAGGGGGGCACCCGGTCCTGCAGCTTGGCCAGTTCGTCGGCGATGTCGGGCGGCATCAGGTCGCGCCGGGTGGACAGCACCTGGCCGAACTTCACGAAGATGGGGCCCAGGCGCTCCAGGGCCTCGCGCAGGCGCTGCCCGCGCGGGGTATCAAGGTTGCGGCCGATGGAGACCAGGCGCCCCAGCAGGCGAATGCCTCGGTGCTGGAAACTGGACAGCACCAGTTCGTCCAGGCCGTGGCGCAACACCACCCAGACGATGAACGCCCCGCGGAATATCTGCCTCATGCGCCAGGCCCGCCAGCGCTGCCGCCGCCCTGCCCCGGGCGCGGCACCCGCGCGGCAAAGGCCTTGGCGGCCTCCACGGCGCGCCTGGCCACCGTGGCCAGGGTGTGCGCGGGGGCATCGCCCAGCAGGCGGGCGAGGTCTTCCTCCACGTCCCAGCGCACGTTGTCGCTGAGCCAGGCCACCTCGGCCGCCAGTTGCACATCGCCCTGGATGTCGGTGCTGGGCTTCTGGCCCGCCAGCAGCGCCTGGGCCAGGGCCAGAGGAGACGAGTCGGTCAGGGTGATGGTGAGCTCGGGCACGGCGTCGGCGGCGCATCGCTCCAGCAGGCCGGCGGGCGTGGCCGCCAGCGTGAGGTGCACATCGGTCCAGCGCACCCGCACGGGCTTGCCTTGCTGGCGCTTGAGGCGCTCCATGGCCGCGGGCTCTTGCTGGAGCACGTGGTTGAGAAACAGCACAACCCGGTTTTGCAACTCGTCCACCACCCACTCGGGGGGACGCAGGGCGCTCAGGAATGAGGACATGGGCGAAGACGGCGAAGCGCCGCTGAACGAAAAATCGGGTGGTTCATGTTTCATGACCACCCGATTTTGAGGGATAGGCACCCCGGCTCGGCGCCAGGGTGGAATTCGTGGGGCTTACTGAAGGGCTTGCACGCCCGCCACCAGCCAGCCACCGGTGCCCTGCTTGGGCCGGGTGATGTTCCAGACCTCCCGGAAGGGGCTCGGACCGGCCGACTCATCCTCGCGGATCATGCCGGAGAACTCGACGCTGGCCATGTACTCGTCGGCCGTTTCCTCGATGCCCAGCAGCTGGGCCTCAAGCATCTCGACCTCGGTCTTGTTGGTGGCAGCGCCCGTGTGGTGTTCGCGCTCGGCCAGCTGGTTCTTCACCTCTTGCAGCATGCCGTCGGTCATCATGGCGCGCAGGCTGGCGATGTCACCGCGGTCCCAGGCGGCCTGCAGGCTCACGAAGTTGGCCTTGGAGGCCTTGAGGAAACCGTCCACATCGAAGCCGGCGGGCACGCCCCAGCTCTGGCTGCCCGAAAGGGCCGAGCCGATCATGGAGCCGCCGTGGCTGGCGCCGCTGTCCAGCGCGGCGGGCGCGCTGCGTTCCCAGGGGCGGGCCGAGGCGTCGTTGCCGACGTTGTTGGGGCTGTAGCTGCGCGGGGTGACCGGCTCGGCCGGGGTGGCACCAGCGCCCTGGTAGGCCAGACCACCGCTCTGGGCGGTGGGCGCACGGCGGCGCAACACGGCGCCAATGACGGCGGCCACCACCACCACCAGCAGCGCGATCAGCAGGAACTGGGCGAAGCCCTCGCCAAAGCCCAGGGACGAGGCCAGCCAGGCCAGGCCCAGACCGGCGGCCAGGCCGCCGAGCATGGCGCCCCAGGGGCGCTTGGGCGCCTGGGCCGGGGCCGTGGTGGACGGACGGTTGGCGGCGGTGGCCGGCGCCTGGGCCGGCGCGGCCTGGGTGCCCTGAGTGGGCGCCGGCTGGCTGGGCGCGGTGCTGCGCTGCGTCACATTGCTGGATTGCTTGCCAATGGAGGAGCCCCCGCCCAGGCGCTTGGCCCAGACCTCACTCGACCCGAGCACCATGGAAACGGCCAGCAGTACCGACCACAACTTGTTCATTTTTGAGTCCCCTCGTCTAGACAAAAACACGCGCCGACCATTCAGCACTTGATGCCCACGTGCAGGGCCACCACACCGCCGGTGAGGTTGTGCACGTCCACGTGGCCGAAGCCCGCGGCCTTCATCATCTGCCGAAGCGTTTCCTGATCCGGGTGCATGCGGATGGACTCGGCGAGGTAGCGGTAGCTTTCCTCGTCGTTGGCCACCCACTTGCCGATCTTCGGCAGGATGTTGAAGGAATACCAGTCATAGGCCTTTTCCAGGGGTTTGGCGACCCGGGAAAACTCCAGCACCAGCAATTTGCCGCCAGGCTTGAGCGTGCGATGCATTTCGGCCAGCGCAAGTTCCTTGTGCGTCATGTTTCGCAAGCCAAAGGCCACGGTGACGATGTCAAAGCTGTTGTCGGCAAAGGGCAGCTTCTCGGCGTCGCACACCATGGTGGGGAGCACCACGCCCAAATCGAGCAGGCGGGTGCGGCCTTCGCGCAACATGGCCTCGTTGATGTCGGTGTGCACCACGCGCCCGGTGGCCCCGACCTTGCGGGCAAAGGCCAGCGACAAGTCGCCCGTGCCGCCGGCGATGTCGAGCACCTGATAGCCCGCCTGGGGGTTGGCCACGGCGATGGTGTAGCGCTTCCACAGACGGTGCAGACCAGCCGACATGAGGTCGTTCATCACGTCGTACTTGGGCGCCACCGAATCGAAGACGCCGCGCACGTGGCGCGCCTTCTCGTTCTCGTCGACGGTCTTGAATCCGAAATGGGTGTTGGCCATGGCGTGGTCCGGTGATCAGTGGTGGCCGCAGCCGGCGCCGGCCTTGGGCGCCATGGGGGCGTCGCGATCGGCCCCGGCGGCCTTCAGGCGGGCCTCGTAGTCGGCCCACAGTTCGGCCTGGCGAGAGCCCAGGAAGTAGAGGTAGTCCCAGGAGAAGATGCCCGAGTCGTGGCCGTCGTCGAAGGTGGGCTGCACCGCGTAGTTGCCCACCGGCTCCAGCGCCAGCAGGCCCACCTCGCGTTTGCCGGTCTGCAACACCTCCTGGCCCGGGCCGTGGCCCTGCACCTCGGCCGAGGGCGAGTACACGCGCATCAGCTCGAAGGGAATGCGGAAGGTCTGGCCGTCGGAGAAGGCCACCTCCAGCACGCGCGAGGCGCCGTGCACCGTGATGTCTTGCGGGGTCGGGGTGTCTTTGTTCAGTCCAGCCATGTCAATGCCCTCGTTCTTGCCTCAGACCAGCACGCGTTCGATGCCACCCTGGTTGGCCTGCGCCACGTAGGTGGGCAACCACTGCTCGCCCAGGATCTGGCGGGCCATTTCCACGACGATGTAGTCGGCCTCCAGCAGGCCGCTGTTGAGGTCGTCCTGGTAGCGGTTCAGGCCTTGCAGGCAGCTGGGGCACGACGTCAGGATCTTGACGTTGTCCTGCGGGCCCACGCCACCGGCAGCGCGCAGCGCGGCCTCGCCCTTGCGGATTTCCTCTTCCTTGCGGAAGCGGATCTGGGTGGAGATGTCAGGGCGGGTCACGCCCAGCGTGCCCGATTCACCGCAGCAGCGCTTGCTCTCCAGCACGCCATCGCCCACCAGGGCCTTCACCGTCTTCATCGGCTCCTGCAGCTTCATGGGGCTGTGGCAGGGGTCGTGGTAGAGGTAGGCGCCCTGGCTTTCGAGCTTCACGCCCTTCTCCAGCAGGAACTCGTGGATGTCCACGATGCGGCAGCCGGGGAAGATCTTCTCGAATTCATAGCCCTGGAGCTGGTCGTAGCAGGTGCCGCAGCTCACCACCACCGTCTTGATGTCGAGGTAGTTCAGCGTGTTGGCCACGCGGTGGAACAGCACCCGGTTGTCGGTGATGATCTTCTCGGCCTTGTCGAACTGGCCCGAGCCGCGCTGCGGGTAACCACAGCACAGGTAGCCCGGCGGCAGCACGGTCTGCACGCCGGCGTGCCACAGCATGGCCTGGGTGGCCAGGCCCACCTGGCTGAACAGGCGCTCGGAACCGCAACCGGGGAAATAGAACACCGCCTCGGTGTCGGCCGTGGTGGTGTGCGGGTTGCGGATGATGGGGACGTAGTTCTTGTCCTCGATGTCCAGCAGGGCGCGCGCGGTCTTCTTGGGCAGGCCGCCCGGCATCTTCTTGTTGATGAAGTGGATGACCTGCTCTTTCACCGGCGCGGCGCGCAGCGTGGCCGGCGGGGCGCTGGTCTGCTTGCGCGCCACCGCCTTGAGCACGTTGTTGGCCATGCGTTGGGCCTTGAAGCCCACGTCCACCATGGCCGAGCGCACGAACTTGATGGTCTCGGGGTTGGTGGCGTTCAGGAAGAACATGGCCGCGGCGTTGCCGGGGCGGAAGCTCTTCTGGCCCATCTTGCGCAACAGGTTGCGCATGTTCATGGTGACGTCGCCGAAGTCGATCTTCACCGGGCAGGGCGTCACGCACTTGTGGCACACGGTGCAGTGGTCGGCCACGTCCTCGAACTCTTGCCAGTGCTGGATGCTGATGCCGCGACGGGTCTGCTCTTCGTAGAGGAAGGCCTCGATCAGCAGCGAGGTGGCCAGGATCTTGTTGCGCGGGCTGTAGAGCAGGTTGGCGCGCGGCACGTGGGTGGCGCACACCGGCTTGCACTTGCCGCAGCGCAGGCAGTCCTTGACCGAATCGGCGATGGCGCCGATGTCGCTCTGCTGCATGATGATGGACTCGTGCCCCATGAGGCCGAAGCTGGGCGTGTAGGCATGGGCCAGGTCGGCCTGGCGCACGCTGGCGTCCTGGGCCACCAGGGCCCGGTGCTCGGCGCCACGCAGCAGCTTGCCCTTGTTGAAGCGACCCTCCGGGTCCACCTTGGCCTTGTAGTCGGCAAAGGGCTGCAGCTCGTCGTCGCTGAGGAATTCGAGCTTGGTGATGCCGATGCCGTGCTCGCCCGAGATCACGCCGTCCAGGCTGCGCGCCAGCACCATGATGCGGGCCACGGCCTCGTGCGCGGTCTGCAACATCTCGTAGTCGTCGCTGTTGACCGGGATGTTGGTGTGCACGTTGCCGTCGCCGGCGTGCATGTGCAGGGCCACCCACACACGGCCCTTGAGCACGCGCTTGTGGATGGCGTTGCACTCGGCCAGGATGGGCGCGAAGGCCGAGCCGGTGAAGATCTGCTGCAGAGGGCCGCGGATCTGGGTCTTCCAGCTCGCGCGCAGGCTGTGGTCTTGCAGGCCGGGGAAGAACTGCTCGATCTCGTCCAGCCACTGCTGCCACTGGGCGCGCACCTCGCGCACCAGCGCCAAGGCCTGCTGCACGCGGTCCTCCAGCAGCTCGGCGTTGGGCAGTTCGTTGGCGTCGTCGGTCTTGCCCAGGGGCAGGCTGCCCTTCTCGAAGAAGGCCTCCAGCGCCTCGCAAAGCTTGAGCTTGTTGCGCAGCGACAGCTCGATGTTGATGCGCTCGATGCCCAGGGTGTACTCGCCCATGCGCGGCAGCGGGATCACCACGTCTTCGTTGATCTTGAAGGCGTTGGTGTGCTTGCTGATGGCGGCGGTGCGCTTGCGGTCCAGCCAGAACTTCTTGCGCGCCTCGGGGCTGATGGCCACGAAGCCCTCGCCGCTGCGCGAGTTGGCCAGGCGGATCACCTCGCTGGTGGCGCGGGCCACGGCGTCGGGGTCGTCGCCCACGATGTCACCGATCAGCACCATCTTGGGCAGGGTGCCGCGCTTGCTCTTGGTAGCGTAGCCCACCGCCTTCAGGTAGCGGTCGTCCAGGTGTTCCAGACCAGCCAGCAGGGTGCCCGAGCGCTTTTGCTCGGCGAACATGAAGTCTTTGATCTCGACGATGCTGGGCACGCCGTCCTTCGGGTTGCCGAAGAACTCCAGGCACACGGTGCGGGTGTGATCGGGCATGCGGTGCACCAGCCAGCGGGCGCTGGTGATGAGACCGTCACAGCC
>Ga0255095_1000860_pt1 | contig 14084 bp, 16 predicted proteins | sample Colum_Law_RepC_8_2_FD_188435 | JGI IMG/M metagenome (GOLD analysis project Ga0255095, IMG submission 188435) | Freshwater microbial communities from Columbia River, Oregon, United States - Colum_Law_RepC_8d | ecosystem: Environmental > Aquatic > Freshwater > River | place: USA: Oregon...
CAAGCCGCAGCCCTATCGCCCAACTGGCCTCGCATGCTGCGCAACCTCGCCGTCAACGCAATCAGAGAGCCGGCACCACGACTGACCGCTGGCTGAAAACGAATATTTCAGGGCCGACCGCTTAGCCGAATCTCACCGCTGGTCGCATACCGTGTCAAACTGCTCCCCAAGCAGCGCCACTTCTGACTGACTCAAGAACTCAAGGGGGCTTCAGATGGACATGGAGGCACTAAATGCAGCGCGAGACATTTGAACGACTGGTGCTCCAGGTGGATGAGATCCTCCAGGAGGGCGCCTCAGAGCAGGCGCGAGATTTTGACGCACGGGCGTGGCTCTTGCGTTGGCTGGAACGCCCTCAGCCCGCTCTTGGCGGCATACCGCCGCGCGATCTCGTCGAATCAGACGAGGGCTTTCGCGCGGTCTCAAAGCTGCTAGGTGCAAGTATCAGTGGCGCGTACCAATGACCGCCCACCCCAAACTGTTTTCGATACCTGGATGGGCTACTAGGACATGCTCTGTGTTTGTGGACAACAGTAAACTCTGGCAACTCCAGCGAGCTTCGAAATGCCACCGTCTGGGGGAATTCTCTACCTCCGCCTGGCTCAGGTTTTCGAGGGGACTTCAGGCATACTGAACGGCGCTGCACCGATCTGGATCGTTCACCTCCCTGTCGACCCGAGCAGCACTTTGCGCCTCGCTCTGCGGGGCGCCTTTCTTTGCACGACAAACGCACAGGCACACGGAGACAAGAATGCCCACCGATAAGTCGAAGTCCTTCCTGGACGACAAAGAGAGCCTCGAAGCCCTGATCTCCAAGCTACCCGAAATCGAGCGCCAGGAATACCGGTCCTACGGAGCGCTCACCCTCGAGGCGGCGTTCCCGCACCGAAAGCTGGTGGTGTACACGTTGAAATCTGGAGCGCCAGAGGAAGTCGAGGTCCTCACCTGCAGCGCAATTTGGATGCCGAAGGATGAGGCTCCCAGAGCTACCGTCTCATCAAGGAGACATAGCGCGGAGGTTGGCGCAGTCCCGATACGCTGGCGCTATAAGGATCTATTCCTGCACATCCCGCAAAACTTTGCTCTCAAGTGGAAGGGCAAGCGCACAGCTGACGGAGAAATCGGATTCGTTGCCCAGTACGCTCTGCTCCTAAAGACCAGAAGCCGAGAGCACGCTCAGTTAGATGGTCATACCTACTGCACGACATACAACCGATTCAGGGAGCGATTTCCTGACTCAAAGATCAGCCTCCGCGAAATTCCACAAGGGGGACTGAGACGCAATGGGCATAACCATCAAGCGAGCTAGACTGTTTCATGGCAGTTCGAGCAAAAACCCTGCAAATCTTCCTTCCCTTCGGGGATCCCTCCGGTATCCGTTAGGCGTATGTCACCACCGGTATTGTTCGGGTCATTGAAATTCCCAAGACACCGGACTACTTGAAGGCGTTTTACAAGATGCCGGAGTCCAAGGAACCGTCGGTGTATTTCCTCCTGGGAGAGGTAGCTGAAGGGGTCAACCGTCAGGCGAGGGGCGATGGCATGGCTCGCCAGGTTGCGGAAGTTGCTCGTCAATGTCCGGTAGCGTTCTCCATCCAGCGACTGCAGCGCAGCCATGAAGTCCACACCGCCGTCGAGAACAGAGGCGATCGAGACAAGCTGCTCTTCGCCTTTCTTGCGGGCTAAGGTGCGCACCTTGTGCTCATGACCTGGCAACGGGTCTGAAGGAAGCCGATCCCGGTAGCGCTCAGCCTTATGGGAGGGATCGCTATCGCTGCACTGCCGTCATTGGGTGGAAGATGTCGGCTTGAGGCTGGGAGCGGTCACCCGAACCTGCCGACCGAAAGGTCGCGATCGACGTGACCGGACATCCCAAGCTCCAGTCAATCTGCAACTGAGCCTGGGAACATGAGGCAGAAGGTGGTGACGCCGTAGCTGGAACTGGCTGTCACGGAGCCGCCATGGGCGGCCATGATGGCCTGGGTGATCGACAGGCCCAGGCCAGCGCCATCGGAGTCCGGGTGGCTGCGCGACTTGTCCACCCGGAAGAAGCGGTCGAACAGCCGGGGCAGGACGTCGGCCGAAATGGTGTTCCCGGTGTTGGTCAGGCACAGCGCAACGGCCGCGCCCTTCTTTTCGATCGCCACCTTCACATCGGCATCGTCGGGTGAGTGCCGCAGGGCGTTGGACAGCAGATTGCCAATGGCGCGCCGGACCATCAGGCGGTCTCCCATGATCACCGCCTCTCCTGCCAGCGAAAGACGAATGCGTTTCTCGTCGGCCACAGCATCGTAGAAGTCGAACAGCGCCCGCGTCTCCTGCTCCAGTGCGATCGCCTCCGGGTTAGGCAGTTCGATGCCATGTTCCGTCTTGGCCAGAAACAGCATGTCGGACACCATGCGGGCCAGCCGCTGGAACTCTTCGGCGTTGGAGGCGAGGATGTCCTGGTAGGCGCTCGCATCCCGTTTCTGGGCCAGCGACACCTGGGTCTGGGTCAGCAGGTTGTTGATGGGGGTGCGCAGTTCGTGCGCCAGGTCGCTGGAGAATTCCTGCAGCCGCGCAAAGTCGGATTGCAGGCGTTCGAGCATGGTGTTCAGGCTCTGTGCCAGGTCGGCGAACTCCGTCGGCACCGCGTCCACGGGCATGCGCTGGTCCAGCTTGTGGGCCGTGACCGTCATGGCGCGCTCTTTCATGGTTCGAAGCGGCGCCAGGCCCCGGCGGGCGGCCCACCAGCCCAGCAAGCTGCTGGCCAGGATGGCGCCGATCAGGTAGAGCGCCAGCGTCTGCCTGAGCGACTGCATGAAATGGGTGTGGTGCGCCGTGTCCAGCGCGATCAGGAGTTCAAGCGGTTGGCCGTCCGCGGCCTGGCCCGTCCACGTGGAGGGCGGACGGATGGCCGCCCTCAGACCGCGCAGCGTGTGATCGCCGGCCGTCCAGTCAAAGGCCTGTTCATCTGTACCGATGGACGGTGGCAGGCGGGAGAACACCGAATCCGCTTCGCCATAGACCTGGCCGGCGCTGTTGTGCAGCTCGATGAACAAGCCGTGGTGACTGGTCAGCAACTCATCCAGCCGGGGTGCCAGCATCTCCGATGACGCAGTCTCGCTGACAACGGTCTGCACCAGTTCGATCTTGTCCTTCAGGAAATCCCGGTCGAGTTCGACAAAGTGCCGACCCACCGCGATCGAGACTAGCAGGCCCAGTCCGACGAGCACGCAGGCCGAGACCAGGGTGTACAGCGCGGTCAGGCGCGCCGTCAGCGACAGCCGGCCGAGCATCAGTGGGCGTCCTCGGGTGCTTCGAGCACGTAGCCCATGCCGCGCACGGTCTGGATCAGGCGCGGTTCGAATCCATCGTCCACCTTGGCCCGTAAACGCCGCATGGCCACCTCGATCACATTGGTGTCGCTGTCGAAATTCACATCCCATACCTGGGAGGCAATCAGGGAGCGCGGCAGCACCTCGCCGTGGCGGCGCATCAGCAATTCCAGCAGGCCGAATTCCTTGGCCGTCAGATCGATGCGTTTGCCGGACCGGGTCACACGCCGGCGCAGCAGGTCGAGCTCCAGATCGGCGACTTTCATCGAAGTGGGTTCCATACCCGTGCGGCCGCGCCTGAGAATCGTCCGGACCCTGGCCAGCAGTTCGGCAAACGAAAACGGCTTGACCAGGTAGTCGTCTGCCCCCAATTCCAGGCCCTTGACGCGGTCCTCGACCTGATCGCGTGCCGTGAGGAACAGCACGGGCATTTGCCGTCCCTGGCTGCGCAGGTTCTTGAGCACCTGCCACCCGTCCATGCCTGGCAGCATGACATCCAGGATCACCAGATCGTGGTCCCCCTCCAGGCCATGGTGCAGACCGTCCACACCGTTGGTGACGAGTTCCACGGCAAAGCCGGCCTCGCGCAGGCCTTGTCTGAGGTAGTCACCCGCTTTGGGCTCATCTTCGACGATCAGAATTTTCACGTTCACGTTCTCCTGACCTCGAGTTTGCCCGTATCGAGGCGGGCGCGACAAAAGCTGACATTTTTGTAATCTGACCGACAGGGAAGTGACGAACTCGCCTCGCCAGAATCCGCACCACTTGATCCACATCAAAAGGAGCGATTGCAGTGAAACCTTTGTTCAGTTATCGAGCCACAAGCCAGCTGCTGGTGGCAGGCCTGTTGGTCGTCCCATTCGCGCTGGCTGCGCAGACGGCCAGCCCGACGCAGGAGGCCGACTGGCGCCGTGCCAATGACGCAGTGGGAGTGTTCAAGCGCGGCCATGCCGACGTACTCAAGTGGGAGCAGACCAACGTGAGCGTCGCCGCCGTTACGCCGAGCAGCACCATGGGAGTTGCCATCCCCACCGCAGAGGTAGCGGTTCGCATGGCCTGGATGGTGCATCGCGATCTGGCCCGTGCGTTGGCTCGGTTGGGTCCTAAGCACGAGCAACTGATCGCTGAGGGCCGTTGGACGGAACTCGACCCCAGCCTGCAGCGCCGCGTCGAAGATACCGGCGAGGTGCTGGAAGTGGCTGCGGCGGGGCGTAAAGCCTGGATCGAAGCCGTGGCAGCCCAACAGGTCCTGAAGCACCAGCGTGACATGCTGGAAGCCGCGCAGGCGGCCTATGAACTGGGTCAGCGCATGGTGACGGTGGGCAACTGGAGCAAGCTGCAACTGTCTCCCGTACAACTGGCCGCCTCCAATGCACGCATGAATCTGAGGCGAGCGCAGCAAGCCGCCGCCCAGGCGCAGGCCAATCTGGTCAAGACGATGGGGCAAACGGGTCTTCAGGATGGCTTTGTGTTGCCAGACCAGTTGCCTGCCATCCCGGCGCAACCCATGGCCGCAGCGGACTTGCAAAAGCGCGGTGATGCTGTTCGCAACCAGTTGCCAGACGCAGAAAGCCTGCGTAATCGTGCGCTATCGAAGTCAGCCATGAACGTTTATTGGGCCGCCCACGCCTTGGCGCAGGACAGCCAGGGCGACATCCTGAAGACCCGTGAGTTCATCACCGAAGAGACGGTGCTGCACTACAACGGCATGCTCAAGAGCGTCTGGGACCTGCTGGACGAGGTGCGCAACCAGTCTCAGGCCACGGTGGATGCAATCGGTGCACAGCGCGACTTCTGGCTGGCCGAGGCCGATCTGCAGTGGGTCTTGCAGGGCGGAGAGCCCGACAGTTTTGTGAATCTGGGCGGCGCCGGTGGCGAGGCTCCGGCAGCAGCAGCGCATTGAAAGGACACATCACATGACCAACACCCCTACCAACTCCAGACGACAGTTCTTCGCCGGCGCCGCTGCCTCCGTGGCCGGCCTGGCCGTGGCCCGCTCTGCTTTGGCTGGCTTGCCCGAGCCGGTCATCCAGACTTCGGTCGACACCGCGCCGCCGCTGGTGCCACAGACCGGCCGACCCTACAACCCGGTGGTCACGCTCAACGGCTGGACGCTGCCCTGGCGCATGAACAACGGTGTCAAGGAATTCCACCTGGTGGCCGAGCCCGTGGTGCGCGAGGTCTCGCCGGGCTTCAAGGTCAACATGTGGGGCTACAACGGTCAGAGCCCAGGCCCGACCATCGAGGTGGTGGAGGGCGACCGCGTGCGCATCTTCGTGACCAACAAGCTGCCCGAGCACACCACCATCCACTGGCACGGCCAGCGCCTGCCCAGCGGCATGGACGGCGTGGGGGGGTTGAATCAGCGCGCCATTCCAGTGGGCAAGACTTATGTCTACGAGTTCGAGGCTCGGCGCCCCGGCACCTTCATGTACCACCCGCACGCCGACGAGATGGTGCAGATGGCCATGGGCATGATGGGCATGTGGGTGACACACCCCAAGGCTAAGCACCCGCACATCAGCGAGGTGGATCGCGATTTCTGCTTCCTGCTCAATGCCTTTGACGTGGAGCCCGGCAGCAAGACACCCAAGGTCAACACCATGACCGACTTCAACATCTGGTGCTGGAACAGCCGGGTTTTCCCGGCCATCGACACGCTCAACGTGCGCCTGAACGACCGCGTGCGTATCCGGGTGGGCAACCTCACCATGACCAACCACCCGATCCACCTGCACGGCCACGAGTTTCTGGTCACGGGTACGGACGGCGGACCGACCCCACCCAGCACCCGCTGGTACGAAGTCACCACCGACGTGGCTGTGGGTCAGATGCGCCAGATCGAGCTGATCGCCGACGAAGAAGGCGACTGGGCTATGCACTGCCACAAGAGCCACCACACCATGAACGCCATGGGCCACGACGTGCCCACGATGATCGGTGTGGACCACCGCGGCCTGGTCAAAAAGATCCAGAAGGTCGCGCCGGATTACATGCTGATGGGCGAACGCGGCATGGCCGACATGGGCGAAATGCAGATGCCGATTCCCGACAACACAGCGCCCATGATGACCGGCACCGGCCAGTTCGGCCCGCTGGAAATGGGCGGCATGTTCACGGTCTTCAAGGTGCGCAAGGACCAGAAGCCAGGTGACTACAAAGACCCGGGGCCGTACAAGTTCCCGGAAGGCACCGTGGCCTACGAATGGAACGGAGCACTACCCCCGACGCCGCGCCCCGCGGCCAGCGCTGACACGACACCGGCTGCCGCCACCGCGATCAAACCCACCGCCAAGGGCATGTCCCACTGAAATGGGCCTTTGCACGCCTCACCACTGTTTCCCTCAACCGTTTCCCCAACCAAAACCCAAGGACAACCATGAATTCTCTCAAGTTCAACTTCGCCTCCCGCGCCGGCTTTGTTTTCGCTGCTGCAGCATTGGCCGCATCGGCTGCTTTCGCTGGTGGCACCCACGGCGGTGGCCACCACGAAGAGTCTCCTATCGGCGAACCGGGCGTTGCAGCCAAGGTCACGCGCACGATCGAGGTGGACGCTGCAGACAGCATGCGCTTCACACCGTCGAACGTGTCGGTGAAGAAGGGTGAGACCATCCGTTTTGTCATCAAGAACTCCGGCAAGGTGCCGCACGAGTTCAGCCTCGGCACGGAAAAGGAACTCAAGGAGCACTACGAAGTCATGAAGAAGTTCCCGACCATGGAGCACGAAGAACCCAACAAGATCTCGCTCAAGCCTGGCAAACAGGGTGAAGTGATCTGGCGCTTCACCAAGCCCGGCGTGGTGAACTTCGCCTGTCTGCATGTGGGCCACTACGAGGCCGGCATGAAAGGCCAGGTCAATGTGGCGGCCAATTGAGCTTTTTTCTCGCGATCTCAACTCAACGAAAGGACTTTACGATGAAGCTGCGAGCAATTTTGAGTGCGGGCGCACTGGCCTTCACCGCCTTCGCCATCAACCCCGTGTTTGCCCAGATGAACATGGACCACGCCAAGATGGGCTTGGCTGCAGCTCCCGGCATGACCGACGGTGAGGTGCGCAAGATCGACAAGGACGCCGGCAAGATCACCATCAAGCACGGTGACATCAAGCACATGGACATGCCCGGCATGACCATGGTCTTCGTGGCCAAGGACAAGGCCTTGTTGGACAAGACCAGCGTCGGCGCCAAGATCCAGTTCATGGCCACCAACGAAAACGGGCAGATGACGGTGACCGACATCCAGCCAGCGAAGTGACTCTTCAGCGCGCAGGTTACCTCCGTTCAGCTGCGGTCGTTCTGGCACTCGCCGGGGCTTCCGCAGCCTTTTTCTGGTGGCAATCTGCGGACCTCTTCCGGCCAGTTCCTGTCGGGATGCTTCGCACGGATGACGCTGCGATGCTCAAACAGGGGGCGCTGATTTATCAGACCCGCTGTGCAAGCTGCCACGGTGTCCATCTGGAGGGGCAAGCCAACTGGCGCGAAAGAGGCGCCGATGGGCGAATGCCTGCACCTCCCCACGATTCAAGCGGCCACACCTGGCACCACCCGGACGATGTGCTGATTCGCATCACCAAGGAAGGGGTGGCGAAGGCCGTCGGCTTGCCCGACTACGCCACCAACATGCCCGCCTTTGGCGATTCGCTCAGCGATGCCGACATCGTGGCCGTGCTGTCCTGGATCAAGTCGCAATGGGCGCCAGAGACCCGACGCCACCACGACGACATCAACCGGCAGGCCCAGCAGCAGTCGCCGCGCTGAACCTGACTTTTTTGTCATCTCCGGGTCATCTTGCCGACCCGGGTCGATCCCTACAGTGACCCCATGGCATTTCGCCAAGCGTTCTGTCACGAAAGGAAACCGACATGTCCGCCTTGATCCGAACCCTTCTGTCCGTGGCTGTCGCCGGTGCAGCGTTCTCGGCCGCAGCGCAGCAAACCACCGACCACACCCAGCACCACCCGTCCACTTCGGCGACCAGCACCGCGACCCAGCCGACCACACCCCAAGCAGGCATGCCCATGGGCATGTCGTCGATGCCGCAGATGCAGCAGCACATGGCCACGATGCAGACGCTGCGCACCAGGATGGCGGCCGCCAAGACGCCGGCCGAACGCGAGGCTCTGATGGTCGAGCACATGAAAGCCATGCAAGAGGGCATGGACATGATGAAAGCCATGAAGCCCATGGGCGGTATGGCCGGCATGCAGGGGATGGGTACCCCGGGAGTGGCCACGCCAGACCTGACCCAGCGCCATCAAATGATGGAGATGCGCATGGACATGATGCAGAACATGATGGAAATGATGATGCAGCGCATGCCGCCGTCGCCCGCCAAACCCGGCGCCCAGTGAGCGCGCCGACGTTCTGACGCTGTTCTTGTTTTCGTATCCAGTTCAGGAGATTGTGTGATGTCGATGTTTTCACGGCGACAGTTTCTGGGCAGCATGGGCGCAATGGGGGCCGCAGCCGCCTACCCGGGTGCCTGGGCCGCCTCAGCCACGCCGTCAGGCCTTTCTACCGACGAGGTCCTGCGCCTTGAAGCGCAGGCGACGGGCTTTTTCAACCCCTTGCGCCTGCCGGGCACCAGTGGCCTCTTCGGGGTGCTGCCCGTGACGGACTTCAAGGAAGTCCATGTGGTCCGCAGCGAGATCGAGGTGCTGCCGGGGCAGCGCACCCCCGTCCTGGCCTATGCCGTGGAGTCGGGCGGCAAGAAATTCCTCAACCCGGCGCTGCTGGCCCGACAGGGCGATCAGATGCGGGTCAAGCTGATCAACCGCATCGATCAGCCCACCGTCATCCACTGGCACGGCCTGAGCGTGGATTCGCGCAACGACGGCAACGGGCTCCACGTGGTGGCGCCGGGCCAGCAGATGGACTACGCCTTCACCGTGCAGGACCGGTCCTCGATGTACTGGTACCACCCCCATGCGCACGGCTTCATTCCCCGGCAGGCCTACCACGGGTTGGCCAGCTTGCTCTTCGTCGAAGACGAAGACGAAGCCACCCTGCGCAAGGAACTGGCACTGGCTCTGGGTGAATCCGAGATCCCGCTGGTGCTGCAGGACAAGGAATTCGATGCACAGGGACGCCTCCAGTACGCGCCCAGCGCCGCCCAGTCTTTTGGTGGCTGGGTGGGCAGCAGGATGATGGTCAACCTGACCGAGCGTCCGGTGCTCAAGGCGGGTCGCCGCATCGTGCGTTTCCGGCTGCTCAACGGGAGCAACGCGCGCAGCTACCGGCTGGCGTTCCTGCAACAAGGCCGGGCCCTGGGCTTCTACCTGGCGGGCTCGGACGGGGGATTGCTGGCCCAGCCCGTGCGTATCGATCAGACCTTCCTTTCGCCCGGTCAGCGGCTGGATGTGCTGGTGGATTTCCGGGAAGCCGAAGGCGGTCGGCCGGTGACCCTGGCCTCGCTGCCCTTCGATCCGATGCACCAGGAGGGTGGACACGATATGGCTGCGATGGACCACAGCCAACACGGTGCGGCCCAGGGCACCTCTGAGCCCGCAACCATGGCCATGGAAGGCGACGCGCGGGCGCTGATGCGTATCGACCTGACGGCAACCGAAGCGCTCTATGACCGGCGCATGCCGACCCGGCTGTCCAGCCTAGCCGCACCAGTGGAACTGGCGGGCACCCCGCGCCGCATGCAACTGGGCCACGACGGCAAAGGCCACTGGACGATCAACGGTGGCGTGTTCGACCACGCTGCCGTGCCGCTGACAGTGCAGCGTGGTGCGCGTGAGACCTGGCTGATCGAGAACGCCGAACGCAGCATGCCGCACCCCATGCACTTGCACGGCTTCTCGTTCCGGGTGCTCGAACGCCTGGGCAGCCCGGACCAGATCCGTCCCCTGGCAGGGGCACGCGGTCTGCTGCCGCAGGACCTGGGCGTGGTGGACACGCTGCAGGTCTGGCCGGGCGAGTCGGTCAAGATCGCCATCGACTTCTCGCACCCGCACACCGGCGACCAGGACTACGTCTTTCACTGCCACACGCTGGAACATGCCGAGGCGGGAATGATGATGCGGTACGCAGTCAAAGCCTAGGCAACGGAGCACCAGACACCATGAACCACGACCATAACGAAGCCCATGTGCCTTCTTTCTGGCGGCGCCCGGCCGGCATGGCGCTGGCAACGGCTGCCTTGATCGCGGGCTTCTACCTGCTGCGAGAGCACTGGGGCCATGTTATGGGCTTCTGGCCCTATCTGTTGTTGCTGGCCTGCCCACTGATGCACCTGATGCATGGAAATGGTCATGGAGGACATGATCGGCACCCGCAGGCACCCGGTCGCGCACAGGACGACAAGCAGTAGGCCCATGGACATGAGCACACACCAGCACCACAGCAGCCACACCCCACCGACCGTGCCCGCGTCGCCCACCGACCTCAAGGACCCGGTGTGCGGCATGAAGGTCACGCCGCAGTCGGCACACACGCTGAAACACGAGGGGCGACCCTACTACTTCTGCAGTGCCAAGTGCCAGGGCAAGTTCGCGGCGAACCCGCTGCAGTACCTCGTGTCCACGGCACCAGCGGACTCTGCGCCAGCCACCGCCGGCACCGTCTACACCTGCCCGATGCACCCAGAGATTCGCCAGGACCATCCGGGCAACTGTCCCAAATGCGGCATGACGCTGGAGCCCTTGCTGCCGGAAATCGAAGACGACGACAACCCGGAGTTGCGCGATTTTCAGCGCCGCTTCTGGTGGACGCTGCCACTGACCGCCGGGGTGTTTGTGCTCGCCATGTTTGGCCACCGCCTCCAGTGGATGGACATGTCCGTGCAGAGCTGGGTCGAGCTGGTCTTGTCCATTCCCATTGTGCTGTGGGCCGGCTGGCCGTTCTTCTCGCGTGGCTGGCAATCGGTGATGAACCACAGTCCCAACATGTGGACCTTGATCGGTCTTGGCACGGGGGCCGCGTTTGTCTACAGCGTGGTCGCGACGGTCGCGCCACAGGTGTTCCCGGATTCGTTCATTTCCATGGGCCGCGTCGCCGTGTACTTCGAGGCGGCCGCCGTGATCATTTCGCTCACGCTGTTGGGCCAGGTGCTCGAACTCAAGGCCCGGTCGCAGACCTCGACGGCCATCAAGTCGCTGCTCGGATTGGCTCCCAAGACGGCCCGCCGCATCCGCGCCGACGGCACCGAAGAGGACGTGCCGCTGAACCATGTGCATGTGGGTGACGTGCTGCGCGTGCGCCCCGGCGAAAAAGTGCCGGTGGACGGCGAGGTGACCGAAGGCGGCAGTGCGGTCGATGAATCCATGCTCACGGGCGAGCCGATGCCGGTGGCCAAACGGGTGGGCGACAAGGTGATTGGTGCCACGCTCAACACCAGCGGCGCGCTGGTGATGCGCAGTGAGCGCGTGGGCGCGGCCACCATGCTGTCGCAGATCGTGCAGATGGTGGCCCAGGCACAACGCTCCCGGGCACCGATGCAGCGCATGGCCGACGTGGTGGCGGGCTACTTCGTCGTCACGGTGGTGGGCATTGCCTTGCTGACATTCTTCGGCTGGGGGCTGTTCGGCCCCGAGCCGCGCTGGGTGTTCGGCCTGATCAACGCGGTGGCGGTGCTGATCATTGCCTGTCCCTGCGCCCTGGGTCTGGCCACTCCCATGTCCATCATGGTCGCGACCGGTCGGGGCGCCACGCATGGCGTGCTGTTCCGGGATGCCGCGGCGATCGAGAACATGCGCAAGATCGACACCCTGATCATCGACAAGACAGGCACATTGACCGAAGGTCGCCCGACGTTCGAGCGCGCCGTTCCCGCGACCGGTTTTGACGCCGACGAGGTGCTGCGCCTGGCCGCCAGCCTGGACCAGGGCAGCGAGCACCCGCTGGCCGAAACCATCGTGCGTGCCGCCCGCGAACGCGGCATGGTGCTGGACAAACCCGAGAACTTCGAGTCTGGCACGGGCATCGGCGTGCGTGGCCAGGTGGCTGGGCGCCAGTTGGCGCTGGGCAACACCGCGCTGATGGAGCAGATGGGCGTCTCGGTCGCGGCGCTGGTGCCGCAGGCCGAGGCTTTGCGTGCAGAAGGTGCCAGCGTGATGCACCTGGCGATGGATGGTCAGTTGATGGGCCTGCTGGCGGTGTCCGATCCGGTCAAGGCCAGCACGCCGGAGGCCTTGGCGACCCTCAAGGCATCGGGTCTGCGCATTGTGATGGCCACCGGTGACGGCCTGACGACGGCCCAGGCTGTGGCCACCCGCCTGGGCATCGACGAGGTGCATGGCGAGGTCAAGCCGGCCGACAAGCTGCTGCTGGTTGAGCGCTTGCAGAAGGAAGGTCGGGTGGTGGCGATGGCCGGTGACGGCATCAACGATGCGCCGGCACTGGCCAAGGCCGATGTGGGCGTGGCCATGGGAACCGGGACCGACGTGGCGATGAACAGCGCGCAGGTGACGCTGGTCAAGGGCGATCTGCGCGGGATCGCGATCGCGCGGGCGCTGTCCGAAGCGACCGTGGGCAACATGAAGCAGAACCTGGTGTTTGCCTTTTTGTACAACGCACTGGGCATCCCGATTGCTGCCGGCGTGTTGTACCCGTTGACGGGTTGGCTGCTGTCGCCCTTGATTGCTGCACTGGCGATGAGCCTGAGCTCGGCGTCGGTGATCGGCAATGCGCTGCGCCTGCGCAACCGATAGCGGACAGATTCACTGCACAAGAGGGCATGCGCCATGGACATCCTTGCACACGGACTGTGGGTGGATCTGGGCGCCGCGGCCTGGCACCGGCACCGGCCGCTGGACCGCCGGACCGTCGGGCTGGCGGTGGGCTTGGCGGTGTTGCCTGATCTGGTCCAGCTTGCGCCGCTGGTCGCACTGACGCTGTCGTCGTCTGAGGGCTGGGGTGTGCTGCTGGCCTATGCCAATGCGCTGCCCGGGTACGAGCCCCCAATGTCGCCGCTGCTCGCCGGCCTGACCCACCACCTGCATTGCGTAATGCATAGCGCGCTGGTGGCGGGGGCCGTCACAGGGGTACTCTGGCTTTGGCTGAGCCGCTTCTGGTTGCCGCTGTTGGGTTGGTGGTCCCACGTGCTAATCGACGTGTTCACCCATTCGGCCGATTTTTATCCATCCCCGGTTTTCTATCCGGTGACCTACTGGGGGTTTGATGGCGTCGCATGGAACAACACGTGGTTCATGGTGATGAACTATCTGGCCATGGTGATCGTTTTTGCAATGATCTTCCGTCGCAAGTAAAAAAGCCACCCAAGACAGGGTGGCCGTCTTCACGCGAGTGACGCCATCAGTTTTGATGACCCTTGCGCGCCAGGTAGTCGAGGCGAGCGACTTCGTTGCCCACTGTGCTGATCTTCTGACCATCCACGGATTGAACGACCTCTCCCTTGGCAAGGTATGCAGTGCGTCCATATTGGTTGGCTTTTGCCATCTTTCCGTCCTTGAAAATGTAGAGCGTCTCGCCATTGACCAGCGGGACAGTCTGCTTGGCTTCGGCTTGAGCCGCATCCATGGCAAAAGCCGGGATGGTTGCTGCAAACGAAAGGACGAGGATGTTGAACTTGCGAATCATGGTTGCTCCTGAAAGTTTCACGTTGATCGGGTGATGCAACGCGGTACCGAGTACAGGAGCAATGTAGTAATGGACGAGTGACCGCGAGATTGCCCGAAGATGACAGTTTTGACTGAAATTTGTCTTTGAACCTGTTGACTCTGTCGATTGGAGTTGCTGCTGTGTAGGCCCATGTGGTGGCGACGTACAGCAACAAGGCCTTCATGGTCGGTCAGTGCGCAAG
>Ga0255095_1000868_pt1 | contig 13986 bp, 13 predicted proteins | sample Colum_Law_RepC_8_2_FD_188435 | JGI IMG/M metagenome (GOLD analysis project Ga0255095, IMG submission 188435) | Freshwater microbial communities from Columbia River, Oregon, United States - Colum_Law_RepC_8d | ecosystem: Environmental > Aquatic > Freshwater > River | place: USA: Oregon...
GCGGGCAATGGCACCCAGTCGCTGGCGTGCGGCGGGGTCCTGCAGCAGGCGTCGCAGTGTGGGCAGCAACTGAGTCGGGTCGGCGAGCTGCAGGCAGGCTTCGGCTTCCAGAAAGACCTGCACCACGTCACGGAAGTTCCACGTGTGCGGTCCGAACAGCACGGCAGCACCCCACGCGGCTGGTTCGATCATGTTCTGCCCGCCGCGATTGCCAAAACTGCCTCCGACGAAGGCAACGTCGGCCAGTCCCCAGCACGCGCTGAGTTCGCCAATCGTGTCCAGCAGCCGCACTGCCGGGCGTCCAAAGCTGTCGGTGGTGGCAGTGGTGGTGGACGGGTCTGAGCGTCTGATAAGGGAACAGCCGGACTGCTGCACCAACTGGGCGACAGCCTCGAAGCGTTCCTTGTGTCGTGGCACAAGGATCAGCGTGAGTGCCGGGAATTCCTGCTGGAGCTCCTGCCAGGCAGTCAGCAGCAGTTGTTCTTCGGGTTCCTGTGTGCTGCCCGCCATCAGGACGGGGGTGGCATTGGAGATCTGAAAAGCCTCGCGGAGTGCGGTGAGTCGAGGATGATCCGGGCGACATTCGATGCCATCGAATTTGACGGAGCCGGTGACATGGATGGCTGCTTCGCGAGCGCCCAGGGTTCGCAGGCGTGCGGCGATGGCCGGGGACTGGGCGGCGATCAGTCGGATGCCGGCAAACATGGGCAGCAGCAGCGAGCGAACCTTCAGGTAGCGCCGGAAACTGCGTTCACTGAGGCGTGCGTTGACAATGGCGACCGGGATACCGCGACTGCGGCAGGCGGCCATGAAGCCAGGCCAGAGCTCAAGTTCAACGAGGACGACCTGCACGGGCCGAATGCGGTCGAGTGCCGTGCCGACAGCCCACGAAAAGTCGAGCGGGAACCAATCGACGGTGCATTCCGGGAACCGCTGTTGTGCAAGGTCCCAGGCGGAATCCGTGGAGGTGGTTACGAGGATGGCGAAGCGGTCAGCCGAGGCGCGGCGAAATTCGAGGATAATCTTCTGCAACTGGACAATTTCACCAACACTTACGGCGTGGAACCAGACGACGGGTCTTGAGCCATTGGGGTGCTGCAGTGTTCCCAGCAGTTTTTGGGCAATGCCGCGGCGGTAGCGTCCGTGCCGCAGCATCCGCCAGGCAATCAGCGGCGAAAGTGCGGTCAGCAGCAACGCGTAAACGGCATTAAGAACCCAGTGCATGACAGAATCCATTCCGCATGCGGACGTTCAGCGACCGCAGCATTTCTTGTATTTTTTTCCGCTGCCGCAGGGGCAGTCATCGTTGCGACCGATCCGCGGTCCGGCATTCACGATCGGACGCACTGCCCGTCCTTCTTCTCCGGCTTCCGGAGCGTTGGTCTGGAGATTATCGATGCGTGAATCGGTGGGCGGGGCAACGTCGTGTTCGGTGGCCGTAATTCGCCACAGCGAGCTGACGAAGTCGGGACTTTCATGCTCAACGCGGAACACGGTCTGAGTGACCTGTTCGGAAATGCGTTCCCACATCCCAAGAAATGCTCGCCGACCTTCGCGTTTGTATTCGGTGCGCGGGTCTTTCTGGGCGTATCCGACGAAACCGATGCCCTGTCGCAGGTGCCCCATGAAATACAGGTGTTCCTTCCATGCTGTGTCAAGGAATTCCAGCAGGATGGAACGTTCGGTGTGTCGCAGCTCGGGGCGGAATACCTGGTCGATGCCCTGCAGAATCTCGGTGCGTGCCTGTTCGGCATTGAGGCTGCGGAGGGCATTGGCGTTCAGGCCCAGTCCCAGTTCCGTCTCGATCCAGCTCACGAGGGCCGTGGTCTGGTTTTCGCTGAGTGGTCGGTGTTTCGGCGTATCGCGCAGTACCTCGGCCAGTTTGGCGTCAACAGCTTCAGCGGATGGACGTCGTGCCAGGAAGTCGCGGCTGATCTGCAGCAGGACTTCGAAGATTTTATTGGTCTGGTAGTCGGCAATTTCTTCGGGGTTGAGATCGACGCGGAAGCGGGTTGCGGCCCAGCGGGCGAGAGTTTCGCGGCGTGCGCGTTCATTCTGCTGCCCGTCTCCGGCGAGAAATTTGTGCATGCCGACGGAGACCGGGAAAGTGGCTTCCTTTTCGTTGTAACGGACCTGCACGCGTTCCTTGAGCACCCGACAGACTCCGGCTTCATCCAGGCCCTGCAGTTCTTCCGGCTTCAATCCCAGCAGGAAGTTGTAGTTGGCCCATGCAACGAGCGAACGTTCGGGGTAGAGTTCCTCAAGGAGTCCGGCGAAGTCACTGAGGTCCCAGCGAGCAATACCGGTGCGGGCCTGTTCCAGCAGGAAGTCCGGAATGGCTTCACGTTCCAGACCGCGCAGTTCGCGATCATTGAGTGACAGTCCGAAGGTGCGATTGGCCCAGCGGGTCAGTGACAGCCAGTTCCAGTCAAGTTTGCTTTCGGCATCTTCGGGCAGGTGGATGTCCAGTTGTTCCTGAATCCAGTTGATTCCCTGTCGTTCGCCTTCGTCACGGATCCAGCGTTCCAGTTCAGCCAGTTCCAGTCCTTTGACGGCATTGGCGTCAGCTTCCAGTTCGAACTTCTGTGTCACGAGAGCAGCGACGGATTCCCAGCGATAGTTCTTTGCAAGGAAGTGTTTTGTGTAGCGATCAATTTCATCGTACATCATTTTCAGAATCAGGCCACGGCAGTCCTGGCCATCAAGGATCTGCTGGCGGTACGAATAGGTTCGCTTCCGCTGTTCATCCATGATTTCGTCGTATTCCAGCAGATTTTTGCGCTGGTCGAAGTGCTGTTCTTCGCGTTTTTTCTGGGCGGCTTCGATGCGCCGCGTGACCATCGGGCTGACGATGGGTTCGCCTTCCCGCAGCCCGGCCCACTGCATGATGCGTTTGACGGTGTCTCCGGCGAACAGCCGCATCAGTTTATCGTCGAGTGAGATGAAGAAGCGACTGGATCCCGGGTCACCCTGCCGCCCGGCTCGACCCCGCAGCTGCAGGTCGATGCGGCGTGAGTCGTGGCGTTCGGTGCCGACGACATGCAGTCCGCCCAGCTTCGAAACTTCCTTGCCTTCGGTCAGCATGCCTTCCCGCTCTGCGATCTGGCGCGTGAGCTCGTCCCATTCAGACTTGGGCACTTCCAGGCGTGAAGCGTAACGGGACTTGAGCTCTTCCCATGCGGAGTGTTCGGGGTTTCCGCCAAGAATAATATCGGTGCCTCGACCAGCCATGTTGGTGGCAATGGTGACGGCTTTCAGTCGTCCTGCCTGGGCGACAATTTCCGCTTCCCGTTCGTGAAACTTGGCGTTGAGCACATTATGCTGGATACCGCGGCGTCCAAGTTTATTACTGAGCATTTCCGAGAGTTCGATGGACGTGGTGCCCACCAGCACCGGTCGACCTGTGGCGTGCACATCGACGATTTCGGTGACTACCGCGTCCCACTTTTCCTTTTCGGTGCCATAGATGCTGTCCGGGTGGTTGATCCGCTGCATGTGGCGGTTGGTGGGAATGGCCACAACGTCCAGGTTGTAAATCTTGAGGAACTCTTCCGCTTCCGTCATGGCGGTCCCGGTCATACCGGAAAGCTTATTGTAAAGCTTGAAGTAGTTCTGCAGCGTGATGGTGGCCAGCGTCTGCGTTTCCGCCTTGATCTTCACGCCTTCCTTGGCTTCCACGGCCTGGTGCAGACCGTCAGACCACTGTCGGCCTTCCATTTTGCGGCCGGTGTTTTCGTCCACGATGACCACTTCGCCGCGTTCCACAACGTAGCTGACATCGCGTTTGTAGAGGTGATGTGCCTTGAGAGCATTATCCAGCAGGTGTGGCCATTCCATGTTGCCGGCGGTGTAGAAGCTTTCCACTCCGGCCAACTGTTCGGCTCGTCGCACACCCTCTTCGGTCAGGTGACAGGTGTGTTCCTTTTCCTTGACTTCGAAGTCGATATCCTTGCGCAGTTGTCGCGCGATGGCTTCTGCGCGAGGGTATTTTTCGAGGTTATCGTGGGCGGGACCGGAAATGATCAGCGGAGTACGGGCTTCATCGATCAGGATATTGTCAATTTCGTCCACGATGGCGTAGTCCAGCGGTCCCTGCACCTGCAGGTCGCGAGTGGGTTTCATGTTGTCGCGGAGGTAGTCGAAGCCGAACTGGTTGCTGGTGCCGTAAGTGATATCGCAGGCGTAGTGGACCTGACGCTCTGCAGAGCTCATGTCTGACTGAATGGCGCCGACGGTGAGTCCCAGGTTCAGGTAGATCGGCCCCATCCATTCCATGTCACGCCGCGCAAGGTAGTCGTTGACGGTGACGACGTGCACTTTTCCGGCGATGGCATTGAGGAATGCAGGCAGCGTGGCGACCAGCGTCTTGCCTTCGCCGGTGACCATTTCCGAGATCATGCCTTTGTGCAGGATGTAGCCACCGATCAGCTGGACCTCGTAGTGCCGCATTTTGAGAAAACGTCGCCCGGATTCACGCACTGCGGCGAAGGCTTCGGGCAGCAGGTCATCCAGGGTTTCTCCGTTGCGCAGGCGAGCCCGCAGTCTGGTGGCGGTCTGCCGCAATTCGTCGTCGGACAGTTTCTGCTGCTGCGGCTCGAGACTGTTGATGCGATCCAGCAGTGAACCGGGCAGAATGGTGGTGCGACCATCACGATCACGCACGAAACCCAGACGCCGCATGCGGCGTTCGTTGGACGATCCGAACAGCGTGGTAATGCCGCGTTCGATCCGGTGAGTCGTGGCGGAGAAGAAGTCGCCGACTTTTTCCAGGAACTCCATTGTGGGCATCTATCCTGAATTCTGAGGACTATCGGATCCGCGAGCGCAGGTTGAAGCCGGCTGCCACAAAGGCAGCCATGCAAGCCAGCGATCGGAACCGGGCAATTGCCATAAATGCAAGTCTGCCAAGTCTATTTCAACCTGCAACAGACGGTCAATCCCGCGGTGCGGAGGCGGAAAACGACAGCAGGCTGCCGGATCTCCGCTGAAGCCACGGTGATCATCTGGGCAGCAATTCGTGTGCCTAACTCGCGAAATCTGAGTGATTTCGGGGATTTGCGTGGGCTGTTTCCGGGGGCTGAGTGTGTTTCAGGAGCCCTGGAGGAAGGCTTTGAGGTCGCGCATCAGGCTGAGGCAGCGGGCAGCGAAATGGTCCATTCCCGGAACTTTTCCCTGGGACCGCATATCGACGGTCACGATGCGATGGGTGCGAATTTTTTCCTGTGGCGAGCGTCCGTTGCGGGTGGTTTCGAAGGAAATGCTGAGGTCGACGGGTTGTCGCGAGGTGGATTTGCCCCAGTGTCCGAAGAAGCCGGGTGTGCCGAGGCGGATCTGCATTTTGCCTTTTTCCTGATCGACGACGACGCCGCGATGTTCGGAAATGAAGGCGCGCAGTTTCATGGCCGTGATTTCGAGAGACGTGCTGACTTCAACTCGGTCACTGAAACGAAATACGCCATTGGATTCTGAGATGCGGATTTTGTCATCATCGCTGTGTCCGGGTTCCACCGTGGCAGCGGTTTCGAGTTCCGATTCGCGGCAGGTGCGATTTCGTCCGGCGGCTTTGGCGTTGTACAGGCACGTGTCAGCGCGTTCCAGCAGGCTCTGGACGGTGTCGATTCGGCGAGCGGTAGCCACTCCGAAGGACGACGTGACACTCAGTCCGGTGATGCCGCCGATGGAGCTTTTCATGATGGAAGTGCGCAACCGTTCGGCTCGGCGAACGGCGGCTTCAAGGTCGGTATCGGGACAGACGATGACAAACTCTTCCCCACCGTACCGTCCGATGACTTCCAGGGAGTAGGTTTCGTGCTGCAGCAGTCTGGCCAGATCGATAAGCACCTGGTCACCGACCTGGTGGCCATGGTTATCGTTGATGCATTTGAAGTGGTCGACATCGAGAAAGATGACACTGAGGCTGCGAGTCCCGTCCTGGGCATGGAATTCTTCGAGCAGTTGTCGCAGTCGTGATTCCAGTTGTCCGCGGTTGGCTACGCCTGTCAGCGAGTCGCACATGGCAAGTCGGGTCAGCTTGCCGACGTCATCCGGCGACACTCTGCTTTTGTTGCGGATCAGCTGAATGACGCCGGCGATCTTCTGACCGGGTCCGATGATGGGCATCGTGTAGATGTCAGCTTTGATGAAATTGTTGCCACTGACGCGACAGCGGCGACTGGCGAAGTGAGCCCGACCGGTGCGCATTGCGTGAACGATCATCGTGTCGTCGCGTTCCGTGGCGGGGACACTGTCTTCTGTGTTGGGTGCCAGCAGGACATCAGTGGTCTGCCAGCTGCGGCGCAGGACATGCTGCACCGGCAACCCGGTAAGGCTGGGCATACCATCGCTCCAGATGCAGTAATTTTCACGAGCATCCAGCAGGAAGTAGCCATCATACAGTTGCTGAAACTGACACAGGACTCCGATGAACTGGCTGAGCAGGGCGATATCGTCACGGTGTTCCTGAGAGATTTCCGGTGTGCGTTCGGCGTCGTAGAAGGATTCCGTCAGGCGGAACAGGGCGGAACCTTCGTTCTCGTACCAGCGATTGAGTGTGCGGATGATGCTTTCGTCGTAGCGACGGCCGGATTTTTCCAGCAGGGTTGAAATGCTTTCGGCGTGCGTCATGCCTCGGCGGTAGGGTTTGACGGTGTTCAGTGAATCATAGGCATCAGCGACCGCCAGGATGCGTGGTCCGAGCGGCAGATCGATCTGCTGTCCGGGGACTTCAATGTGTGCGCTGCTGCCGGAGAGATCGTGGTGCAGCGTGGTCAGCATGGAGATGACGGTTGGGTCGGTATGGAACGCCTGCAGCATATTGACTCCGGCATGCTGGTGCTGCAGAACGAAGTCGTATTCTTCGCTGCTGAGCTTTCCGGGTTTGTGCAGGATGTGGTCGGGGATTCCCAGTTTACCGATTTCGTGCAGGATGGCGGCAATTTCCAGTTGCCTGCGCTGTTCGTCGGTCCAGCCGAGGAGTTTGGCGACGCCACTGGAGATCACAGCCATTCTCTGGCTGTGCAGTAGTCCGGCGGGATCGCGCATGCGCATGGCGCGAAGAATCGTGGAGACGAGGTCGCGCGGCATCAGTTGGCGTTCGGCCCCGGCGTACTGATTGCGGCGGGCTTCTTCGCCCATCATCAGCAGTCTGAGCAGGACAGCGTTTGAATCGGTTTGCATAAGCACTGCCGGCGGTGCTGCAGGAGCGTTCGCCGCCTTGAGTCCGTTTTCGAGCGTCTGCACAGAATCGTATCTCGACTTGTTCAGGGTGATGCAGCCACATGCTGTACGGCTGCGTCTGGGATGCGGTCAAATTTCTGCCACCGGCAACCCTAGCTCAAAAAATCCCCCCACGGAATGACCCGCCATCAATTCGGAAACATTTCAGAGATTCCTGGACGTCAAAAGAACGGTCAGATTCGGCATAGTCTGATTAATCCGCACAATTGGTCGAGAGTTTGCTATTGGATCAGTCGGCAGCCGAGCTGTTGTGTCCCCCCTCACTTGGGAGAGCGAGGCTCCTGCCGAGCCGTTGTGCTTGTTTTTTTTCACCACGGAAGGACACGGAAGAACACGGAAAAAGGGCACCGTGGTTGGTGTTGCATCGCGCGTGGAACAAATGTGGCTTGTCCCGTTTTCTGCCACTGACCGTCCGTCAAGAATGATGGTTGTACCCTTGGGAGGGCGAGGCTCCTGCCGAGCCGTTGTGCTTGCTTTTTTTACCACGGAAGGACACGGAAGAACACGGAAAAAAGGCACCATGGATGGTGTTGCATCGCGCGTGGAACAAATGTGGCTTGTCCCGGTTTCTGCCACTGAACGTTCGTCAAGAATGATGGTTGTACCTTTGGGAGGGCGAGGCTCCTGCCGAGCCGTTGTGCTTGCTTTTTTCACCACGGAAGAACACGGAAGAACACGGAAAAAAGGCACCGTGGATGGTGTTGCATCGCGCGTGGAACAAATGTGGCTTGTCCCGGTTTCTGCCATTGAACGTTCGTCAAGAATGATGGTTGTACCCTTGGGAGGGCGAGGCTCCTGCCGAGCCGTTGTGCTTGCTTTTTTTCACCACGGAATGCCACGGAAGAACACGGAAAAATTGCACCGTGGATGGTGTTGCATCGCGCGTGGAACGAATGTGGCTTGTCCCGGTTTCTGCCATTGAACGTTCGTCAAGAATGATGGTTGCACCCTTGGGAGGGCGAGGCTCCTGCCGAGCCGTTGTGCTTGCTTTTTTCACCACGGAAGAACACGGAAGAACACGGAAAAAAGGCACCATGGATGGTGTTGCATCGCGTGTGGAACAAATGTGGCTTGTCCCGGTTTCTGCCGCTGAACGTCCGTCAAGAATGATGGTTGTACCCTTGGGAGGGCGAGGCTCCTGCCGAGCCGTTGTGCTTGCTTTTTTTTCACCACGGAAGGACACGGAAGAACACGGAAAAAGGGCACCATGGTTGGTGTTGCATCGCGCGTGGAAACGCATGATTGGGGGATTGGAAATCAAGAACCTTCGGCTCGGCAGGAGCCTCGCCCGCCCGAGGGAGGAAGGAGGGTGGGGTTGTGTGTTCGGCTCGGCAGGAGCCTCGCCCGCCCGAGGGAGGATGGAGTGATGGGGGTGGGTGTTCGGCTCGGCGGGAGCCTCGCCCTCCCGAGGGAGGATGGAGTGATGGGGGTGGGAGTTCGGCTCGGCAGGAGCCTTGCCCTCCCGAGGGAAGAAGGAGGGTGGGTGTTGGGTGTTCGGCTCGGCGGGAGCCTCGCCCTACCGAATGGGTGGGAGGGCGTTTCTGCAGGAGATGCTCAACCGGAATCAAACGAATGTGCTGCCAGAAACTCGGCAGGAGTCAGGACAGGACAAGCACCGGAAGCCGGAAAATGGCGGACATTTCGACTGACAAGACAATCCGCTGCGATCTGTAATGCGCTGTTGTACTGAACCGCATCTTCAAAGTCATCGAATCGCGACGCAATCGCCCGATGAATGATGTCGCCGTCACAAGCCACCGGTGTAAATGCATCACGAATCAGCGTGAGTGCCCGTCCTGCTGTTTTCGAATCCGTAAGGCGACGGACGATATAGAACGTATTCGTAAAGGTCAGAACCGACACCAGGCCCGTGATCGCTCGACGCTCGGCAAGGGTCCACAGCGCAGCCGAGTCCTGATAGAACGGCTGCCGATTTGCCAGTACGTCGATCAGAATATTCGTATCGAAAAACACCTTCATGCTCAGAGCTCATACTTTTCTGCAAGAGCCTCGGCGAGCACATCACGATCTGACTTGCCTTCCGGCAACCGGATCAGTCCTGAAGCTTTTTTTGCTCCGGGGCCAATTCGAGGTCGTTGACGATCGCGCTGGGACAGCAGCCGAACAATTCTTGAAAACATGGCCGAAACGCTTGTTCCCTGAGCTTCGGCAAGACGATGGGCCTCGGCAATCACATCCGGTTCAGCGCTGAGAGTCAGTTTTTTCACTGGAAAATGCTCCGAATACGTATCAGATTTTCCAGATGATACGTCAGTTCATCGTGGTGATCAATGAAAATCTGTGGCCGGGGCGGCAGCCGAGTCACTGTGATTATCGGAAATTCAGGGTGGGTGGGCCGTTGGTGGCTTTCAGGTACGATCTCTAGGGTGGGGCACTGCGTTTTTTCGCCACGGAATGCCACGGAAGAACACGGGAAAATGGCACCGTGGATGGATTTGCATTGCGCTGAAAAGATGTGTCTTTTCAGGTTTTTTGCCGCTGAACGTCCGTAAAGAATGATGGTTGTGACCTTCGGGAGGGCGGGGCTCCTGCCGAGCCGTTGTGCTTGCTTTTCTTCACCACGGAATGCCACGGAATGCCACGGAAAAAGGACACACAGTTTGATTTGAAAACAGCCGGTTCGTTGCGCCTCGCCGCAGGGCAGGGCCGCCAGTCGGCCAACTGCGTTGACTAAGGTGTCCAGTGCGTCCAGTTCAGACACCGAGGCCAAAAGGTAGCCCGAGCATTCCTGCTCGGCACCATCCCCTGAAAAACACTGGGAATTTCAAGGGATGACGAGAAGTTTGTATCCGGGCTAAAGCCCAGACTACGACTTGTGTCCCTCGCGTTCGGTTCAGTGCATGGTCCAAAGATGCAGACGCCATTCGTCAGTCGGACTTCGATGCGAGCTGGCGTCGGCGGGACAGTGTCACCGTGCCTGGTTCGACGTGGGTTATTGACTGGGGGCGCCGGCACCGCAGCAGTTGCCACGGACCTTTCTGCCACACGAACCGGCAGGAAGGACTCGCGGCTCAGTGGGCCAATCGATCCCGACGCGCCTTCTGCGGGGGCCGCACTCTCCCCCCGGCCCGTCGTTCGCCGCCTCGGCTGACCACCCGTCAGCTTCTTTCGCCAAACGGAAAACGCAGCGACAGAGACGCCGTGCCAGACACAGAAATCACCCACGGTCAGTTGCGAAATCGCGTATCGCCGCAACCGCTCCTCCCACTCACGCCCCTTGACACCTTCAATGGCTCGCCCCATGACACGCCTTCCACAGAATTCGGTTGATGACAAACACAAACCGAATCAGCGTGAGGACCATGGGGACAATGGTGGTGGGGTACGGTTTCGACAATCCGCTGCCCTTGCTCGTATAAGAGACGTTCCAGAGCCGTGTGGATTTGATTGAGGTCGCTCGTGGTTGCTTACCATAATCGAGTGACACCGTAGGAATCGAATGCCGAGTCCATACTGACGACAGGAACCTGCTCCGCAATGGCCTGTGCAACGATCATTCGGTCGAAAGGGTCTTTGTGGTGCATCGGCAACGATGCGAGGATCTTTGCGTGCCGAATCTCGATCGGTAGAATTGAAAAGTCGTTTCCCGCGATACCCTCAGCGAAAAACTGCTCGAACGGAACCTGCAACGGATACTTGCCGACACTGACTTTAATGGCAACTTCCCAATAGGTCGCAGGACTTACGACAATCTCGTTCGTCACATCGCCGATGAGCGACTGAGCGGCCTGACTTAACGATGGATCATCGGTTACGAACCACAGAAACGTATGAGTATCCAGCAATAGCCTCATTCCATGTACTCCTTAAACCCTTCCAGGTGCTGGTCATCTTCGACAAGTAAAGTGATCATGCCTTTGCAATTGCCCGGCATTCTTGGCTTTCGAGGCAGCAACGGCTTACTCTTCAGCGTCGCTACGGTTTGCTGGTTCTCGGTAATGATGATTTCATCGCCCGGAGCTAACTGATGGATGAAATCCCTGAGCCTGGCCTGAGCCTCTTCGATCGTGATGGTTATCGACATGCTTCTCTCCTTGTTTTTCAATTACGAAACACACAAAAACACACAAAAAATGCACTCTCTTGCTGTTTTATTTCCTGACTTTCGTGGCGCGTTTTTCTGGGATTTTCTTGGCTAAGTTTCACTGGGTTTGAGGCTGAGTGTTCCGCAGTAAAACAGAATTCGAATTCTGCAGTGTTCAAAGATACGGAAGCCACGCGCCGCAGATTTGATCGATTGAATTCGGCTGTTGAATCCTTCAGCGACTCCATTACTGATTTGCGAAGCAAACCACGTCAGGACTCTATCAAGGCGGTCCGTCAGCATCCGTGCGACCTTCCTGATGGGATCGAGCCGACTGCGGATAGCCCATGCGTACCATGATTCAAAGAATGCTCGACCACCAACCGCGTCGGTCTCCAGCCAGAAGAAATGGAACAACTCCTTCAGACTCCATGCTCGGCCAGTCGCCAGTGTGCTTTTCCGCAATGCAGCGAGCTCCCCATTCTTCTCCTCACTCAGGTTTTCCGGATTGAACAGCAGGATCTGTCGAACGCCCTTCAGCCGATCATCACCGTCCTGCTGAAGGTCGCGGTGTCCCGTGGCTTGCCACATATCCATGCAGACTGCCTTCACTTTGCTCCGTTGCTCCTCCGACGGCGTTTTCCACAGTTCATCGGCAGCGTCCGTCGTGCGCTCCGCAGTCACTTCCAGAACACGAGATTGATCGATGTCTGTCATCACACTCACGTAGCCCTGACCTGTGGCGAAGCGATTCTCATCGATCATGGCGAAGGCCTCAAATAACAGAGTGAACCGGTTATGCTTCTCCGCCAACGGAACTGAAATTGTCCTGACGCCACACCGGTCGCATGAGCAGCGAGGCACCCGGGCGGTCAGCGTCGTCTGAAACTGCATCGCATCGCGGTGACGCCAGCTTCGTTCAACTGCATGATCCTTCATGGAACACTCAGCCCCACATTCCGGGCACACCACACGAGTGCCAACGAACTCCAGAGACAACGTCAACGTCTGGCTCTGCACATCCAACTGCACATGCGAGATTGCCCAGTCGGAATTCAAACCCGCTACCTGATGATCGTGACGAGACAACACGTCCATGGCGCCGACTCTCAAAACACGGATCTTCGCATTTTGAAAACACCAGTCAATTCAACGTGTTGCCACGAAATCTCCCGAAGAACCCTACTTGAGATGCCAACTCCAGCAGACTGTTCGTCAGGTACGTCCGTTCGAAGAATCGAGCTGGATCGGCCTCATCCTTCGAGACGGTTGCACGTCCGGTTCAGATATGGTCGAGGTGAACCGCAAACTCAGAAGCCTCAAGCGGGCGGTTTTCCCGCAGGTCTTCACGAGGCGTCACAACCTGGTACCATGGTTTCAGTTTGGCCATCGATATTCTCTGAATCTCGGGTTGTGTGGAAGCACTTGTGTCATGCGGAGCACTGTTCGTGCAGATGCATCATCATCAGTCGGGCAAAGGTCGCGAACGAATTCGTCGCTCGTCGACGACACTGAACAGGCCCGACCAGGTGGTTGTCGAGTCCAACACTTCAATCATCCGGAGTTCCGCCTGAGCGCGAGCCAAAATTGCGTTGTCCGTTTCACCACGCATCGACTCCTTCGCTGCGAGGACATCGTGCCCCGCAGCTCGGAGGTGAAGAATTACGCTCATTGGCATATTCTCATTTGCCAGGAACTGCATCCAGGATACCTTTCAACGTGGTACGAGGTAAACACGTTCGGACTTCAGCGTGTCGCTGGCATAGCCCAGACAGGCCATAATGTCGGCTCGAGTCAGGTGGTCATACTCCTGAAGTATTTGCTCCATTGACCAGCCTCGCGCTAAAAGATCGACAACAAACTCTACGGCAATCCGCGTCCCGCGAATGATTGGCTTACCAACCAAAACGTCAGGATTTATTTCAATCCGTTCTTCCCAATGCATGTTTGTTCCCTTGAAAGTGATTGTTGAATTGTCTGCTTGTCCATTCAACAGCCCCAGTCCTTTCTTCCCGGTTCTTCACCCGAATCTTTGGGTAAAAAGGGTCGTTGAAAGCTCCGCTCGGGTTCAGCAAACGGCGAGGCGAACGGGGCTCGGGTCGTTCATGGGAGGTCCAGAAAACTGGACTCCCGTAGTCCTCGGAGGAAAACATCTCGCGGGTCCGTGAGGATACTGTTGCAAACGTTAGTCCATGACTGGGAGCCCGCGGGATGCAGCTGCCATGGATCCTGAACAAGGTCCGGAAATTCAAGGGATACGTGTACGAAAACGTGACGTTGTCTCAGGATGGCAAGCGTCTTGACGTCCACATTCGTCCTCGAAAGGGTGCCTCTCCAACGTGTTCCGGGTGCGGGCGTAAAGGCCCCGTGTATGACCAACTTCCGAAAGCTCGGCGATTCGGGTTCGTACCGTTGGGGCAAACAGTCTTCCGCAGTGTTCGATATGCCGTGCCACGGGGAATTGCCCATAATTCGTGGGAAAACGTGACGGCAATTGGCATCGACGAGATTGCGTGGAAGAAGGGGCACAAGTATCTGACTCTGGTGTACCAGATCAACGAGGGTGGCCGGCGTCTGCTGTTCGTGGGTAACCGTACAGCAGGGACATATGGGCTGCGGGTGCCGGGGCACTCCAGGAATGGGTGCATCGCGGCGGCGTTTGGGGTGTCGTTGGTGGGGGTTCAGAAATTTGCTTTGGGCGGGGT
>Ga0255095_1000873_pt1 | contig 13904 bp, 10 predicted proteins | sample Colum_Law_RepC_8_2_FD_188435 | JGI IMG/M metagenome (GOLD analysis project Ga0255095, IMG submission 188435) | Freshwater microbial communities from Columbia River, Oregon, United States - Colum_Law_RepC_8d | ecosystem: Environmental > Aquatic > Freshwater > River | place: USA: Oregon...
CAGTGCTGCCTGAGATGACCGTCGCAAGCAGAGCAGAAAAGAGGATGGCGATTCGCATGGAAAGCTTCCGGAGTAGGTTTGCGGTTTAAATCAGCGATGCAGGAATCCCGTCGGCGGAGCGACGGGCGTACCGTATACCCGTCGCTCCGCCGACGGGCATTCCTCTCTTCTGGCCAATCAAAACATTACTCATCATCATCCTTCTCCGGACTCGTCACCCGCATGGCTCGCACGGAACTGCGATCAGCGGTTGTGCGTAGAATCACTTCGCTGCCGGGCAGAACCGAGCCCAGGTCGCTTCGTTTGCCATCGACTTCAATAACGGCCTTGCCGTCGATCGTCAGCGGAACCTTGATCAGCGTGTCGTTGTCGTCTTCGGTTTCGATGATGACGGTGCCAGCCACAGCGTCGATCGCAACAATTGAACCCATGATAATCGTCTGAGGATCCGCCTCCGCTTCGATCGCGTGAATGGTCTTCCCATCGTCGGCCAGTTCCAGAGGCACTTCCATGCCGGACGAAAAATCTTCTCGAGTCGCCGGAAGGCCGCCAATACGCAGAATCGCATCGGGGGCCAACTGATAAGGCCGTGTCTCGGTCGTTTTCTCCTCCTCATCATCAGTCGAAGCGGCCATCATCGCCCCGGAATCCGAGAGGCCTCGAATCGCGACTTCGTGCTGAGCACCGCTGACGTGAATCTCATTCACCGTTCGATGATCAGACGCGAGACGAAGCGAAGCAAACTGCCCGGGCTTCACACTGGACAGACCTGACGATTCATAAGCTTTCCAGACTTTGACGTCCTGACTGACATCCAGGTTCAACAGCGTATCAAATTCTTCGAGCTGAATTGTGACAGAAGCAGACTGACCGCTGATATGCACATCGACGATCTGCCCGACCAGTCCTTTTTGAAACCGCTGAGGATTATCATGCAGCATGCCATAGGCAACTCCTCCAGCAGTGATCACCGACAAGACACAGGCGGCGACAAACTTCAATTTCTCCAGTCCCATCATTTTCAGAACTCCCTGAGCAAGTGTGATAGCGGCCGGGGCCGCCCCGGATGTTGTAACGCCTGAAGCAAAGACACTCGCGAAACTGACGGTTGTTGTGACCAGCGTTGTTGAAGCCGCCTGAGCCGTCCCTGGAAGCAACCACGCGGCCAGCATGGTTCCTGATACGGTGATGCCTCGACGCACCAACCGACTGCGAAGTTGTCCGCGACCTCGTTCAAGACGATCCTTGACGGCCGCTTCTGAAATCCCGAGTCGCTGGGCTGTTTCGTCTCGACTCAGACCTTCGACCTGTGTCAACAGAATGACTTCACGGAACAGTGCCGGAAGACGATCGAGTTCTTCATCGAGAATCTCCGCAAGTTCATGAACTGTGACGGCCGCTTCAGAATTCTTTTCGGTATGCGAGATCTCATTTCGTTCAAGAGCCGCTTGTTGCTCAAACTTCTGCCGCCGTGCTTTCATCGAACGCAGTTTCATGGCCGTTCGTCGAGCTGTCTGGTGAAGCCACCCGGCAATGGAATCCTTCCACTGGAGCGACTTCGCCTTTCGGGCCAGAACCAAAAACGTTGCCTGAAAGGCATCTTCGGCATCGGCTGCTTCCCGAAGTATTCTTTGGCAGACAGACATCACCAGACTTTGGTGACGTTCCATCAAAATCGCAAACGCGGACTCATCTCCGGACACGAACTGGTTCAGCAGTAACCAGTCCGTCGGGAGCTCGCCCGGCTGCGGTGTTTGCCGAGCCCCCTTTCGTTTCCATGGCAATAGTCTCATCATCGAACCGGCCGACATTCGCATGACCCCACCGAGGCAAATTGGCACCAGAACTCAGTATCATATGCCCGCTGGTTTCGCGTTGGCGGTAGGATTTTGAGGATTTATTTCCGGAAAAACGCACCGATGAACAATGCGAGGGCGTCGTGTCGAAGAAAGGCTGTGTCAGATGAACCAATGGCGGCTGAATTAGTTGTTTTTCGCGGCCAACTCTGAGAAGTCCTGCTGAGATGATGGAATCCGGTGGACCTGATCAAGACTTGGCATTTGATGACGGAACTCGTCCCGTTACGATTCTTGAGCGTACTGGTATTCTGAGGAATCTTTGCTCAGAACAGGCCCTGTCTCGAAATTCCTGACGCTGTTTCAGCCGCATGAGATTCGACTGGTGAGGGGCGACGTCTTGTAAATATTTGAGTCTCCTATTCTCGACTGAAATCCTGATATGTCTGTTCGAACTCGCTTTGCCCCCAGCCCGACCGGATACATGCATATCGGCGGAATGCGGACGGCTTTGTTCTGTTGGTTGTGGGCGCGCCGAAATCGTGGCCAGTTTATTCTGCGCATCGACGATACGGATCAGCAACGAAACATTGATGCGGCCCTCGGTCCAATTCTGGACGCGTTTCGCTGGCTGGGGCTCGACTGGGATGAAGGTCCGGAAGTCGGTGGTCCGTATGCTCCGTATTTTCAATCGCAACGCCGCGCGTCCTACGACGCCGCGCTGAAAAAGCTTCTCGACGCTGGCCGCGCTTATCGCGACTTTGAAACACCAGAAGAAACTCAGGCTCAGCGAGAAGCAGCAGAGAAAGAAAAACGAGTTTACATCAGCAGCCGCGCGTCGCTGTCATTAAGCAATGATGAAGTTCTGCAACGCATTGCGGAAGGGCGTGCATTCGTAGTTCGACTGTTGGTTCCTCGCGGCGACAAGGTCGTGATCGACGATCATGTGCGTGGTCGCGTCGAATGGGATTGCAGTCTGATGCCGGATCCAGTGGTGGCTCGTAGTGACGGGTCTCCGCTCTACAACTTCGCCACTGTTGTCGACGATGCCGCGCTGGAGATTACTCATGTGATCCGTGCCGAGGAACATTTGCCGAACACGCCGATTCAAGTGCTGATCCATCGAGCACTCGGAAATAAGACTCCCGAGTGGGCTCATATTCCGTACGTTGCCTCACCGGGCGGCAAAGAGAAAATGAGCAAGCGAAAGATCGATAAGTATCGTACCAATCCGCAGTTCCAGAAGCTGTTCGAATTGGGTGATCAGGTCCTGAGTCGCATTGGTATCGATCCAAAATCTGACGCCTTATCGCCGGTGATGGTGGCGTATTATCAGCAGGTTGGCTTTCTGCCCGCCGGAGTGCTCAATGCACTCGTGCGGCTGGGATGGTCGCTGGATGATCAGGCCGAGTTCTTCTCTCTGGATGAAATGCAGCAGAAGTTTACGCTTGAGCGAGTCATCAAAAGTGCAGCCGGACTGGATCCGGACAAGCTTCTGAACTTCCAGGCTCACTGGATGAGCCAGTTGCCAGCCAGCGAGAAGCTGGACGGATGTCTGCCGTTTCTTAAGAAGGCGGGCCTGATTGATGATGAGGCTGATCCCTCAACGCGTGATCGTGTGGCCAGTGTGATCGAGCTCGCTGGTGACCGCCTGCGCGTGTTTGGGGACATCTTTCAGCTGGATGAGTTTTTTGTTGTTGACGAAGACCTGAAGATTGATGACAAGAACTTCCAGAAACGCGTTGTGAAACCAGAGAACGCGATTGATCTGCTGCGTGATCTTCAGAAGCGGCTCAGCAATTTGACAGACTTTGTTGCCGGGCCAATTCATGATCTTCTGCAGGGATTTGCTGCCGAAAAGCAGGTCAAAGTGGGCGATGTCTTTCCAGCACTTCGGCTGTGTGTAACGGGGAAAGCTCAGGGAGCGGACCTGTTTAAATCTCTGGAACTTCTCGGACGCGAATGCGTGGTTCGTCGCATGGACCGAGCGATCGGTCTCGCGGAATCTCAACGAGTTTAGGTTTTCGACGAGCGGCAGGGCGTGGGCCAGGTCTTCGTTCGAAGCACATTGTGAAATCAGTATTTCAAAGTGAAATTGATCGACTCGGAGGGCTGACGCCCTGCCGCTCGCCCCTCGAGACTGGATGTTTCAACTTATGACAACTGTGCTTGTTACTGGTGGTGCTGGGTTTCTGGGAAGTCATCTCTGCGATCGACTCATCGAACGCGGCGATGATGTGATCTGTGTGGACAATTTCTTCACAGGATCAAAAGAGAACGTCCGGCACCTGATCGGGCATCCTCGCTTTGAGCTGATTCGCCACGATATCGTACATCCGCTGTATGTCGAAGCCGATCGGATCTTCAATCTGGCGTGTCCGGCTTCTCCAGAAGCTTACCAGTTCAACCCAATCAAGACGATCAAAACGTCGACGGTGGGTATGGTCAACATCATGGGTCTCGCCAAACGCTGCGGCGCGAGAGTGTTGCATGCTTCGACGTCAGAAGTCTATGGCGATCCGCTGGTTCATCCTCAGACTGAAGATTACTGGGGGCATGTCAATCCGATCGGTCCTCGCAGTTGCTACGACGAAGGCAAACGCATCGCGGAATCGCTGATGGTGAATTATCATCAGGAACACGGGACTGAAATTCGCATTATCCGAATCTTCAATACCTATGGTCCTCGCATGGCTCCGGACGACGGGCGAGTGGTCTCGAACTTCATCATGCAGGCGCTCAAGGGCGAAGATCTGACAGTGTACGGCGATGGCTTGCAGACTCGTTCGTTCTGCTATTGTGACGATCTGATCGCCGGCATGATGAAGCTGATGGATCAGGACGAGCATACCGGCCCGATCAATATCGGCAACCCAGTTGAGAATACGATGCTGGAGCTGGCTGAAGCAGTGATCAAGGTGACCGGCAGTCGCTCCAAAGTGGTTCACATGCCGCTGCCGAAAGACGATCCCAAGAAGCGATGCCCGGATATCACCAAGGCAAGAACTCTGCTGGGCTGGGAGCCAAAAGTACGGCTGGCGGAAGGTTTGAAGTCGACGATGGAGTGGTGCAAGCTAAAGCTGGAACAGAGTCAGGCGAAATCCTGATGGATCCGGGAGTCCGGGGGCTGTTGATTTCGGAACAGTTCGATAGGTGTGACAAGTTCGCCTTGGCGAACGCAGGCACACCATTTGCAAATGTTGTTTCGAATCCAATCCTTAGTTGCGACACGGCTTGTGGTGCTGGCTTCAGCCAGCCTTGCTACGGGGATTTGCCGGCAAAGGCCTGCAAAAGTCGGCACTACAGATAAGATTTTTCAATGCCTCTGAGCGGTATAGATGCTTGAGCGTCCGCTGACAAAGCAGGCGACGAGACATGCCACTGTGATATAGAGCAGGAATTCTCCGCCAAAGAGTTCGACCGCCATCACGGTGCTGGCCAATGGGCAATTCGTAGCGGCCGCGAAGACCGCAACAAATCCGAGGGCCGCAAACAGGTCGGTTGGAACTCCCAGAAACGTAGACAAGGTGTTTCCAAGCGTTGCTCCGATGAAGAACAACGGCGTGACTTCACCGCCTTTGAAGCCACTGCTGAGCGTCACCACGGTAAACACCAGCTTCCAAAGCCAACTCCACGTCTCCGCTCCTCCCGCTTGAAAGGCTCTGACAATGGTGACAGATTGCTCATCGGCTGACTTCACGCCAAGGCCAAGATAGTCGTCTGTTCGCGCGATCAGGAACAGCGCGATCACCAGCACGCCACCGACGAACGGTCGCAGTAGCGGATTCGGGATGAGTCTTTTGAACTGTCGACTCAGGAAATGAGACAGTTCCGTGAACATCAGACTGGCCAGACCAAAGGCGACGCCGGCAAGTACAGTGCAGAGGAGCAGCCGAGCCTCGAATGGCGCCAGATGCGAGGTGGCTCCGGCTGGAAGCAACGACGCGATCGAATAGTGAGTATGCCCGATGCCCCAGGCGAGACAGGTTTGATCTGCTGCGATCGATGCGATCATGCATGGAAGGATGCTGGTCGAATTCAGACGCCCCACCGTCAGCACTTCCATGGCGAAGATCATCCCCGCCACCGGAGTTCCAAACACGCCAGCAAACCCGGATGCAATTCCGGCCGTGAGCAGAATCTTTGTGTCTTCGATGCTCATTCTCGGAATCATTCGCGACAGGCCCGCGGCCAGACTACCACCCATCTGCACAGCGGTTCCTTCGCGGCCTGCAGAACCACCAAACAAATGAGTCACCAGAGTACTCAATAGTACCAACGGAACCATCCGCAGTGGAACGCCTTCGCCAGGTTCATGAATCTCATTCAGAATCAGATTGTTTCCTGCCTCCGTCGATTTGCCGAATGTGGAGTAAACATATCCGACCAGAACGCCAGCTATCGGCAACAGCCACAGGAGCCAGGAGTTCTCGGCCTGCAAGCTGGAACAATGTTCCAGGAGCCAAAGAAATAAAGCGCACGACGAACCCGTCAAAATCCCAAGGAGACTGGCCAGAAGAGTCCACTTCAGCAGGTAACCGGGCGAACTCATTTCAGAAGATCCATCAGACTGGAGGTTTCTGAAACGGATGTGATTTCTGTCCCTCCCCACGGACAATGAAACAGTGGAATTTTCGGCAGCCAATGTCTGATCTGCGCCGCGTTCGTGGGAATGGAAGGATCTGCGTTCTCCTGAACGGCCGCACTAATCTCGTTCAGCACTACGGCGACAACATTCACTCCGTGTGTTTGCAGAGCCTCAACTGTCAGACGCGTATGGTTAATGACGCCCAGACGATTGGCCGCGACCACAATTGTTGGGGTGTTGAGTTGGACAGCGACGTCCATCACGGTCAGCTCATCTGACAAAGGACAAAAAATCCCCCCGGCCCCCTCAATGACCAATTGGTCGACGTGAGAACTCCAGCGAGCCACACCGTCGATCAGGAGTCGACTATCAACGCACCGATTCTCCATCCGCGCCGCAATGTTCGGCGCGACGGCTGCATGAAATCGCTGAGGACAGACGAGATCGATTTCGGGATCAGTCCCGCATGCAGAACGCAGGGCTTCGATATCGGCCCAGAGAACTTCACCCGTGGAGCTCAACTCCGCGCCGCTGCAGACAGGCTTGTAAGCTCCTGTACGGATTGCTTGTTGTCGAAAAAATCGTACAAGAAGTGATGTCACCCACGTCTTGCCGACGCCAGTGTCTGTTCCGGTGACAAGCAGAGTCTTCATTCGATAAAGTGCCGCTGGGAGAAAGATAAATTGCAGTGACGAGGATGAGTGAATGTCCGCGTTTTATTCCGATCAATGCCAAATCAACCGGGGATCCCTGTGTTTAACTTGCGAAGTCTAGTTCACGGGGATCATCTGACAATCGACCCGGAATCACGAGCAGTCCTCGCGATCAAGTGCCTTGCGGTTTTCGAGTTCGTCCTGATCCTTGCGACGTTTCCGCTGTGGTGGGGCACTTCGGCGTTTCCGCAGATTCCTTTGCTGATGGCACTCCCGACGGCAATCTCTCAGGTCGCCACAGTCGGCCTCATGATGGCCTGCGCAGCGATTGCGTGGCTGCCGTTTCAGGATCGATCGCAACTGATCACGAAAGCGTCGATCACGGCACTTGTCTGCAGTCTTATTCTGGTCGTTTCCAATCAGCATCGCCTTCAATCGTGGCATTGGCTGACGATGCTGAATCTGGCATGGCTAATCGTGCTGCCGCGAAAAGATCTGCTATTGGCTATGAGACATACCGTCGCTGCCGTTTACGTTTGCTCCGCGCTTTCAAGAATCTCATTAACACCAGAGCTGGGAGTCTCCGGAATCATTGTGCGTCAGTTGCTGGAACTCGCCGGGCAATCCGGATGGGAAATGGCCAACGCTTCAATTGCAAAGCTGTGCCATTTGATGACGCTGGGCGAATTCATGATCGGCCTGCTGCTGGTGTCCACAAAGACCCAGCGCTGGGGTGCTCTGGGAGCAATCCTGCTGCACAGTTCACTGCTGCTGGCACTGGGGCCGTTGGGGTTGAATCATCACGCCGGAGTGCTGCTGTGGAATCTGTGTTTTCTGTGCCTGGTTCCCATTTTGTTTCCGATCAGTCGCATCGTAGAAAACGTTGATTCGGCGTATGCTCCGCGCAGGACGGTTGTATTGCTGGCTGCGTGGTTGTTTCCTCTGTCTGGCCTGTTTGGAATCGCAGACAATTGGCCATCATGGCAACTCTATTCCAGTCGACCCGAATCGTGGATCCTGTTCGTTCATGAATCCGATCGCAAACATTTCCCAGAGACAGTACGAAACGCAATTGCAGATCCTGCACCGCTCAGTGAATGGTGTGTCGTCAAGCTGGATCGCTGGTCGCTGGAACAGACCAAGTCGCCGATGTATCCCGAAGATCGATTTCAGCGGGCCGTGATTCAGAGCCTGTTAGCTCAGGTTCCAGAGTCCGTACGATTCCGGGTTGATATCTCAGAGCCCGAGTTCCCGCTCTGGTGGCAACGCCGAGAACGTCAAATCGATAGCAGAGAAGATCTACGCGAATCTCGCTGAATGGCAATTTTCTGAAACCGAACAAATTCGAACTTCGCCAACAAGTTATTGAGGTTCGGTATTTTTCTTTCGCCATGCTTCGATATCGTCGACCAGGCGATTGGCAAGGCTCAGTCCCACGGAGTTCCTTTTCAGGAACACAACGCCGTCGATCAGCGACACCTGTCGTAAAGTCTGGGCGAGATCGGTCAGTTCTACCTCTTCCGTGATCTTCTTCAGATCCACTCGTTCAGCCTCTTTATGGAGCAGGCGCAGGATCAAAGCGCAAGGGGCAATTTCGACCGCTTCGATTTCGCGTTTTCGCTGCCATGAGAACCAAGCGGCGGCAAACATCCGCTGTGGTAGCGAGAGCAATCCCAGGAGAATTTCTATCCACGTCCGGTCCGACTCAAGACTACCAAAAGCATAGGTCCACGCGGAAGACATCGTGGCCGCGGATTTGACGATCGTCACCTCATCTTCAGAGACCGATTCATGGTCGATGTCGGCCAATTGTTTCGGCATCCATAGCAGCGTGAAGTATTGAATCGTCGCCAGAATTCCCAACGTGGCCAGCATCGCCAGTACTCCACTCTGGATGAATCCAATGCGAATGATCAGGTAGAACAGCACAAACTCGATCAATGTGGCAACCGTGCCGATGACAGCCATTCCCACCATCGCCGCCATCACAAGCTGTTTTTGAGTCTGCAGCCGCTCAGTCAGCCAACGCCGCATTTGTTCTTTTTTGAGCATACCTGAAATTCAATTCTTCTCTGTTGCCTGGAAATTCCGTCGGCCCCATCTTATCAATCAAAATCGCGGTTGCCGAATCATGTGTCCACTTCTACGAAAACGGGGCGACAGTCGTTTTCTCAAGCAGCATCCGGGGGATTCTGTAACCAGGACAAAAATGCAGGCAGCAGCCCTGTCCCGAGGTACACCATACCAAAGAAACACTTCGAGAAATTCTCTGTTCCGCTCGTCGATTGCTGAACAGGATCAAGCGACGTTATTCTTCGGGCGGCATAAATTGAGGCCGGGTGTTCGCGAGATCTTTCATTCAGATCATGACCTCAATTGTGGCCGCGCACTGAGTATCCTTGCCGTGTGTGCTCCTGGGAACTCGCTCAATTCCTCATCTGCTGATGATTGAGCTGAGTAAACAACTCTTTAAATCCGGAGAATGTGAAATGCGAATCGCGATTGCGTGCCTTGCGATGATTCTGTTGCAACCGGTTCCCGTCTCAGCTCAGACTGAACAAAGCCCGGTTGAGCCCGCAAAGCGATTTAACGTCTTCGTGAAACAGCAGGCCGCGATCATGCGTGCCAACGACAATGCTCCGGGAACTGTCGAAGACTGGCAGAAGACTCGCACAGATCTCCGCGATCTTTTGTTGAAGGCGTGGGGCGGCTTTCCAGGCGAGCCATGTCCACTGGAAGCTCGTAAGCTGGGTGAGATTGTGCGCGACGGCTACCGCGTCGAAAAAATTGTCTTTCAGACGATGCCTGGTGTCTGGATGACCGCGAATGCCTACGTTCCAAACGGGAAGCCCGAGCAAACTTTTCCAGCCGTGTTATGCGTCCATGGTCACTGGGCCGGGGCGAAGCAGGATCCTGTCGTGCAGTCGCGTTGCATCGGGCTGGCTAAGCTGGGTTTCTTTGTCCTGTGCGTGGATGCCTTTGGGGCCGGTGAACGTGCAATCGGTGAAGCACTGGGCGAATATCACGGCGAAATGACCGGAGCAACGCTGCTGCTGCTGGGTCGGCCACTGTCGGGTATTCAGGTTTATGAAAACATGCGAGCCGTAGACTACCTGCAGTCACGTCCGGAAGTTGATACCAATCGACTGGGCATAACCGGAGCCAGCGGCGGCGGCAATCAGTCGATGTATGCCGGTGCGTATGATGAACGGTTTCGCTGTGTCGTGCCGACATGTTCCGTCGGCAACTATCAAGCTTATCTGAGTGCTGCCTGTTGCATGTGTGAAGTGGTGCCCGGCATTCTTCAGCGTCACGAAGAGGGACATGTTCTGGGGCTTGCAGCCAATCGCGGACTGATGGTCACCAGTGCCACGCAGGATGCTTTTCAGTTCTCGGTCGATCAGGCTCGTATCTCAATCAGCCGAGCCCGTGAGATCGCGGCTCTGACTTCACCGGATGGCCCGTCTGCCGTCAAACATACGATTATCGAATCACCTCATCACTACAATGCGCCGATGCGAGAAGCGATGTACGGTTGGATGACCAAACATCTGAAAGGTGAAGGCGATGGCAGCCCAATTCCGGAGCCGGAGATCAAACCGGAAGAGCCGGAAGTTCTGCGATGTTTTCCGGGCGACAGTCGTCCTGATGATTATGTCACGATCCCGCGATTCTTCGCCGAGGAAGCTCGACAACTTCTGAAAACTCGTGAGTCGGAATTCGATCAACCATATCTGTCGGCACTGGAAGCAGCGAAAACTCCTGAAGATCGAGCAGCTCTGCGTGAGCGCGCCGTCGATCAACTCACCAAAACACTGAACATCAAGGCGACGACATCTCCGGTTGAAGTGACGGCAAAAAAAAGCCCGGATGAAAAGTTCATCGAGCTTGTTTATGAAACAGAACCCGGCTTGGAAATTTCCGCGCGATGCGATTCAGGGTTAACGGATAAATCAGATGCTCAGAAGCTGGCTATCCTGCTGAACATTGATGAAGGCTCCGAGAAAGTCTTCAACAGCGAAGAGGCTCAGAAGCTTCGGCAGCAGGGTTATGCAATTGTCGCTCCAGAACTGCGGGCCACCGGAAGATATGCTGTCGCGGGAGATCGGATCGGCAACGCTCCTGATCATAATTCCGCCGAGTGGTCCCTGTGGATTGGTCGCCCGCTGTTGGGCCAATGGACCATGGATGTCTTTCAAACGGTGGAGGCTCTGGAGAAACACTTTGGCTCGCTGCCAAAGGAAATTCTGATCGTGGGACAGGGATCTTCCGGTCCAATCGCTCTCACGGCCGCGGCCATGGATGATCGAGTTTCACAGGTACTCGTCCAGAATTCGCTCGGCACATTTGTTGACGACAAAAAGTATAATGGCCCTCGACTGGGATTGCTGGTTCCCGGCCTGCTGCGAGATGCTGGTGATATCGGCCACATCGCGGCAATGATTGCTCCGCGATCTGTGCAGATCGAGAATCCCGTGAGTGCCTCGGGGACTTCGCTCTCCCGGGACGCAGCGTCAAAGTCGCTTCAGTTCTGCGTTGATGTCTATACGAAACTTGGCGCAGCCGATGCGTTTGTGATCACTACGGCCAATTGACTGGCTTGGTGCGTGAAGCATTTCACGAGCGACAAGTTCAGTGAGACTTCCTGGCCTAACGCTCAAAACTACGCATCATTATTTAGTGCGCGGTCAGGTTTGAGGCAATGTTCCCCTGGAAGTATCCGGCGAACACTCGTCCGCAATTCATCACGTGCAAAGAACAACTCTGGTAACCAAAATGAATCGACGTGACTTTCTTTCGACCAGTGTTGCCGCCAGCATTGCCACGCCGCTTCTGGGAGCTGTCCGCTCTCAACAATTTGAAGCCGCTAGTCAGGTGCTGGACAAGGCGACGTCAGGCGGGCAGGTTTCTGCGGCGGTGCTGCATGTGGTTCGAAAAGAGCAATCCTTTTCGAAACACTTCGGTGCAGCGAAATCCAGTGACGCGATGTTTCTGCTGGGGTCAATTTCGAAACCGATTTGCGTGACAGCTTTGATGGTTCTGTTTGATCAGGGCCAGTTTCGACTTGAGGATCCAGCAAAGAAGTTTCTTCCGACGTTTACTGGCGATGGCCGCGAACGAATCACAATACGAGACTTGATGACTCATGTCTCAGGCCTTCCCGATCAACTTCCGGAGAATGATGTTCTGCGAAGAAGCCACGCGGATCTGAATGAGTTTGTTGAAAAGGCCATTCGAACGCCGTTAGTGTTTGAACCAGGAACTCGCTACGGATACTCCAGCATGGCGATTCTTCTGGCGACCCATGTGGCCGAACTCATCAGCGGCACCAACATCCGTGATCTTGTCGCAAAAACTGTGCTTGCTCCACTGGGGATGCAGTATTCGGCTCAAGGCTTGGGGCGATTTCAACGGAGCGACTTTGTTCCGTGTCAGACTGAGTTTGCAGCGCCGGAAGCTGGTGCTGGTGACCCGACCGCAAAAGAATGGGACTGGAATAGTGTTTATTGGCGCGGCCTTGGCGCGCCGTGGGGCGGGACTCATGCTTCAGCGGCGGATGTGAGCCGATTTCTGAAAGAGTTTTTGCACGAACAAGGCAGAGTTCTCAAACCAGAAACAGCGAGAATGATGGTTCGCAATCACAACGCTGCAGAACTGACACCGCGAGGACTGGGCTTCAACGTGGGAGCCGCCGCAGGTAGTCGAGGATGCTCGGAGGAAACATTCGGCCATACAGGTTCAACAGGAACTCTAGCCTGGGCCGATCGCAGCAAAGAGGCGATCTGCGTAATTCTGACTTCGCTGCCGGGACGAGCGGTTGATCCTCATCCCAGAGATCTCGCGGGGGCAGCCGTGGTTTCGGCGTTGAAGTAGAACCGACGATATCGGTGTTTCGGTGTTACGGCCTGCCACCAATGTTTCCTGAATTGAAGCTTAAATCGCCAGTGGTGTGCCTGCGTTCGTTGGACGAACTTGTCACACCCTACAGTTTTCAACGTTATTCTGTAGGGTGTGACAAGTGAGCTTTAGCGAACGCAGGCTCACCGACTGAGTCTCCATTTTATTCAAACCTGACGTTTACTCGGGACTCTCTCCAGACTCCGCTTGCTGACTCGAAATGACTGATTTGTTTGATAACGCGGCTACGGAATCACTGCGACTTGATCTGCGTTTGAGTCATGAAGTGATTCGCCGTCTCCGCAATCGATTGCTCAAACGATTCCTGCCGGATTTCGCGGTGTTGACAGACTTCGCGCTGACGGCGGACGTCCCGGAATCACATCAATTGAGGCTGCACTGTCTGGAACTGTCGCAGCGTTACGACTCTCAAATCGATGGGGCAACAAAACTGTTGTTCCGAACAGAAGCTGGGTTGCCGATTGAAACGGTGATTCTCCGGATCGCCACAGGACGAACAACATTGTGTCTTTCAAGTCAGGTCGGCTGCGCGGCGGCTTGCGAATTCTGTGCAACGGGCCACATGGGGATCGCTCAGAATCTTTCTGCGGCACAGATACTCGATCAAGTCGTGCAGGTCGGGCAACTTCTGGCAGCCGAACAACGACAACTGCATAACATTGTGTTTATGGGAATGGGAGAGCCATTTCACAATCAGCAGAACCTGTTCGAGGCGATCGAGTGCCTGACAGATACTCGCCAGTTTGCACGTTCTCCGGGAAGCCTGCTGGTTTCGACGGTTGGCATCCCGGATGCCATGGTCCGATGCGCTCAGCGATTTCCGTCCGTCAACCTGGCACTCAGTCTGCACAGTGTGGATCAGGAGGTTCGGCAATCCATTATTCCACTGGCACGAAAGTTTCAACTTCCGGAGATTAAACGAGCCATTACGGAGATTAACCGCCTGCA
>Ga0255095_1000877_pt1 | contig 13846 bp, 10 predicted proteins | sample Colum_Law_RepC_8_2_FD_188435 | JGI IMG/M metagenome (GOLD analysis project Ga0255095, IMG submission 188435) | Freshwater microbial communities from Columbia River, Oregon, United States - Colum_Law_RepC_8d | ecosystem: Environmental > Aquatic > Freshwater > River | place: USA: Oregon...
CCCCAAGGAACAAGCCCGCATCTCACCTGACGACCGGGGCTTCCTCTTTGCGGACGGCGCTTATGAAGTCGTGCGCGCCTACCGTGGACACCTCTTCCGCGCCCGCGAGCATTGGGAACGATTCGATGCCAGCTTGCAGGCCTTGCGGATCGCGCGACCGGCCGGCTTGGATTACTCCGCCCTCTGCACCGGACTGTTGCAGCACAACCAACTGGCCGATGCGGAGGCCACGGTTTACCTGCAAATCAGCCGCGGTGCCGCCCCGCGCAAGCACGCCTTCCCCACTGAGGTCACCCCCACGGTTTATGGCTTCGCCGCGCCCTTTGCGAATCCGGTCGAGAAGTGGGCAGCCGGGGTGAAAGTCATCACCGTCCCCGACCAGCGGTGGGCGCGCTGCGACATCAAGTCCATCTCCCTGCTCCCCAACGTGCTCGCCAACCAGCTCGCGCAGGAAGCCGGAGCGCACGAGGCGGTGCTGGTGCGCGATGGCTTCGCGCTGGAAGGTTCGCTCTCGAATTTCGCCGTGGTCATGGATGGCGTGCTCCGCACCGCGCCGCGCAGCAACTACATCCTGCCCGGGGTCACCCGGCTCGTGGCGTTGGGCTTGTGTGCCGCGATAGGCATCCCCGTGAGGGAATTCCCAGCGGCGGAAAGCGAGCTGCGGTGCGCGCAGGAGGCGATGCTCTTTGGCACCACGAACGAGGTGATGCCCGTGGTGCAGATCAATGATCGCAAGGTCGGCGACGGCCAGCCCGGCCCAATCACGCGCCAGCTTCAGCAGGCCTTCCGCGACTACGTCGCGGAGTGTCAGCGGCGGGGCTGAGACTCTTTGCCGCGAAAGGGCGCAGAGATCGCAAAGCGGGAAACTTCCAACTTCCAACGCTCAACCTTCAACCAACGCGCGTCCGGTTCTTTGGCCTTTGAAAGTTGGAAGTTGGACGCTTTTTCCCTTCGCATTCACCACCGCTACTTCAGCGCTCCGTCCACCAACTCCACCACGCGCGGCGCACGGGCGGCCACGCGGGCGTCGTGCGTGGCGATGAGCAAGGTGACGTTGCGCTCGGCGCGGAGCTGGCACAGCAGGTCCAGAATTTCCTCGCCCGTGTGCGAATCGAGATTGCCGGTGGGCTCGTCGGCGAGGATGAGTTGCGGCTGGTTGACTAGGGCCCGGGCGATGGCGACGCGTTGCTGTTCGCCGCCGGAAAGTTCCGCCGGACGATGCTCTAGGCGATGTTCCAGGCCCACGCGCCGCAGCAGCTCGCGTGCACGCGCCTCGGCCACCGCTGCGTCCAGCCGCGCCACCCGCGCCGGCAAGCAGACATTCTCCAGCGCGTCCAGCTCCGGCAGCAGGTGATAGGCTTGGAAGATGTGCCCAAAGGCGGTGTTGCGAAGCTTCGCCAGCTCGTAGGTCGTCAAAGCGGCCAGGCTCTGCGTGCGGAACTGGATCTCGCCGTGGTTTGCGCGGTCGAGGCCGCCCAGCAAGTGCAGCAGCGTGCTCTTGCCCGCCCCGGACGCGCCGCGCAGCGCGACGAACTCGCCGGCCGCCACGGTCAGGTCCACGCCGCGCAGGACTTCCACGGCGCGGGTCCCAATCCGGTAGGTCTTGCGCAGGCCGGTGGCGCGGAGGATGGGCTCACTCATTGCGCAGCGCCTCCACGGGTTGCAGCCGGCCTGCATTCCACGCCGGCAACAGACCGGCCAGCAGGCAGATGAACAGCGAGCCACCGCAGATGATCGCGATGTCGCTGGGCACGATCAGCGCGGGCAGACGGTCGAAGGCGTAGATCGTGCGCGGGAACAGTTCAAAGCCCGTCAGCCGGTTCATCAAGTCGAGGAAGTCATTGCGGTAATGCAGCAGCAAGAGCCCCAGTCCGAACCCCGCCAGCACGCCCAGCACGCCCACAATGAGGCTCTGGCTCAGGAAGAGCCAGCGCACCTGGCCGTTGGTCGCGCCGAGCGCCTTGAGCACGCCGATCTCGCGCGTCTTCTGCACCACGAAGGTGATCTGCGCGCTGGTGATGCCAAACGCGGCGACGATCATGATGAAGAACAGCAGGTAAAACATGACGTTCTTCTCGACCAGCAGCGCGTTGAGGATGCCGGAATTGTCGTCCATCCAAGTGCGGACGATGTAGTCCAGGCCCAGCACGCTTTGAAGCTCCCGGCGTGCGAGCTCGGCCTGGGCGGGGTCGTGCAGCATGATTTGCAGGCCGTGGACGTTGTCCTGCAATTCGTAGAGATCCTGCGCGTTGGCGAGCGAGGTGATGACGACGTTGGCGTTGAACTCGTAATAGCCGACATCGAAGACGCCTTTGACTGTGAATTCGTCCGGCAGGGCCGACTCCTCTTTGCCCGAGCGGCGGCTGTCCTTCATCTTCTTCAAGTTCGCCGGGGAATAGATCGCTACGCGGTCGCCCACGCGCACGCCGAGGTTGTTGGCCAGCTCGCGGCCGACGATGAGCCCGTTGCCGCGCAGATCAAACACGCCATTGGTGACGCTCTTGGGCAGATCACTCACATCCGCCTCGCGTCGCGCATCCACGCCACGGACGACCGGTGCGTCCACCATGGAGCCACCCACGGGTGGCTGGGTCTCCAGCAGCACCTTGCCCTGCACGAAGGGTGCGACGCCACGGACGCGCGGATTCGCGGCGATGCGGGCCATGATTTCCTCGCGGTTGGAGAGCAGCTCACCGGGCTTGATGACGCGCAGGTGGGCATTGAAGCCCAGCAGCCGCTCGCGGAGCTGGCGGTCGAAGCCGCTCATCACACTGATGACAATGATGAGCACCGCCACGCCGAGCATCACGCCAATCACGGAGATGAGCGTGATGACCGAGACGAACGTGCGCTTGGGGCGCAGGTAACGCAGGGCCAGCAGCAGCTCGAAGGGCAGGCGCGACATCCGGCGCAGGCTAATGGACGGAATGGTTCGCGGGCAAGTGATTGCCAGCCGCAGTGGCACGGAACCGCTCCGCGAGCTGGCGTGCCACGGTCAGTGCGTCGGTGTCCACGGACAACGGCACTGGCTCGACTGCCAACTGGCGGCGGAACCAGGTGCCTTGTCGACGGGCGAATTGCCACGTCTTGGTTTTCACCAAGGCGATGGTTTCAGCCAGCCCGCGTTCGCCGCGCAGATGCTCGACGACCTGCCGATAGCCAATGGCCTGCATCGCAGTGCGGTTGTGCTCCAGCCCATGCTCCAGCAGCGTCCTTGTTTCGGCCACCAAACCAGCGGTGAACATCGCGTCCACCCGGGCTTCGATGCGGGCCCGCAAGTCGGCCGGATCACGGCTCAGGCACCAGATGGAAGTTGGAAGTTTTAGGTTCGGGTCGGCAGGCCACGCGGCGCGCTGGGCGGAGAAGGGTCGGCCCGTCAGCCGGATGACTTCCACTGCGCGCACGACTCGGCGCGGGTTCTCGCGGTCGATGCGGGCGAAGGTTTCCGGGTCTCGCTGCTCCAGTTCGGCGAGCAATTCCGGCAGCGGGGTCGATTCCAACAAGGTCCGCATTGCGGGATCGGTTGGCGGGGCTTCGCCCAACCCGTTGAGCCAGGCGCTGAAGTAGAGGCCGGTTCCACCGCAGAAAATCGGCACCCGGCTCCGGCTGTGGATGTCTTGCACAGCCGCTGTTGCCAGCCGGAGGAAGCACGCGGCATCGAATGTCTCGGTGAGCTCCGCCACGTCCACCAGATGATGTTGCGCGCGCGCTTGTTCGGCGGGCGATGGTTTTGCCGTCCCGAGGTCCAGCCCGCGATAGACCTGCATCGAGTCCACGGAGATGATTTCGCCCCCGAGCAGCTCCGCCAGGTGCAGCGCGACCGCGCTTTTTCCCACAGCCGTGGGCCCGGCGATGAAAGCCGGGGCTGGAACCGAATGCGCGGACACGTTGTGCATCGCTGCGGCTTTACGCGAAGCGCCCCGCTACGCAAGCCCGCAGTGGGGTGAGGTTGCGGTGTGCCGAATCAAGTTTGACGTGGCCCCGTCGAAACGCTGCAATCGCCGCCACGACGATGCCAACGACACTCTCCATGAAAGCCCAACGTTTCGCCTCCCTGTTCAGCGCTGCAGTTTTGCTCAGCCTGTCCGCTTCCGCCTCGGCCGCTACCATGGTCCGGTATGAGTCGCAGCCGGGCAGCAAGATGCGCATGGACGGCACTTCCACGATTCACGACTGGCATGCCGAGAGCCAGCTCATCGGCGGGTTCTTGGAGCTGGATGCCGCTCTGCTCGAAGCGCCTGAGAAGGCGAAGCCCGGCAAGGTGGCCGCCCAGGCCGAGACTTTTGTGGCGGTGCGCTCGCTCAAGTGCAGCAGCGGCAAGGCGATGGATGCCGTGATGCAGGAGGCCATGAAGGAGAAGGAGAACCCGCGCATCGTGTTCAAGCTGGCCGAACTGACGTTCAAGGAGGCGAAGGGTGCCCAGGTTCAGTTCGAGGCGAAGGGCACATTGACTGTCTCAGGCGTCACCAAGGAGGTTGCCTTCCCGGTCAGCCTGGTGCGGCGCGTGGATCAGTCGCGGGTCACCTTCAATGGCAGCACAGCGGTGAAGATGACCGACTTCAAGATCACCCCGCCAGCTCCCACTGCCGCAGTGGGATTGATCAAGACCGGCGACGAAGTGAAGCTCACCTTCGAGTGGGTGGTGGGCAAAAAGGAGGCGGTGAAGTAGGTGACTCTTCCCACCCACATCGTGAAGCATCTGCTGGCCAGCGTGGCTGTGGCTTGGGGTTTGGCGCTTGCCGCCGTGGCGGCTCCACCGCCCGCCGCCAGCACCAACCAGTTCAACAGCCACGCCGCGTTTCTGGCGGCCGCCCTGTCCGAGTTCTTGAGCGACACGCGGAATTTCACGGCCGGGGTGGAGGTCACAGTGCCCCCCATTGGCAAGGAGCCAGCCCTCACACTGCCTTTCGGAGTGGCCGCTGCGGATGGCAAAATGCGTTGGGAACTGAATCTGGCCAATGTGAAGAGCGCCTCTTTCCCGCCGGAGGCTGTCGCCAGTTTCAAGGATATGGGCTTGGACCGGATGTTCTTCGTTTATCTGCCCAACCAGCCGCTCACATTGGTGCTGCCCGGGGTGAAATCCTACATTCCGATGCCGGCCGTGCCGGTTGGAGGTGTCCGACAGCAGGCTCAAGAGAAAGTCGGCCGGCTGGAAAAGCGTGAAATTGGCCGCGAGACCATCGCCGGCCAGCCCACCATCAAATACGCCGTCAAGGTGCCGGGCGACGACGGCACGGCCACGGTCTGGCAGGCCACCAACTTGCAGAACCTGCCGGTCAAGCTGGTCATCACCAAGGAACAGCAGACTTACCAGTTCCTGTTGAGCAATGTCCGGCTGGGCGCGCCTGATCCGCGTTACTTCGAGATCCCGGCCGGCCTGACCAAGATGGCAGACCTGAACGCGGTTATCCAGGCCGCGACCATGCGCGCGCTCGGCGGTGTGCTGGGTGGTTTGAAGTAGCTGCGGAGCGAGGTGGGCTGAGATTCAGGTGTCCAAGCACGGCGGGAGGTGGTTTGCTAGCTCCATGCGCATTCGCAACTTGAATCCCGATACTGACATTGGCGCGAGCGCGTGGTGGCTCGAACTCGACGGCCATCGTCTGCTCATGGACGCGGGTGTCCACCCCAAGCTGGAAGGCCGCGCCTCGCTGCCCTTGCTGGACCTCGTGAAGGATGAGGAGCTGGACGCCATCGCCATCACCCACTGTCACCACGATCACGTCGGCGGGCTGCCGGTGGCGGTGCGGCACCATCGGCGCGCCCACGTGTTGATGACGGAGCTGAGCTACTTCCTCGTGGAGCGCGTGCTCCACAACTCCGTCAACGTGATGAAGCGGCAGCGGGAGGAATCCGGCATCAAGGACTACCCGCTCTATTCGCACGACGAGGTGGACGAGATCGCGCCGCTGTTCCAAGGCTTCAAATACAACCGGGAGATTGAGTGGGCCGGCTTTCAAAAGACCCGTGGCGGAGGCACTTCGCCCACGCTCGAATTCTTTGATGCCGGGCATGCGCTGGGTTCCGCCGGGGTGCTGGTGCGCGGGAAGCGGGAAACGCTCTTCTACACCGGCGACGTGTGCTTCCGGGATCAAACCATCCTCAAGGGAGCGCGCTTCGAGGACGTGAAGGCCGACGTCCTGATCATGGAAACCACGCGCGGCAACCGCGCCGTGGCCCCGAACTTCAGCCGCGAGGCCGAACTCCAGCGGTTCATCGCCGCCATCCGCGCCACGCTCAAGCGCAAGGGCAGCGTGCTCATCCCCACCTTCGCGCTGGGTCGCACACAGGAGATTCTCGCCGCGCTGGCGCTGGCCTTCAAGGCGGGCGAGCTCAAGGAGCAGCCCATCTACATTGGCGGTCTCGGACGTGTCTTCACCGAGATTTACGACTTGGAGGCGCACCGAGCCCACCGTCTGCACACGAGCCTGCAACTACACGAGGCGCTCGACCTGATCGTCCTGGAAAAGGGCCAGGCCGAAAGCATGCGCCTCACGGGCGGCCGCATTTTTGTCATCACGGCTGGCATGATGAGCGAGCACACCGCCGCGCACGACCTGGCCGCCCGCATGGCGGATGATCCGCGTCACAACGTGTTGTTCGTGGGGTATGCCGATCCTGGAACTCCGGGTGGCCGGTTCAAGGCCAGCCAACCGGGCAAGCCCTTCTTCTTCAGCCCCAGCGTCGGGGAGCTGACTCGACAGTGCGGACTGGAAGACTTCGATCTCTCCGCCCATGCCAACCGGGGGGAATTGCTCGATTTTGTCGGCGAGGTGTCCCCACACACAGTGCTGCTGGGGCATGGCGACGAGGATGCGCGTGTCTGGTTTGCCCGGCAAATCGCGGAACGCCACCCGAAGATCAAGGTCATCCAGCCCACCCCGGGCTTGTTGGTGGAGGTGTGAGCTGTGCGGCCTCCCACAGTGCTGGCAGGCTGATGGAGAGCCCTCGCCTTCAGGAAAGCGCCGTTGACGATCCGCTTGCCCGTGCTAGCTTGCCGCCAGATGAAGCTCCGCGCCTGGCAATTTAGCAGCCTGCCGAGCGGCTATTACTTTAGCCGCCGGCCCTGCGGATTTGCCGCGTTGCACTGAGACTCAAGCACAACCGACAACCGCAGGCCGTTGCCTGCGGTTTTTTCATTTAGACCCGGCACCGGCCCGCACCAACCCCAGCCAAACCCCATGATTATCGTCCTCAAACCTCGCATCTCCAAGCAGGAGGAATCCGCCGTGCTCGCCGAGATCCGCCGACTCGGCTACCGCCCGCATGTCATGCGTGGCGTCGCGCGCACGGTCATCGGTGCCATCGGCGATGAACGCACGCACCACACGCTCGAGACGCTCACCGCACTGCCGCAGGTCGAGAGCGTCATGCCCATCCAGAAACGCTTCAAGCTCGTCAGCCGCGAGGCGCATCCGACCAACTCCACCATCACCCTGCCCAACGGCTGCGTCATCGGTGGCAAGGAACTCGTCGTGATGGCCGGGCCGTGTTCTGTCGAGAGTGAGAAGCAGTTGATGATGACCGCCAAGGCGGTGGCGAAAGCCGGTGCCAAGGTGCTGCGCGGCGGCGCGTTCAAGCCCCGGACCTCCCCCTACGAGTTCCAGGGGCTCGGCGAGAAGGGCTTGAAACTGCTGGCCAAGGCACGCAAGGAAACTGGCCTGGCGGTCATCACCGAGCTGCTTTCCGAGAACCAAGCGGAAATGGTCGCCGAATACGCCGACGTCCTGCAAATCGGCACCCGCAACGCGCAGAACTTCCAGCTCCTCATCGCCGCCGCTAAGACAGGCAAGCCCGTGCTGCTCAAGCGCGGTCTGGCCATGAAGATTGAAGAGTGGCTGCTCGCAGGCGAATACATTCTCTCGAACAACAACCCCGGACTGATGTTCTGCGAGCGGGGTATCCGCACCTTCGAGACCTATACGCGCAACACACTCGACCTCTCGACCATTCCCATCATCAAGAAGGAGTCACACAGCCCTGTCGTGATTGACCCCAGCCAGGGGGCGGGCCGCGCGGACCTCGTGGTCGCCATGTGCAAGGGTGCGGTGGCGATGGGCGCGGATGCGCTGCTGATCGAGGTGCACCCGAACCCGGCGGAAGCCTGGAGCGACGGCGCGCAGCAGCTCACGCTCGAAGGTTTCGCGAAACTGATGCAGGACTTGCAGCCGTTCGCAGCGGCAGCGGGACGGCTGTAGTCCCGTTGCATTAAGGTGCGGCAGCGGTCGCCATGGCCCCGGTGGGGCAGTTACCCATCTCGGAGTAACCGCCGTCACAGTTGGCGGCATGGCGACGTGGCCAGAAAGAGCGCTTGCGACGCTGATTTATGCTGCTAATTTCCCAGCGGCTCCACCAAACAAATGTCCAACACAGGCATGCTCAAAAAGACATGAAGCCCATCCGACCTTCAAGGCTCCCTTCATCCGCTTTTACCCTGATCGAGTTGCTCGTGGTGATAGCAATCATCGCGATTCTGGCGGGGATGCTCCTGCCTGCCTTGAGCAAGGCGAAAGCCAAGACCATCGGGGCCACCTGCTTGAACGACCAGAAGCAGCTCGCCATCGGATTCACGCTTTATGCCGGGGATTTTGACGACAGATTGTTGCCCGTCGGCAACGGAGGCGGGTATTGGCCCGGGCCGATCGACAGCATGGGCAACGTCATTCCCCCGCCACCTAACTTCACTGGATTGGCCCCGGATGTGGCCTTGGCCAATGTCCAGAGAGGCATCCAGGCAGGCCCGATGTATCGCTATGTGGCCGATTTGAAGGTCTACAACTGCCCCGGTGACAAGCGGACCACCAAGACCCCGGGGTCGGGCTGGGGCTACGATAGCTATTCGAAAGTGGACGGCATGAATGGCTCTGGCTGGGGGGGCCAGTCCCCTTACCGCCGCGCCGGCGACGTGACAAGTCCGGTGTATTCGCTGGTGTTCGTCGAGGAGGCCGATCCTCGCGGCTATAACTGGGGCACTTGGGTGATGGACGTCTTGCCGAATCCCGGCTGGGTGGATCCGTTTGCCGTTTATCATGGCAATGCCAGCTCGCTGAGTTTTGCGGACGGTCATGCGGAAATGCACCGGTGGGAAGATCCGGCGACCGTGCGTGCGGCCACCCTTTCTGTGGCCGGCATTCCTTCCTTTTTCTGGGCGGGCGGTAACACGAACAACCCATCCTTTCAGTGGATGTATTACCACTACCGCCACAACGGCTGGGCTCCGTTGTGAGCTCGGCTTCTGGTCCTGAGCTTCAGCGCGTTGACGCTCCCCTCCGGCAGCCTTAGCGTCCCCGCATGATTGATTTGGCCGAAGCCCAGCCACGCGGCGAGGACCTCACCCAACCGCAAGTCCGCGGAGCCCGCCCGCCCGCGCAGGCGGCAGCCCTTGCATCCGAGATCCTTGCGCTCAAGCGCCAGCACAACGCCGTCATCCTCGCGCACAACTATCAGGTGCCCGAAATCCAGGACGTGGCGGACTTCGTGGGCGATTCACTCGGTCTCTCTCAGCAGGCGGCCAGCACCAGCGCAGAGGTGATCGTCTTCTGCGGTGTCCATTTCATGGCGGAGACGGCGAAGATTCTGAACCCCGGCAAGATCGTCGTGCTGCCGGACAAGGACGCCGGTTGTTCGCTGGAAGCAAGCTGCCCCGCTCCCGAACTGGCAAAGCTCCAAGCCACCAACCCGAATTTTTACACCATCGCCTACATCAACTGTTCGGCGGCGGTGAAGGCCTTGAGCGATGTGATCGTGACCAGCGGCAACGCGGAAAAGATCGTCCGCGCCGCGCCGAAGGACCGCGACCTCCTCTTCGTGCCGGACGAGAATCTTGGCCAGTGGGTGATGGAGCAGACCGGCCGCCCGATGACCTTGTGGCGTGGCAACTGTTACGCGCACGTCGAGTTCCAGCAGGGCGTCATCCAGCGCGCGCGCGCCGCCTATCCGGACGCCAAGATTGTGGTCCATCCGGAGAGTCTCCGTGAGGTGCGCGCGCTGGCCGACTCAGTCTGCTCGACGGAAAAGATGATCACCTACTGCAAGACCAGTCCGGCCCGGCGCTTCGTCATTGTCACCGAGTCGGGCATCATCCACCGGATGAAGAAGGAGTGTCCCGACAAGGAATTCCTGTGTGCGCCGGTCTTTGACGTGATGCGGGTGCCAACCGACAACTGCCGTTGCAGCGAGTGCCGCTACATGAAGATGAACACACTCGAAAAGCTGCGCGACTGCGTGAAAAACCTCGCGCCACGCTTGGAGCTGCCCGCCGAAATCCTCGCCAAGGCCCGCGCACCAATCGAGCGGATGCTGGAGATTTCCGCCCGCGCCTGAGCCCTTCGCGCGTGTTCCCACCCCATTCCCAGCAAGAAATCCCCTCGCCGGGACGGAAGAGATTGGGAGAACTTGTGACGCTCTCCGAGCACCGCGCGGCGGTGCCAATCAGAAGTAATTCACCGCCCTGTATGCGCGGGCGCATCTGGACCTGCTCCGCTACGTGCTGACACTGGGTGTGGGCCGCCGCCAGTTCTTGCTCTCACTGCTCCCAAGCCGCAGCACTATCGGGCGGAAGCCGGGCCGCCCTTTCCGCGCCGGTTCGCGCCGGAGATTCGACCGGGGACAGGCGTGCCGCCGGACGCCCACAGCTTTCTGACGTGACCCCTTCAAGCCGCGAGGAATGGCCGCAAAGGGGCAGCCCAAAACCTGTTACTCAACGTCCAGGCATTCCGACACCGCCTGCCGCAGATCCTCCAAGGGGAAGGGCTTGGCGAGTGTCTTGACCGCGCCCAGCCGCTCGGCCATGCGCAGGTAAAGGTAGGTTTCAGATTTGCCGCTGCGTCCGCCGCCGGTCATGGCGATCACCCGCACGGAGGGCTCCCGCGCATGCAGCTTCATGATCAACTCCATGCCATCCATCTCCGGCATGAGCAGGTCGGCGATGACCAGCCGCGTGGTCTGCGGTTCATACAGTCGCAGCGCCTCCCGGCCATCTGCCGCGTGGACCACCGGGTGGCCGAAGTGGTTGAGCGCGGCCCGCAGCATCGTCGCGCACGCCGTGTCGTCTTCCACGAGAAGGATGTCGTTCATGAGCGGCGGGTGAGAGTGGTTTCGTTGAGCGCGCGATGGGTGGTCTCGCCCAAGGTGCGCAAATCGTAGGGCTTCGGCAACAACTCACAGAAGCCCAGCTCGGCGATCACCTCCTCGGTGATGCCGGAGCTGTAACCGGTGGTGAGCACCAACTGGATGTCGGGCCGGACCGCCCGCAACTGGCGGGCGAGCTCGGTGCCGCTGAGGCCGGGCATGTTCAGGTCGGTGATCACGAGATCGAACTCCATCGGGCGCGAGCGGAACACGGCGAGCGCCTCGATTGGACTGGCCAGCGCCGTCGTCCGGTAGCCCAGCCGTTCCAAGGCCCCCTTGCCCATGATCACCAGCGGCTCCTCGTCATCCACAAACAGGATCCGCTCGCCGCGCCCGCGGGGAGTGGGTGGCGGCTGGGCGGGCAGCTCGACCACTTCCGCCACGAAGACGGGAAAGTGGAGCGTGAAGCTGGTGCCCTGGCCGGGCTGGCTGCTGACCACGATGACGCCATCGTGGTTACGCACGATCCCATGCACGACGGCCAGCCCGAGTCCCGAGCCCTCGCCCAACGGCTTGGTGGTGAAGAAGGGCTCGAAGATGCGCGCCAACGTGGCGCTGCCCATGCCGCAACCGTTGTCCGCGACGATGAGGCGCACGTAACGGCCGGGCCGAAGGCCGGGGTGCTGCCGCGCCAGGGCCTCGTCCACCTCCGTCTCCGCCAGCTCGACGGTGATGGTGCCGGGCCGGCCTTGCAGCGCATGCCAGGCGTTGGTGCAGAGGTTCATCATCACCTGGTGAATCTCCGAGGCGTTGGCCAGGACGCTCGGGACCACGGCGATGTTGCTGCGGAACTCAACGGCCGCGGGCACCGAGGCGCGCATCAAGCCCAGGGCCTCGCGCACGACCGTGTGCAACTGCATCGGCTCGCGCTTCTGCTCCTGCCGGCCACTGAAGGCCAGGATCTGCCGGACCAGATCGCGCGCGCGCCGGCTCGCGTTGAGGATGGAATCCAGATAATCCCCAATCACCGGACTGCCGGGCGGCTGGAGCTTGGCCAGTTCCGCGTTGCCGAGGACGGCCCCCAGGATGTTGTTGAAATCATGGGCGATGCCACCGGCGAGCTGGCCCAGTGCCTCCATTTTCTGGGAATGACGGAGCTGCTCTTCCAGTTGCCGCCGGTCCGTGATGTCCTGCACCACCCCCACCATGCGCAGCGGCTGCTGGTCAGCGTCCCGCTCCACGTCGGCCACTCCACGCACCCAGCGCTCCTGGCCGTTCCGGTGGCGGATGCGATACTCAAAATCAAACCGGCGACCGTTGGCCACAGTGATGCGCGTCGCCCCCATGACGCGCTCCCGGTCCTCGGGATGCACGAGATCGAAGAAGGTGTCCAGCCGCCCATCGAATTCGCCGGGGGCGAGACCGAAGATGCGGCAGGTCTCCGCCGACCAGATGACTTTGCCCTGGGCATCACCCGGCGCGGGGATTTCATAGGCCCAGCTTCCGATCTGGCCGACTTCCAAGGCCTTGTCCAGCAGGCGCTGGCTTTCGTCCCGCACGGCCTCGGCCTGTTTGAGCGCCGTCATGTTGACGTGCATAGCCACCGCGCCCGCGAGGTGGCTGGCATGCAGCGGAACCACCATGAGTTGGAACCAGCGGGAGGCTCCCTGCGAGTGGCACTGGTATTCCAGGAAGAACCCGGTGGCCTCTCCCCGAAGCACCCGCTGAATGTCCCCCGCAGCCTCCCGCAAGGCCACGACTGGATCGCCATGGGCACACTCACAGACTTCCAGATAGCTTTGCCCCACGCCGTGGCGGGGCCCCAGATGCCCGTGCGCCTGGGCCGCGCGCGCCCACGCCATGTTCACGGCCACGATCACGCCCGTCGGACTGATCAGGACGATCTTGGCTGGCAAGGCATCCAGGATCGCCTGCGTTTCCGCCAGTTGCCGGAGCCGCTCGTCGCTCTCGCGCATCACGGCCTCGACCCGGGGGCGCTCCAAACGCTGCCGGCAAATCAGCCATGCCCCACCCCCCAGCAGGAGCAGCGCAAGCGGCCACAAGTATTTTCCCAGGTCCCAGAGCGTGACCGGCCGGACCTCATAGACGCCAAACCACCGCTCATACAACTCGTCGTAAACCCGGCTGCTCTTCGTCAAGGCCAGCCCCTCGTTGAGCCGGGCCAGCAAATCCGCGTCACCCTTGCGCACGGCGAAGGAAAATTTCTGCGAGAAGCCAGCCTTTGCCGGCAAAGGGACAACGTTGCCGATGCCGAGCTTCCGAAGCGTCTGCATCCCGGCCAGTTGGCTGATGAGCATGGCATCATGTCGGCCGTCGGCCAGCAGCTTGAAGCCATCGGCGGCCGTGGTGACTGGCACCAGTTGCCGCTGCCATCCCCGGCTGATTGCGTAGTCGTGCGCCAGATCGGCGTTGATCACGATGATGGACTTGTCCGCCAGGTCCGCCTCGGAGCGGATGCGCGACTCGCCCTGCCGCACGAAGACCGCACCATGCATGACCACGTGCGGCACGGTAAAATCCGCGAACTCCCGGCGGGCCTCCGACTGGGCAAGGTTGATCATCACATCCACCCGCCCGGCCTTGAACTCCTCGAGCGTCTCGCTGAAAGACCGGACCCGGATGGTGTAATTCAACCCCTGGTCCCGCGCGATTGCCCGCCACAACTCGACCGTGAAGCCCCCGGCCGTCGCGTCTGTCTGCCCCAGCGCGAAAGGTGGAAAATCCTGCTCACTTCCCACCACAAGCGTCTTGCCCGTGC
>Ga0255095_1000878_pt1 | contig 13828 bp, 8 predicted proteins | sample Colum_Law_RepC_8_2_FD_188435 | JGI IMG/M metagenome (GOLD analysis project Ga0255095, IMG submission 188435) | Freshwater microbial communities from Columbia River, Oregon, United States - Colum_Law_RepC_8d | ecosystem: Environmental > Aquatic > Freshwater > River | place: USA: Oregon | collected...
CTGTTGGTGGTGGGTTCGCTTGGGACTCTTTTCACGAAAAAGACGCGGTTTTTCGCCGCGATGGCGGGCATTTCGATTCTCTGCGCGGTGCTGTGTTCGCGGGGCTATTACGGCAACAACAAGACCTTCGTGGGGCTGATGCTGGTGCTGGCGTCGTTATCGAAAGAGACTGGCCCGCCGCGGTTGTTGCAATGGCAGTTCGCGCTGGTCTACTTTGGCGCTGGGTTGAACAAGTTGCTCGATCCCGACTGGCAGACGGGGCAGTTTTTCGATCACTGGGCGACAGACCGGCTACAAAATCCTGCTTACATCTGGCTGGCGGCGCAGTTGCCGCCGCTGGTGGCAGGGAAGCTTTTCTGCTGGTACACCATCGTGGCGGAACTGGCGTTGGCGGCGTTGGCGGTGATGCCGCGGTTCCACCCGGCGTTCATTTGGGGGAGTGGGCTGTTTCAATCGGGGCTGCTGCTGTTCACGGGCGACCCCTTCAACCTGTTCTTCTACGGCATGCAGTCGTCGCTGTTCGCCTTCGCCCGGTGGCCGGAGGGGCAGATTCTGGTGATCTGGGACGGGAGTTGCGGGTTCTGCCGGCGCACGAAAGAGCTGCTGCAAAAACTGGACTTTGATCCGGTTTTTGAGTGGCGGCCGCTGCAATCGAACGTCGGTGACCGGTATGGCTTGACGAAGGCGGAGCTGAAGCAGGCGCTGCATGCGGCGGGGCCGGGATGGCTGTTGGCGGGATACTCGGCGGTGCGGCGGATGATTCTGCACATGCCCTTGTTCGCGATGGTGCTGGTGGCCGCGGTTGCCTTTTCTCCGTGCCCGCTGGCGAGGCGTTTGGTGGTTGGGGGGACGCTGCTGTTTCTGTTGCCGGTATCGAACCCGATCGGCAATCTGATCTACGGCTGGATTGCCAGGCACCGGCATGAGTTGCTGGCCGGCGAAACCTGCGAGCTTCCAGAACAGTCATAGTAAGAGAGGGGGGATCCCCTAACTACTATGCGAACCCTGTCACTTTTCGCCCTGGCGTTGTCGCTTCCTGCCTTCGGGCAAGTCGGTAACCTGCAGGTGAGCGCGAGCGCTCTGAACTTCACCGCCCTGAGTGGCGCCGCATTGCCGCAGAGCCAAGTGATTGGCGTCACGTCCACGGGCGTTTCGTTGCCGATCAATTTATCCATTCGCTATTTCACGCCCACGGAAGGGTGGCTGTCGGCGTCGGCTGACCGGGCGGCGACGCCTGGCAATGTCACGGTGACGGTGACGCCGACGAATCTTTCGCCGGGCAACTACACGGGGCAGGTGTTGATTATCGCCAGCGGGTCGCAGTCGGCCCTGATTACGGTGACGCTGACGGTGAGCAGCACGACGGCGGGCGGCAGTGTGGTGACGGCGAATCCCTCGACGGTCGCGTTGACGGCGACAACGGGCATCACTTCGCAGGCATCGGTGAACATTAACAGCGTCGGCAATGTGCCGTTTCAGGTGTTTACGAACACGACTTCGGGCGGTAACTGGCTGTCGGTGAATACGGTGCTGTCGACGGCGCCGACGTCGATTACGATCATCGCCAATCCGGCCGCGCTGGTCTCCGGTGTGTACTCCGGCACAGTGAGCATTGCGCCGACGAACGGTTCCCCCGGGGTGTCGATTCCGGTGTCATTCACGGTGGGCACTGGCGGCGGTTTGACCGGTTTCACGGTAACGCCGAGTACGGCTAACTTCTCCTATCAGATCGGGACGGCGACGCCGGGCGGGCAGGCGGTCTACGTGAATAACTCGGCCGGGATTGTGTCTTATACCGCCTCCGGGTCCGCTTCCTGGATCCGGTTGACGAGCAACTTGAACAGCTCCCCGCTGCTAACGGTGAATGGGAATAGCAACAGCAACCTGAACATCTACGTGGACCCGACGGGTTTGACGGCGGGCAATTACGGCGGGCTGGTTACGATCACGGCGTCCAATGGCTCCACGCAATCGGTTGCGGTTTCGCTGACTGTGAGCGCGAACACGATTCTGACCATGAGCCCCGCGTCGCTGACCTTTAACTACTTCCCGGATGCGGGCATTCCGCTGGCGCAGCAGGTGACGGTGCAGAGTACGGGCACCAGTGTGAACTTCACGGCTAGCGCGAGTTCGACCGGATGGCTGCTGGTGGGGCCGCAGTTCGGGTCGACGGGTGGTTCGAATGTGTTGACGGTTTCGGTGTCGCCAACGGGGCTGCCGGCGGGCGTTTATTCGGGCAGCATCAACGTCACGACCGGGACGACGACCGTTGCGGTTCCGGTGACGATTAATGTGGGCACTTCGAGCGTCTCCTCGATTACGGCCAACCCGGCGCTGCTGTCGTTCCAGACGCAGTTGAACGCGCCGGCGGCGAGCCAGACGCTGAATCTGAATGCAGTGACGGGTAAGAACTTCCTGGCATCGGCCAGCACGACGGGCGCGGGGTGGCTGCAGGTGACGCCGAACAGCGGGACGACGCCGGTTTCGTTGACCGTGAGCATTGTGCCGCAGGCGGTTTCGGCGGCGGGCGTTTATAGCGGGTTGATTCAGGTGTCCAATGTCACCGACAACACGCAGTTGACGATTCCAGTTACGATGACGGTTTCGGGGGCGACGCTCTCGGCGAGTCCGCAGGCGCTGAGTTATTCGCTGACGGCGGGCGCGCCGACGCCGTTGTCCCAGGTGATTCAGGTGAGTGGATCGGCGAACACGCCGTATACGGTGACGAGCGATAGCGCGTGGTTGTCGACATCGCCATCGTCGGGAACGACGCCGTCGGGGTTGACCGTGTTTGCCAGCGCGGCGAATTTGACGCCGGGGAACTATACCGGTGTTCTGACGATTAGCGGCGGGGGCGCGACGACGAGCGTCGTTGTAAACGCGTCGGTGAGCGCGAACGCGTCACCGACCATTTCGCCCACGGCGCTCTCCTTCCAGTTTGTGACCAACGGGGAGGTTCCGCCGGCGCAGACGATTGCGGTGAACAGCACGTTGGGAACCGCCAATTTCACGGCGAGCGCACGTACCGATTCTGGCAATAATTGGCTGATCGCGAGCGCGAGCGGCGTGTCGACTCCGGCCACGATCACCGTGCGCGTGCAGCCATCGGGGCTGGCGCCGGGAACCTACCGCGGCGTTGTGACCGTGACGGCATTCGGCACCGGCGAGAGCCGGAGCGCGGAGGTGACGCTGACGGTGACTACGCCCGCCGCGCCGACGTTACGCACGGCGCTGCATGGCGCTACGCGGGAGCTGTCTGCGATTACGCCGGGGATGATTTTGAGCCTGTTGGGGACCTCCATGGGCCCGGTGACCGGGGTGAAGGGGAACGTGTCGGGCGCGGGCGCGTTTGAGACCAGTTATAACGGGTATCGCGTTTTGTTCGACGGTGTGCCGGCGCCGATTCTCTATATCAGCAGCACGCAGATCGACACGGTTGCGCCGTATGCGATTGCGGGCCGGCAGAGCACGCGGGTGGAGGTGGAGTACAACGGAGCGCGATCGAACGTGAGCGAGTTGGTTGTTTCGCCGGATGCGGCGCCCGGGATCTACACGGTTGACGGGAGTGGGCGCGGGCAGGCGGCGGCGATTAATCAGAGCGGCCGCTTGAATGGTCCTTCCAATCCGGCGAGCGTGAACAGCGTGCTCGTGTTCTACGTGACCGGCGAAGGGCAGACGGAGCCGGTGGGTCAGGAGGGGCGCGTGATTGCGACGGACCTGCGGAAGCCGGTGTTGCCGGTGGCGGTCAATATTGGCGGCGTGCCGGTGGAGGTGCTGTATGCGGGGTCGACGCCGGGCCAGGTGACCGGGTTGATGCAGGTGAACGTGCAACTGAATGGCGAGGTGCCACGCGGGCCGGCGGTGCCGATTGAAATCCGGGTGGGTCCGGCGCCGAGCCCGGCCAATGTGACGGTGGCGATTCAGTAAAGTTTGGTTGCGAGCCACCGGCTGTGGTGCTTTTCCACCAGGCGGGTTACGGAGGTAACCCGCTAACTTGTTGGATTATCAAGCGGGGTTGATTTGGCGGGTTACTTGCAATAGAAAGGGCAAGAGGACCCCATGATTTTCACCAGCAAAACTCGATTATCCGTTCTTTTCGCCGCAGCTCTTCTGGTGACCGCGCCCATTGCGCTGGCCCAGCGCGGAGGAGGCAATCGCCGTGGCGGTGGTAACCAGGGTGGCGGCGGTGGTAACCGTGGCGGTGGCAACTTCGGCGGTGGTGGCGGACGCGCGTACTCCGGTGGCGGCAACTTCAACGGCGGCGGGAATCGCGGGTGGAGTGGCGGCGGGAATTACAACCGAAGCGGCGGCCGTAGTTATGCGGCTCCGAACCGTGGGTACTTCAACGGCGGTGGGCGTAACTACTACAACGGCGGCGGCCGATTCTATTCTGCTCCTCGATTCTCCTCCGGGTCCCGATTCTACGGCGGTGGCTTCTACCCTGGCCGTTTCTACGCGGGCCGTGGGTACTTCTACGGCGGCAACTTCTGGGCGCGGCCGTACTTCGGCGTCGGCATAGGGATTCCGTTCGGCTACGGGTACAACACCAATCGCGGTTGCGGGTGGGTAGACGGCTGGGGTAATTTCCATCCGGCGCCCTGCTACGACAACTACTACTCCGGTTACTGAGCGGGCGCGGTACCCTGAATAGGTACCGTTCATGAGCATCTACACCGTTCGGCCAATGGATTTCAGCGGCCTGAAAACCGTTTCTCTTCACGGCCGCGGAGGCAAGGTGACCCCGGAGATGTTTGGGAAACCACATGTCGCCGGGAGCCCGCTCTCCTCCTTCCTCGATAATCTGCCTCGGATTCTGGCCGCCGATACTTTGCGCGAAGTGGCCGGCAAGATCCTGGAAGCGCGGGCGAAAAACCGCTCGATCCTTTGGGGAATTGGCGGGCATGTGATCAAGGTCGGGTTGGCGCCGATTCTGCTCGACCTGGCCGATAGGGGCTTCGCGCATGGGTTTTCGATGAATGGGTCGGCGACGATTCACGACTACGAGATCGCCGTGGCTGGGCATTCGAGCGAGGACGTGGAAGCCGTTCTGCCGGATGGGAGTTTTGGTTCGGCGGAGGAGACCGGGCGGGATTTGAACGACGCAATTAGCGGCGCGGCTGGCGATGTGGGCATGGGTGAGGCGATCTGCCGGAAAATTACCGATCTGGCCGATCCGCGCTACGCGGCGGCGAGTTTGTTGCACGGCGCCTATGCCCGAAAGATTCCTGTGACGGTTCATGTGGCCGTTGGCACCGACACGCCGCACACGCATCCGGGAGCTGATGGCGCCGCGATCGGGCGCACGTCGCATCACGATTTCCGGCTGCTGTGCGAGATGATTCGCGGGCTGGACGAGGGGGGCGTATATTTGAACGTCGGATCCGCGGTGGTGATGCCGGAAGTGTTTTTGAAAGCCGTGAGCGTGGTTCGGAATTTGGGTTATCCGCTACGGAATTTCACCACCGTGAACTTTGATTTTCTGCAGCACTACCGGCCGAGCGTGAATGTGGTGAAGCGCCCGCACGCCAACGCCGGAGGCAAGGGCTATGCGTTGACGGGGCACCACGAAATCATGATCCCGCTGCTGGCCGCGATTCTGGTTGAGGGCGGCCAATGAGCGAGAGCCCCAACTGGGGTTGGAAGGAAGTCGTCATCGCCATCAGCTTGATGATTCCGGCGATGTTGCTTGGTTCGATCGGCGCGGTGGGCGTGGGCTGGCTGTTGCTGGGGCACTCGCCTAGCCAGGTGCAGATCGCGATTCCGGGGCAGTCGGCCGCGTATGGATTATGGCTGGGCGCGGTGTGGCTGTTGCTGCGCCGGCCGGGGCGGGTTTTCTGGCGGGACCTGCATTTTGATTGGCCCGCGGAGGGTCCGTGGATGTATCTGGCGATTGGGCCGGGGCTGGCGTTGGGCGCGGGTTTGCTCGCCAGTTTGTTGCATGCGAAGAACATTCAGAACGGGCTGATGGAACAGTTGCTGGCCGATCCGTGGGGGTGCCGGCTGCTGGTGCTGTTCGGCATCACGGGCGCGCCACTGATTGAAGAGTTGCTGTTTCGCGGGATTATTTTGCCCGTTGCGTTGCGCAGTATGGGGACGGCGGTGGGGTTGCTGGTGACCTCCATTCCCTTCGCGATTATGCACGGGCCGATGTACGACTGGAGCTGGCAGCATCTGGTGCTGCTGGTGGTTGTCTCCGTTGTTTTCGGGCTGGTGCGAATCCGGTCCAACTCCACGCTGGCTTCCACGATTACCCACGGCGCATACAATCTGACGATGTTCGCCGGACACTTTCTCACACCACAATAGGAAAACATGCTCGAAACTATCGAATGGACTCCGCAAGGGGTCGTAATGATTGACCAGACGTTGCTGCCGACGCAGACGGTCTTCGTCACCTGCACCGACTATTTGGAAGTCGCCAGCGCGATCAAGACGATGATCATTCGCGGGGCTCCCGCCATTGGCGTGGCCGCGGCGATGGGCGTTGCGATTGGCGTGCAGAAGTCCGCTGATCCGGATGCCGATTTCGCGACGATTTGCGACACGTTGGCGGCGACGCGGCCGACCGCGGTGAACCTGTTCTGGGGCATTGAACGGATGCGCCGTTTGTGGGCCTCGCTCGCTGGGAAACCGGTGGCGGAGAAGCAGGCGGCAATGATTGCCGAAGCGGTTCTGGTGAAGGAAGAAGATGTCGCGATTTGCAAAGAGATCGGCCGACATGGCGCGCCGCTGGTTCCGGATGGCAAGACCGTGTTGACACATTGCAACGCCGGGGCGCTGGCGACGGCGGGCTACGGTACGGCGCTGGGCGTGATTCGCGCGGCGGTGGAGGCCGGTAAAAAGATCGACGTGTTTGCTGATGAGACGCGGCCGTTTCTACAGGGCGCGCGGCTGACGGCGTGGGAACTGATGCAAGACGGGATTCCGACGACGCTGATCACCGACAACATGGCCGGGCATTTTCTGAAGTCCGGGCGGATTGGTTGCGTGGTGGTTGGCGCGGATCGCATTGCGGCGAACGGGGACGTGGCGAACAAGATCGGCACATATTCGGTGGCGGTTCTGGCGAAGGAAAATGGCGTACCGTTCTATGTGGCCGCGCCGATTTCGACGCTCGACCTGACGCTGACCGACGGCTCTTTGATTCCGATTGAAGAGCGTTCGGCCGCGGAGGTGACCTCGGTTTTCGGCGTGCCCGTGGCGCCGGAGGGCGTGGGCGTTTGTAACCCCGCCTTCGACGTGACGCCGAACCGCTACGTGGCCGGGATCATCACCGAATACGGTGTGGCCACCGCGCCGTTTGAAGAGAATCTGCGCGCGCTGGCCGCGAAGGCGAAGAAGTAGCTACTTCTTCGCCAGCACTTTTGCGAGTGCTTTGCCCGTGTAGCTTTTCTTTACTTTGACGACGTCTTCCGGAGTCCCGGCGGCGACGATGGTGCCCCCGCCTTCGCCGCCCTCGGGCCCCAGATCGATGATCCAATCGGCGCACTTCATGACGTCGAGATTGTGTTCGATGATGATGACGGTGTTGCCCAGATCGACGAGGCGGTTGATGACGTCGAGGAGGCGTTTGACGTCTTCGAAGTGCAGGCCGGTGGTGGGTTCGTCGAGGATGTATAGCGTCTTGCCGGTTTGGCGGCGGCTGAGTTCCTTGGCCAGTTTGATGCGCTGCGCTTCGCCGCCGGAGAGTGTTGTGGAGCTCTGCCCCAGGTGGATATAGCCGAGGCCGACGTCGACGAGGGTCTGCAATTTAGTCTGCAGTTGCGGCACGTTTTCGAGGATGCCGAGCGCCTGTTCAACGGTGCTTTCCAGCAGGTCCGCAATGGAGTAGCCCTTGTACTTCACGGCCAGCGTTTCCACGTTGTAGCGGCGCTTGCGGCAGACGTCGCAGGTGACGTAGACGTCCGGCAGGAAGTTCATTTCGATGCGCTTCAGGCCGTCGCCCTGGCAGGCCTCGCAGCGGCCGCCTTTGACGTTGAAGCTGAAGCGGCCGGGTGCGTAGCCGCGCTCGCGGGATTCGGGCAGGCGCGCGAACAGGTCGCGGATGGGGCCGAAAGTGCCGGTGTAGGTTGCCGGGTTGCTGCGCGGCGTGCGGCCGATGGGGGATTGATCGATCTCGATGACCTTGTCGATCAACTCCATGCCCTTGATTTTTTTGTGGCGGCCCGGCTCGGCGCGGCTGCCGTAGATTTCCTTGGCCAGGGCGTTGTAGAGAATGTCGGTAATCAGCGTGGATTTGCCGCTGCCGCTGACCCCGGTGATGACCGTCATGGTGCCGAGCGGGAAGCTGATGTCGACTTCCTTCAGGTTGTGTTCCGTGGCGCCTTCGATGCGTATCGCGGTTCCGTTCCCGGGGCGGCGCACGGTGGGGACGTCGATCTTGCGCGTCCCTTTCATGTACTGGCCGGTGAGCGAATCCTTGGTGTTTTCCACCTGTTTGGGCGTGCCGGCGGCGACGAGGTGCCCGCCGAGGCGGCCGGCGCCGGGGCCGAGATCGATGACGTAGTCGGCCCGGTGGATGGTGTCTTCGTCGTGCTCGACGACGAGGACGGTGTTGCCGAGATCGCGGAGCTGGGAGAGCGTGTCGAGCAGCCGGTCGTTATCGCGCGGGTGGAGGCCGATGGAGGGTTCGTCGAGCACGTAGAGCACGCCGCGGAGTTTTGAGCCGATCTGGGTGGCCAGGCGGATGCGTTGGGATTCGCCGCCGGAGAGCGTGGCGGCGGAGCGGTGGAGGCTCAGGTATTCCAGGCCCACGGCGAGCAGGAACTCCAGCCGGTGCTGGATCTCTTCGCGGATGCGGCTGGCGATGAGGCCTTCGCGTTCGGTCAGCGTCCAGGCGGTGGCGGTTTCGAGCGCCCGGTTGAGGGGTTGCTGGGTGAAGTCGGCAATGCTGACGCCCTTGACGCGGACGGCGAGGCTGGCCGGCTTCAGGCGCAGGCCGTTGCAGGCCGCGCACGTCGTTGGCGACATGTAGGACATGAAGTATTCGCTGGAGCCGCTGGGGCCGTCGCGATACATGCCGTCGAGAATCTTGATGATGCCCGGGAAGCCTTCGGCGCCTTCGAGCAGCATCGTTTGGTGCGTTTTGCTCAAGGAATCGAAGGGAAGGTCGACTTTGATCTTATGCTTGCGCGCGGCGTCTTCCACGCGCGTGGACATTACGGACGATGATCCGCCCGGGCCCAGGCCGCCGTCGAGCAATGGCTTCGAGGGATCGACGATGAACTTGTCCGGATCGAAGGACCACTTGCTGCCGAGGCCGTTGCAGGCTTCGCAGGCGCCGAAGGGGCTGTTGAAACTGAAGCTGCGCGGTTCGGGCTGCGGCACGCTGTTGCCGCACTCGGGGCAGGCGAGGCTCTTGGAATAAAGGCGCTCTTCGCCATTGACGACGGCCACGGTGACCAGGCCGCCGGCCAGCTTCATCGCCGTTTCAATGCTGGCTTCCAGACGCTTTTCGATGCCCGGTTTGACGAGCAGGCGATCGACTACAATTTCAATCGTGTGGTTCTTGCGCCGGTCGAGCGGGATGTCCTCATCCAGCCCGCGCAGCTCCCCATCGATACGGGCGCGCATAAAGCCCTGGCGCAGATATTTTTCCAGATCCTTCTTATACTCGCCCTTCCGGCCGCGGACGACGGGCGCGAGGATCATCACGCGCTCTTCCTGGCGCATGCCCAGGATCTGCTCCAGGATCTGCTGCGTCGTCTGCGCGGAGATGGGCAGGTTGCACGTCGGGCAGTGCGGGACGCCGATGCTGGCGTAGAGCAGGCGCAGGTAGTCGTAGATTTCGGTGACGGTGCCGACGGTGGAACGCGGGCTGCGATTGGTGGTCTTCTGCTCGATGGAGATGGCGGGGCTGAGGCCGTCGATGGAGTCGACGTCCGGACGCTCCATCTGGTCCAGGAACTGGCGGGCGTACGGCGAAAGGGTTTCCACGTAGCGGCGCTGGCCCTCGGCGTAGATGGTGTCGAAGGCGAGGGACGATTTGCCGGAGCCGCTGAGGCCGGTGATCACGGTGAGCGTGTTGCGCGGGATTTCGACGCTAACGTTTTGCAGGTTGTGCTGGCGGGCGCCGTGGACAGAGATGAACTTGAGCATGGTTAGCTTTTTTTGGTGCGAACGTCGTCGACCTTGGTTTTGGCCCAGTCGACCAGGCGCTTGATGGGCGGGAAGTAGTCGGCGAGGATCATCAGGCCGGGGATGATGAAGACCAAGCCTGGCATGACGGGGAGGATGAGGCCGACGATGCCAACGAGCAACAGCCCGATGCCCGAAACAATGCGAACAATGGCACGCCATCCGGTCTGCGGTGGACCGGTCTGCTCGGTGGCTGGCTCTGTGGGCATCCTCTCCAGTTTAGCGGGAGGGGCGCGGTTCTTTCTTCTTCAAAGTTTGGATGCGGGCCGTCATCTGAAAGTGGCTTTGTTTTTCGGCGGCGCGGGTCAGCAGATCCCGGGCGTCCACCAGATGCTCGGTCATGCGGCGGCGGGATTCGTCCTGGTCTCGTTTACGGATGGCCTGATAGATGCGGCGATGGAGCGTCAGCGTATGCTCCGGTTCCACAACCTGGGACGTCATGGTGATCAATTTATCGAGCGATTTGTGGACGACCGAGAACATCAGGCTGGTCACCCGGTTCCCCGCGGCATGGAAAACGGCTTGATGGAAAAGCAGGTCGTGGGCGACGAACTTTGCATGGTCGTCCTTCGCCGCTTCCATCGCACCGAGTTCTCTATGGATCTCGGCGATGTCCTCTTCGGAAGCCCGCAGCGCCGCGCGCGCCGCCAGTTCTGGTTCGACCAATAAGCGCGCTTCCATCAGTTCGTGCGCGGATATGCCGTCGAGCAGAATGAGAAACTCCATCGGCTCGCGGAGAATCGCATCGGCGCCTTTGTTCAGGTACGTCCCGTCGCCGACCCGCTGGGAGATAACGCCCATGATCTCCAGCACTTTCAGCGCCTGCCGCAAAGATGAGCGGCTGACGCCAAAACTTTCGGCCAGCTCGCGCTCCGCCGGCAGCCGGCCGCCTGGTTCCAACGTTCCCTCGGCAATCAGTTGTTTGAAGACGGCGATCAGCTTGACGGTGACGTCTTCTTTTCGGCGTTTCGCAATCGGCACGACCAATGCTAGCACGCAGATGTGTATTTGCTGCCTGTCTTCCCGATCTCGTCTTGCAATCGGAATTTATTGGTAGTACCATTCCCCTCAGGTTTCGGTTCTTATCCCGTTCTAGGAGTCGTCTATGCGCCCTTGTCTACGCGCCTTTGTCCTATTGATTACCGCCTGCGCTGCCTTCGGGCAGGTCCAGACAGGCCGGCTTGCCGGGACGGTCTTTGACCCAAATCGAGGCGCGGTGCCGAACGCCTCGGTAACTGTTACCAGCCAGGCCACCAACGTTGCCACCAGAATGACGACCGATGGCCAGGGCGCCTACGTCGTCCCTGCGCTGAACCCCGGTGTATATACAGTGACGGTGACGGCTCCGGGTTTCCGCACCACCTCCCGCCCGGGCGTCGAAATGCAGGTCGGCAAGGATCTGCATCTGGATGTCGACCTCGCCATTGGCGAAACATCCACCGTCCTCGAAGTGCGCTCGGAAGTGCCGCTGTTGAATTCCGAATCCGGAAATCTCGGGCACGTCATGACGAACGCGCAGATCGTCGACTTGCCATTGAACGGCCGCGGTTTCAACGATCTGGCCCGGCTCACCCCTGGCGTCGTCTCGCTACCCGGTACCGGCAACGTCACCCGCATCCGTCCCGAATTCTTCAACGGCACCACCATCTCTGGCGTCCGTGGCCGCCAGGTGTCGTACTACCTCGACGGCGCCGACACCAGCGAGCAGCATCAGGGCGGCAGCTGGATCCAAACTTCTATCGACGCGCTGCAGGAGTTCAGCGTCCAGCAAAACGCCTACTCGGCCGAGCACAGCCGCTCCGGCAGCTTCTTCAACGCCACCACCAAGTCCGGCACCAACCAACTCCACGGCACCCTCTTCGAATTCCTGCGCAACGAAAAGCTCGATGCCCGCACCTTCTTCGGCGTCCGCCGCGACCTGCTGAAACGCAACCAATTCGGTGCCTCCGTCGGCGCGCCCGTCATCATCCCCAAAATTCTGAACGGCAAGAACCGGACATTCTTCTTCTTCAACTACGAAGGCACCCGTGAACGCCAGGGCAACGTCAACAACCGCATCAGCCCCACCGCCGCCATGCTCGGCGGCGACTTCAGCGCCATCAGCAACACTTTGTACGATCCCGCCACCACCGCCGGCGGCACACGCACCCCCTTTCCCGGCAACCGCATTCCCTCCAACCGGGCCTCCTCCTCCGCGGCCTTCTTCAATCCGTACCTGACCCTCGCCGCCAACCCCGGTGGCACCTTCACCTTCTCGCCTTCCACCGCGGTTGACCTGGACCAGATCACCACCCGCATCGACCACACCATCACCGACAACCACAAGGTCTCCTTCCGGTACAGCCTCAACAACAACCGCCTCAACGAGCCCGGCGGTTCGCCCGCCCTCGGCATGGCCGCCTCTGGCACCAAAGGACAGAACTACACCGTTTCCATCAACTCCAATCTGAAGTCCAATCTCATCAACGAACTCCGTTTCAATACCCTCTACGGGGATATTCAACTGCAGCCCTATTTGAAAGGCCGTGACTTCAATAAAGAAGCCGGAATCCGCGGTCTCGACGAAACCAAGCGTTCCTTCGACATCGGCTCCTTCCCCGACTTCGCCTGGGCCGGCTATGCCAGTCTCACCGGCTCCGCCTTCGATCAACGCCCCAAAACGCAGGACCGTTACACCCGCGAATTCGTCGATAACCTCACCTGGATCAAAGGCAAACACGTCATCAAAACGGGCGTCAAGTTCCGCACGTATCAGTGGCTCGGCACCGACAGTAAAAGCTATGCCGGCACCTGGACCTTCAACGGCCAGAACACCGAAAACCCGGCCAGTGCCGCCCGCACCGGCGATTCGTTTGCCGACTGGGTGCTCGGCCTCCCTGCCAACGCCGCCCGCGCTGTCGCCTCCGATACCTTCGGCGGCTCCTATAACGCTTGGCATATCTACCTGCAGGACGACGTCAAAGTCTCCAACCGCCTCACGCTGAACATCGGCCTGCGCTACGAATACACCCCCTGGACATCCGCCTACCGTGGCCAATCCGGTACCTTCGATGGCACGCTGGCCCGTCCCATCATCGTCGCCAGCAGGACGAAGGACATCGACCTCGCCGCCCAGCCGGCCGCGCCCGTCGCCTACGGCTATCTGAAGAATCTCATCCAAACCTCCTCCGAAGCCGGCCTGCCGTACTCGATCACCTATACCGACAAAAAACAGTTCGCACCGCGCTTTGGTTTCGCCTGGCGGCCGATGAGCGACGCCACTGTCATTCGCGGCGGCTACGGCATCTTCTATGAAGGCGAGTACACCGATGGCCGCGTGAATCTCTTCATGCCGCCCTTCCTGCTCGCCGATAGCAACGTCAACGATCGCGGCATCGTCCCGCGGCGCACGCTGTCGGACTTCTACCTCGGCGCCCCGCTCGGCTCCCCCGATACCGTGGTCGGCCTCACGCCCACATATACCCGCATGGGCATGGGCTACGACCAGCACTGGAACTTCGGCGTTCAGCAGCAAATCGCCAAGACCATGATGTTCGACATTGAGTACGTCGGCAACAAAGGGTCGCGCATTCAGGGGAACAACCCGTTCAATATCCCCGAGCCCGGCCCCGGCGGCGTGCAGGCGCGCCGGCCCTACCCGCGCTTCTCCGGCTTCGGTTATATCTCCGCCGACGTGTCTACCACCTATCAC
>Ga0255095_1000879_pt1 | contig 13816 bp, 9 predicted proteins | sample Colum_Law_RepC_8_2_FD_188435 | JGI IMG/M metagenome (GOLD analysis project Ga0255095, IMG submission 188435) | Freshwater microbial communities from Columbia River, Oregon, United States - Colum_Law_RepC_8d | ecosystem: Environmental > Aquatic > Freshwater > River | place: USA: Oregon | collected...
GGAAATTGCAGGGCGATTGCCGCGACCATTCCGGTGGCGGACATCACGGAATCAATCATGGCGTGGATTTGCAGAGCGGGGCGTTCGACGGGCGCGGAGCCTTCATCGAAGTGCCGGCGAAGGACGGGCTCCAGTTGGGGCGCGGCGATTTTTCCCTCTCCGCCTGGGTGCATACGGACAAGATCGTGGATGACACGCTCGGCGATGTGTTGAGCTGGTATGACCCGCAGTTGCGCCGGGGCGTGACGCTCAATCTCCATGCCAGCGCGGGCGGCTATCAGTCGTCCGGCGACGATCGGCATGTCAGCTTCGGCATCGACAATGGGAAGCTCGGCGAGTGGCAGGACTGCGGGCGGCCCAATCCCACGAGCAATTACGTGAGCAATTCGCTCACGGTCTTCGACGGCCATCTCTACGCCGCAACCATCGACGCGCAGGACGAGGCGGGATGGGCGCATGTTTATCGCTACGCCGGGGGCAAAGCGTGGATTGATTGCGGCCGCGTGGGCAACCGCCGGACCACGGGTGTCATGGCCCTGATTGTCCATCAAGGCCACCTCTATGCCGGCACGTCCACCTACGATTGGACCCGGGTTTTCTCCGGCAAATATGACCCGGCGCGGGTCTATCGCTACGAAGGTGGAACGACGTGGACGGACCTCGGCCAACCCGGCCAGATGCTCCGCATCAATTGCATGGCGACGTTCGGAGGCCGGCTTTACGCGGGCGGCGATCGTGGACTGCCGCCGACCGGAGAAAAGCAGTGGACCGGCCGGCCGTATCAGGTCTTCGTCCACGAAGGCGGGACGAACTGGCGCGTCGCCGGCAGCTTCCCCGCCGAGCCGCCGCAGAACTGCTACCCGCACGCGATGGCCGTGCATGACGGCCGGCTCTTTGTCGGTTACCCGAACGTCCACGCGTTCGACGGCAAGCGTTGGGAATTCGCGGGCACGCCGCTGGGCGACACGCCGGCCGAGTTGAAACCGTTTCTCCAAGTGCATTCGCTCGCCGTATTCCGTGGCAAGCTGCAAGCCGGCATGTGGCCGGAGGCACGCGTCGTCGAGCACCTGCGCGGCGAGCAATGGCTGGACCGTGGACGGCTCGGCGACGGCACGGAAATCAACGCGCTGACGGTTTACAACGGGAAGCTTTACGCCGGGGCGATTCCGCGGGGCGAAGTCTCGCGCTATGACGAAGAGGCCGGCTGGACCTCGCTGCGGAAGTTTTTCTCACCGCCCGGCTGGGAACCGGGTCCGGCGACCGCGCCGGTGCGCGAGGAAATCAACAACTGGACGCGCGTCACAAGCCTCACGGTATTCCAGGGCCGCCTCTTCGCCAGCATCGGCAGTTGCACCAGCGCGGCGCAGGACGCCCCGGCGGGCGTTCGCGGGAGCGTTCACTCGCTGCAAGCCGGCCAGTGCGTTTCATATGACAAGGACCTCGGTCCGGGCTGGCGGCATCTCACCGCCGTGCGTCAGGGCGGGGAACTCCGGCTCCACGTCAATGGTCGCCTGGCGGCGAAATCCGGGCCATTCAATGCGGCGGATTACGATCTGACCGTGAGGCAGCCGCTGAAGATTGGCCTCGGCGAGCAGGACTATTTCACCGGGCGCATCCGCGAGGTGCGGATTTACCGGCGGGCGCTGGCGGAGCGGGAGATTGCCGCGCTGCACGAATCGCCTAATCTCGGCGCAGCCCGGTGAACGATTTGCAGTCACAGATTTCACAATCGCGCAGTTGAACATGGTTTAACATTCGAACCGAAAAATTAATGGCCACCATCCCTTCGCAAAACTGGTTGCTCACCCGGCGTCACGCGCTCAAAGGCCTCGGCGTCACGCTGGCGCTGCCGTTCCTGGATTGCATGGTGCCGCTCCGCGCGGCCACGGCGGACAAGGCGCTCAAGGCGCGGCGCAGCGTATTCATCTACCTGCCCAACGGCGTGTGCACGACCGACTGGCAAATCAAGGAGGCCGGGCCGGACTACAAGCTGTCCAGGCCGCTGGCGTCGCTCGAAAAGCATCGCGACGTCATCACGCCGTTCAGCGGGCTGCACCATCCCAACGGACTAGGCCACCATCACAACTGCCAGAGCATCTGGCTCACGGGCGGAAAAATCGGCCAGTCGGTGCGCAACACGATTTCCGTGGACCAGCTCATGGCGCAGGTGACCGCGCCCATCACGCGCTATTCGTCGCTCGAACTCAGCAACCAGGGCGGCTCACTGGCGGTGAATCCCGACGGGATCCAGTTGCCGGCCACTTTCAGCCCGGGCCTTGCGTTCCGCGAATTGTTCGAGGATCCGAAGGGTGGCATCGCCAAGCAGCGCCGGGGCTACCAACGGCGCGGGAGCATCATTGACGCAGTCCTCGACGAGGCGCGCAGCCTCAGTGGACAACTGGGCAACGAAGACAAAGGCCGACTGGAGCAATACCTCACTGCCGTGCGCGAGGTGGAAGTGCGCACCGAGCGGGCGGACAAGTGGCTCGACACGCCCCGCCCGAAAATCGATCCATCCATCCACTCAAAGCTCAACCGCGACATCTCGCTCCAGATGCTCGGGGATTACCTCCGCACCATGTATGACATCATCGTGCTGGCGTTCCAGACGGACATGACCCGCGTGGCCACCTTCGTCACCGGCGTGGAAGGTCAGGGACCGGCGGTGCCGGAGATTGGCATCAAGCAAGACCGCCACTCGCTCTCGCATCACAACGGCAACCCCGACCTCATGCGGCAGCTCATGGAAAGCGACGCGTTCAACATCGCGCAGTTCAGCTATTTCATCGGCCGCCTGAAGGAAGTGGAGGACGCGGACGGTCCGCTCATCAACACCACGATGGCGCTTTATGGCAGCGGCATGGCCTACGGCCACAGCCACGGCAACGCCAGCCTGCCCATCATCCTGGCAGGCGGGACCAAGCTGGGCCTCAAGCATGGCCGCCACATGGACTTCAACCTCGTCCCCGAGTTCAAAGGCTACGAGAAACACCCCGCCATCCACTTCAAGCCTGTGAACGAAAAGGCCCGCCTGAGCAACCTGCTGCTCACCATGGCGCAGAAGATGGACGTGAAAACCGACAAGTTCGCTGACAGCCTGGGCATCCTTTCGGAGGTGACGGTTTGAGGTCGGTCGCGTCAGGCACACGTTGGATATCGGCCCTGCTGGTTTGCCTGCTTGTGCAAGCTGCGGGAGCAGCGGAGAAGGCCGAGTTCGTTCCGCAGCCCGGCCAGTTTCCGCCACCCAATGCCGGCCACTACTTTGCGGGCGAACTCGTCTCGGTGGATCACGTCAACCGCCGTGGGGCCATCCGCCTCGTCGGCGATGGCGTGGATGACCGGTATCACTCGGCCCCATCGCACCGGTTCGCGTTGCTGCCCTACGGCACCATCCACTACCACGGTGCGCCGGCCGAGTTGCGGGACATTCCCATCGGGACGGTGCTGCACGGCTATTTTGTCCTGCCTCCCACTCTCGACAAATCCATCCCGCAGCCTGAGAAGAATTCGCGTTACGGCGTCAAATACACGCACGCGCTCTCCTTGGAAGATGATTTCAGCTTTTATCAGCGGCAGGGCCGGGCTTGGAAAATCAGCAGCCTCGACGTGAAGGCAGGCAAGCTGAAGGTCACCGCGACCGGCAAGGCCGCCGGCGACGGACTGACCGGTGAGAAGACCTTCGAACTGGACCGTTCCACGCGCGTTTGGAAAGGCCGCACGGCCGGCGAACTGGAAGACCTCGCTGCCGATCAGTCCGTGCAGTTGAACCTCACCTGGGCTCCAGACTGGAAGAACGGGCAGTTCCACGTCACGGATGTCTGGCTCGACGAGGGCAGCCGCCAGCTCGCGGCGGAGCAGCAACGACAGCTACACATCCGTCATCAGCTTCATCGCTGGCTCGCAGGCTGGGTGGACCACGTCGAGCATCAGCCCGGCGGCAAAGGCATCGTCACCGTCACCCTCTTCGGCGGTATGGACCCGTCGCTCTACGAACGTGCGCGAACCGCGAAAGGGGCCGCCATTGCCGCGGCGGAGCCGACGCTGCGCAGTTGGTGGCAGGAGCACGACAACAAGGGCGGTTCCGTGCTCGATTTCAAAAACATCCCGAATCCACCGCCCGGCAGCAGCGGCCTGCAATTGCGCGTGCAGCTCAACGAGCTGCTCGAAGGCTTTCGCCCCGGACGCATCGTCCGCTACCGGCCCAACGGCTTTCCCAGCGTAAAACTGCCGCCTGAAGAACGGGTGAAATCGTTGGATGACCGGTAGTTTGCCCCGAACCAACGGAGTGGGCTGGCATTTGCCAGCCCAAGGCGAGGCCCAATTTCGGCGTTTTCAGCGGACCTGTCTCCTGCCAGCATCCGCGACATGAAAGCCATCGCCCTTGCCGTTCGTTCCGCCGTGATCGCCTCGCTCGGCCTTCTCACTTGCACTTCCGCCTTCGCAGCCGACACACCGAACCTCAAGCCCACTGCCGCGAATGTTTCCTACGCCACAGCACACGAGCGGCAGGTCCTCGACATCTACGCCCCTCCCGGCGCGAAAAATCTGCCGGTGGTCTTCTGGATTCACGGTGGCGGCTGGCAGGCCGGTGACAAGACCAGCATCCAGCTCAAGCCGCAGGCGTTCGTGGACAAGGGCTTTGTCTTCGTCTCGACCAACTACCGCCTGCTGCCGCATGTCGAGATGCTCACCATCTTCCAGGACGTCGCCAAGTCGCTCGGCTGGGTCCACAAGAACATCGCCAAGCACGGTGGCGACCCGCAGCGCATCATCGTCGGCGGCCACTCCGCCGGCGCGCAACTCGCCGCATTGATTTGCATTGATGACCGCTACCTCAAGGCCGAGGGCGTGCCTTTCTCCGCGCTGAAAGGCTGCTTCCCGGTGGATGGCGACACCTACGATGTGCCCGCGATGATTGAGACCGCCGAGACGCGCCTGCGCGTGCATGGCTTCCCGATGCCCAAGCAGGGCCATCGGGTGAAGTTCGGCAACACCCCGGAGCGCCACCGCGATTACTCCGCCGTCACGCACGTCGCGAAAGGCAAGGGCATCCCGCCGTTCCTCATCCTGCACGTCGCTGATCACCCGGACAACACGATGCAGGCCCGGCGGCTCGAAGCCGTGTTGAAAGACGCCGGCATACCCGCCAAGGCTTTCGGCGCACGCGAGACCAACCATACCCGCATCAACGAAAACCTCGGCGCGCCCGAGGACCCGTCCACCAAGGCACTGTTCGAGTTCGTGGCTGGAGTTTTGAAGTGAGCGGGCCTCCGAAGGCCAAGTTTCATTCAACCTTCCATGCCGCCGACCCTCACACGGAACGCCGTTCTGCCGGGTGCGGCCTGGCACTTGAGGAGCACCCGCTCCTGGCTCTGGATGCTGGGGTTGGTCATCGGCCTGCCGCCGCTGTCTGCCGCGACCAGCTCTCCGGGCGAGCAGCTCTTTGTGCGCCGCATCGGCCCGTTGCTGGCAGAGAAGTGCCTGGCCTGTCACGGCAAGGAGGGCGCAAAAATCAAAGGCGGTTTTGACCTGAGTTCACGGGGCTCCACGCTTCGGGGTGGTGACAGCGGGAAGCCCGGACTCGTCGCTGGCCAGCCTGAGCGCAGTCCGCTGTATCTCGCCGTCACCCGCACGCACGCGGACTGGGAGCCCATGCCCCCGAAGGAAGCCGACCGCCTCTCAGCGGAGCAAACCGCCTGGATCAAGGGTTGGATTGCCGGTGGTGCACCGTGGCCGGACGCGGCGCGGGCCGGGGAAATTGCCGCAGCGAACACCGCCATGTGGTCTGCCGAGGACGGCATCCCGGTGAAGACTTCCGGCGGCTTGGCGGCGGATTGGACCCAGCGCAAATACAAGCCGGAAGGACTGTGGGGCTATCAACCAGTGATGAAGCCCGCCAGCGCAACGCTCGACGCGTTGGTCGCCGCGAGAATGCCAGCGGGCCTGCGCCCCGCATTGTCCGCAGATCGGACAACCCTGATCCGCCGTGCGACGTTTGACCTCACCGGGCTGCCGCCCAAGCCGGAGGAAGTGGAGGCATTTTTGCAGGACCCGCAGCCGGATCCAGCGGCATTCGCGAAGGTCGTCGAGCGACTGCTCGCTTCGCCGCACTACGGCGAGCGCATGGCGCAGCACTGGCTCGATGTGGTGCGCTATGCAGATTCCTCCGGCTTCGCCAACGATTACGAGCGTGGCAACGCCTGGCGCTACCGGGATTACGTGGTGCGGTCGTTCAATGCCGACCAGCGCTACGACCAGTTTGTGAGGGAGCAAATCGCGGGCGACGAGCTTGATCCGGGCAATCCCGAACGGCTGGTCGCCACCGGCTTCCTGCGCATGGGACCGTGGGAGCTGACCGGCATGGAAGTGGCGAAGGTTGCCCGGCAACGCTTCCTCGATGACGTCGTGAACAGTGTTGGCGAAACCTTCCTAGCCCACTCGCTCCAGTGCGCCCGCTGCCACGATCACAAGTTCGATCCCGTGCCGACCCGTGACTACTACTCCATCCAGGCGGTGTTCGCGACGACGCAGCTTGCCGAGCGTCCGGCGGCATTCCTGCCGGGCGAGAACACGTCGGGTTTTGAGGAGAAGCGTCATCTGGAGGCGCGTTCGGCGGAACATCAGACCACCCTGCGAGCGCTGGATGAAAAACTGCTCCGCAATGCCGGCCAGTGGTTTGCCGAGCGGAAACTCGACTCCACGACGTGGGGCAAGGCCGTGACCTCGGCCCAGGATCAGGTGAAGACCGGTCGAGGTCTTGGACCGCGAATGCGGAACTTCGCCAGCGTCTTCGACCTAGCCCGCGCGAACCTTCAGAAGCAGGGCGTGCCGGAGGCGCAGTATCCGCCCAAGCTCGTGGGCTTCACCCCCGAGGACTACGGCAACGAGCGCGTGGCCCGCAAAGGCCTGGAGCGCCTGCGCTGGGAGTTGGAGCGCTACGAGCCGTTCGCGCTGAGTGTTTACAACGGCCGCACTCCACAGGTCACCGCGGTCTTTGCGCCGCTGCGCGTGCCGCCAGATCGCTTGGAGAAGGGCGAGCTGGAGCAGACCTGCATCCTCACGGGAGGCGATCCGTTTGGCTCGGGGGAGAAGGTGAAGCCCGGCGTGTTGAGCGTGATCGCCGGCGCTGCTTCGCCGCAGATTCCCGATGCCATTGAAGGTCGGCGAAAGGCCTTCGCCGAGTGGGTGGCCAGCGCGAACAATCCGCTGACCATGCGCGCCATCGTGAATCGCGTCTGGCTCTGGCACTTCGGGCAGCCGCTGGCCGGCAATCCCAACAACTTCGGCGGCACTGGCAGACGGCCCACCCATCCGGAACTGCTCGACTGGCTGGCGGCGACGTTCGTGGAGCAAGGCTGGTCGTTCAAGGCTATGCACCGGCTCATCATGAACTCCGAAGCCTACCGCCGCAGCTCCTCGCATCCAGATCGCCAGATCCTCGCCGCCAAAGATCCCGCCGGCACCAGTTACGCTGTCTTCCAGCCGCGCCGGCTGAGCGCCGAGGAGTTCCGCGATGCCATGCTCGCCGTCACAGGCGAGCTCAACCCTGCGCTCGGCGGCATTCCCAACCGCCCCGAGATCAATCTCGAAGCCGCGCTGCAACCACGCCAGGTCATGGGCACATTCGCCAGCGCGTGGGTGCCGAATCCCCGGCCCGAACAGCGCCACCGCCGTTCACTCTACGCTCTGAAACTGCGCGGTCTGGCCGACCCCATGCAGGAGGTGTTCAATGCCCCCGCGCCGGACTTCTCGTGCGAGCGCCGTGAGGCCAGCACCGTCACGCCGCAAGTGTTCAGCCTGTTCAACAGCCAGGGCAGCCACGCCCGCGCGCTGGCGCTGGCAAACCGGGCGGTGAAGGAAACCCGCAGCGACGACGAAGCGCTTGCCCGGTGCTTCCAGCTCGCTTTCTCGCGTCCGCCACGCGCGGAGGAACTGCAAGCCTGCCAGGCTCACTGGCGCGAAATCGAAGTGCTGATCGGCAACGCACTGCCCGCCACGCCGAAAGTGCCGCTCGAAGTCCGGCGCGAGGCCGTCGAGGAAAACACCGGCGAGAAGTTCTCGTTCTCCGAGAAACTGCACGCCTATGCGGAGTTTGTGCCGGACCTGCAACCGAGCGCGGTTCCCGTCCACACGCGTGCCTTGGCGGATGTCTGCCTCGCGCTGCTCAACGCCAATGAGTTCGCCTATATTTACTGAACCCCGCTTCCCGCGTGCTGGCAGTGGCGCACTGCCGGGGCCCAACCGTCGCGAGTTTCTCTACGGGCTGGGTGCCAGCCTCGGCAGCGTGGCGTTCACTGCGCTGCTCGCCGCCGAGGCAAAACAGAACCCGCTCGCGCCCAAGCCGGGGCATTTGCCCGCGCAGGCGAAGAGCGTGATCTTCCTCATGATGGAAGGCGGACCGTCACACATCGACACGTTCGACCCGAAGCCGAAACTCGCGGAGCTGCACCTCCAGGAGTTCGTGCGCGAGGGCAAGCAGAAGTCCGCGATGGAGAGTGGCAAACGCTACTACGTGCGCAGCCCGTTCAAGTTCGGCCGGCACGGCCGGAGCGGCGCTGACATGGCGGAGAACTGGACGCACCTCGCGAAGGTCGCCGACGACCTCTGCTTCTTTCGCGGCTGCACCGTGGACAGCGTGAACCATCCCACCGCGATGTATCAGATGAATTGCGGCAACCGCTTTGGCGGCGATCCCGGCATCGGCGCCTGGGTTACCTACGGCCTCGGCACGGTGAACCAGGATTTGCCCGGTTTCATGGTGTTGCCCGAGGTGAGTTACCCGCAGGGCGGCGCGGCGAACTGGAGCAACGGCTACCTGCCCGCGAGCTTTCAAGGCACTCCCTTGCGTGCGAAGGGTTCGCCCATTCTGGATCTCACGCCGCCGGCCGGAGTCACGGAGGAGCGGCAGCGGAAGAACCTCGATCTTCTCGCGAAGCTCAACAGCGCGCACGCCGCCCAGCATCCCGGCCACGACGAGCTCGCCGCCCGTATGGCCAACTACGAACTGGCGTTCCGCATGCAAATGCAGGTGCCGGGCGTGTTGGATCTCTCGAAGGAGGACGCGAAGACGAAGGCGCTCTACGGCATCGGCCAGGGCACCACCGATTCGTTCGGCCGTAAATGCCTCCTCGCGCGCAAGCTCGTCGAGCAGGGCGTGCGCTTCATCCAGCTCTACAACGGCACGTGGGACAGCCACGACTACATCGAGCGCGCGCACGGCAATCTCGTCCGCGGCGTGGACCAGCCCATAGCCGCGCTGATCACCGACCTCAAACAGCGCGGCCTGCTTGCCAGCACGCTCCTCGTCTGGTGCGGCGAGTTTGGCCGCACGCCTGACAATGGGGTGCGCGGCGGCACCGCCTACGGCCGTGATCACAACCCCAACGCCATGACCATCTGGCTCGCCGGCGGCGGCTGCAATGCCGGCCACACCATCGGCGCGACCGACGAGCTCGGCATGACGGCGGTCGAAGGCAAGGCGCACGTCCGCGATTTCCATGTCACCCTGCTGCGGCTGCTGGGCTTGGATGACAACAAGCTCACGTTCTACCACGCCGGCCGCTTCAAGCAGCTCAGCCAGTTCGGCGGCACGGTGATCAAACCCCTCTTGGCGTAAGACACTTCATGAAACAAGCCACTCCCCGCCCTGCCCTGCTGGTCGCAGCCATCGCCTTGTTCCTGCATGGCTTTTTGCTGCGGGCAGCGGAAAGCCCCGCAGGCTCGGCCTCGAATCAACTTCCTCCGCTGCTGGTGGATGGTGCAGGCAAGGCCATTACTTCCCCCGTCGCCTGGATGCAGCGGCGGGCAGCGCTGCGTTCGGAGTGGCAGGCCTTTCTCGGTGAATTCCCGAAGGAACGAGCGCCGTTGAAGGCGGAAGTGCTGGCCACCGAAACCTTGCCTGAATTCACCCGCCAGCTCGTGAAGTATCAGGTCGAAGACGGCGTGTTCACCGACGCCTACGTGCTCACACCGAGGAATGTCACCGGCAAGCTCCCGGGCGTCGTGGTCTTCCACCAGACCGTGAAATCGCAGGCACAACAGGCCGCCGGCGTGGACGCCTCCGTGCCTGAGCTGATGCACGGCGTGCAGCTCGTGAAGCGCGGCTACGTGGTCATCTGCCCGCGCTGCTTCATCTTCGCGGATGGCGCGGGCTACGCCGAGTGGGTGAAGCGCATGCAGCAGCTTCACCCGACCTGGACTGGCATGGCGCGCATGACGTGGGACGGCATCCGCGCGACCGATTATCTGGAATCCCTGCCCCAGGTGGACCGCGAGCGCATCGGCTGTCTCGGCCACTCGCTCGGCGCAAAGGAAGTGCTTTACGCCGCTGCGTTCGATGAACGTTTCAAGGTCGCCGTGTTCAGCGAGGGCGGCATCGGACTGACCTTCAGCAACTGGGACGCGCCGTGGTATCTCGGTCCGCGCATCCGGCAGCCGGGCTTTGCGCGCGAGCACCACGAACTTGTCGCGCTCATCGCTCCGCGTCCGTTCCTGCTGCTCGCGGGCAACTCGGCTGACAACGACAAGAGCGCCGCTTTCACCGAAGCCGCTCGGCCCGTCTATGAGCTACTCGGCGCGAAGGACAACGTGCGGCTGCTGAACCATCGTCAAGGGCACCACTACCCGGCGGAAGCGCAGGCTGCCGCTGAGGAGTTGCTGGATCGCCATTTGAAACGCTGAAGCCAGGTGCTTCCATTGGCCAAAGCCTTGCGCAGAGGACGCCAGCCAACTGGCTTGACGTTTGCCAATTCCACGCCAGTTTTCGGCCCATGACACGCATCCTTGATTGTGAAAACCTCGACAGCGGTGAATGCCCCGGTGACTGGGAAAAACTCCCCCTCGCTGGCGAGCGGGACATCCGCGTCTGCGCCGTCTGCCTCAAGGCGGTTTACCGCTGCGCCAACGCCGAGGAAGCGCAGTTGCGCCTGGCGGCGGGGCACCGGGCGGCGGTGGCGGAGTAAGTTGTTAGCTGGGGCGCTCACACGACGGTTCACCGCCGACACAAATCCTTGTTCATCCGCGTCCGCCCGTGGTTAAGCTCTCGGCCCGTGAACACCATCCGCTCCCTGGCGCTTTGCTATGCGCTCCTTGTGTCCTTTCGCGGCCAAGCCGCTGCCGCTGAGTCACCGCTGACTTTCACCGACCCCGCGCCGAAGCGCTACGAGCTGACCGCCCGCGCCAGCCAGCTTGACCCGCGCTCCAAGCCGCATCCTGAAATCGAGTTTGTCTTCGAGAAGGACGGCAAGCCACAGGACACACAGCACGCGTCCGTGGACACGCGCGTGAAGCCGCAGGGCAAGCTGGTCATCTGGCTGATGGGCCATAGTGCGCCGCTCTTCGAGCGCGTGAACAGCTACGGTTTGCACGCCATCCGCGTGCATTACGCGAACGGCTGGTTCGGCAAATTTGGCAACGCCACTCCGGCCGACGACGACAAGTTTCTCGGCAAGATCCGTCTCGAAGCCGCGACCGGCGAGGACTTCAGCCCCGTGGTGAGCATCCCCAAACCCGAAGGCATGATGGAGCGCGCGTTGCAGTTCGTGAAATGGCTCGCGAAGGAAAACCCGGCGGGCCGCTGGGATTACTTCCTCACGGATGACCAGGCCGGGCTGCGCTGGGACCGCGTCATCATCTCCGGCAGCTCGCACGGCTCGACCACGGCGGCGCGCTTCGCCAAGCACCAGCGCGTGGACCGCGTGGTGATGTTCTGCGGGCCGCGAGACCAGACCGAGACGTGGCAGGCACTGCCCTCCGCGACGCCACCGAACCGCTACTTTGGCTTCAGCCACGTGCTCGACGGCGGCTGGTCCGGCGACCACTACTGCCGCTCTTGGGAGCTACTCGGCCTGCACGCGTTCGGCCCCATCGTGAATGTGGACAAGGTGAAGCCGCCATACGGCAACTCCCGCCGACTCATCACGGACGCAAATGTGAAGGACGACGCCAAGCGCGCGCACAGTTCGGTCGTGCCAGGCGGCGCGGCGGTGAAAGACGCGGCGGGCAAGTTCATCCACGAAGACGTGTGGCGATACCTCTTCACGCATCCCGTCGAGCAGACCGGCCCCGCCGTCCCGCGCGACCCGGAGTGCAAGGTGGAATCCAAGCCCACCGCGAAGAGGTCGGCGAAGTAGTCCAGTCGTCAGAGCACCCCGACCGCTCCATCCCACGCGGGTGTGGAAAACTAGCTTGGTAACATTCCGCTCCGGCTGGTCATCATCCGCAGAGCATGATGACTGACGCAGAAAATCCGACAGACGGCACGCCCGCTGGCGGAGACGCCACGATGCGCGTGCAGCAATTGTTTGTGCGGCATCAGGGCATCGTGAAGGCGTTCATTCTCTCGCTTCAGCCTGGTTTCGCTGACGCGGACGATGTGTTGCAGGAAACTTTCCTCGTGGTCACGCGGCGCGCGGCGGATTTCCGGGAAGGGACTAACTTCGTCGCGTGGGCCTGCTCGATCGCGCGGCTAAAACTGTTCGAGGCACGGCGCAAGGCCACTTCCCCGGCGTTGAGCGAGGCGGCGCTGAACGCGCTGTGCGATGACACGCCCGACGACAGCTTCTTCCAAGCCCGGCTGGGAGCGTTGCGCGAGTGCCTTCAAACGCTCGCTCCGCGCGCGAAGGAACTCGTCTGGCTGCGGTATCACAGCGAGCTTGCTTCCCAGGAAATCGCGGACCGGCTGGCGTGGAAGGAACCCGCCGTGCGAGTGGCGCTCTCCAAGGCGCGTGTGTTCCTGCGCGAGTGCGTCCAGGGGCGACTGGCGAAAGGCGGCGCATGAAGGACACCGAGCTTTCCCGCCTCATCGACGCACATCTCGATGGCCGGCTCTCCGCGAGCGAGGCCGAGGCGTTGAGCCAGCTTCTCGTTCGTGACGCGGATGCCCGACGCCAGTTCTGGGAACAAACGGCGGTGCATGGACTGTTGCCGGAGGCCACGCAGTTGGAGTGGCTGGGAAAAGCCGCGCCGGAGCCAGAGCGCAACGTGGTGCGCGTCGCGTGGTGGCGCTGGGCCGTGCCGCTGGCCGCAGCTGCGGCGCTCGTGTTGCTCGCAGTGGTTTGGCGGGCCAGCCAGCCGAATGTGCCCGCAAGCACTGGAGTTGCCTTGCTGTCGCGCGTCGTCGGCGCGCAGTGGGCGGATGCTGCGGACGAGCGCGCGGCGGGCGCGGTGTTGTCGCCGGGGACGCTGCGGTTGAACTCGGGCGCGGTGATGGTGGAGTTCTACAGCGGTGCGCGCGTCGTGCTGGAGGGGCCGGCGGAACTGGAACTCGTCTCGGCGAAGGAAGCGTTTCTCCGTGCGGGCAAACTCAGCGCACACGTTCCGCCGCCAGCGCGCGGCTTCACCGTGGGTTCACCGGCGGCGCGCGTCGTGGACTTGGGCACGGAGTTCGGTCTTGCGGTCACCGACGCGGCGACGGCGGAGGTGCATGTCTTCAACGGCAAGGTAGAAGTCTTGGCGGCGAACGCGGCGAAGACGCAGTCACTCAACGCCGGTGATTCGACGCGACTCGCGGGCGGCGCGTGGACTCGCGGCACTTCCGACCGCGCGAAGTTTCTCGGCGAGGCGGAACTTTTCCAGCGCAGCGCGGCGCAGTCCGAGTTGCGTCTGGCCGCTTGGCGCGTGACGAGCCGCGCGTGGTCGGGCAGCGGGCTGGCGGATGACCGCCCACGCCTGCCGGAGCTTTCGCTTCGTCTGCACTATCCCTTCGATGCCGGCTCGCCGGTGGAGCGCGTATTAACCAACGCTGTGGCGGGCGCGCCGCTGGAATCGCACGGCAGCATCGTCGGCGGCGCGTGGGGCGAGGGCCGCTGGCCGGGCA
>Ga0255095_1000880_pt1 | contig 13787 bp, 13 predicted proteins | sample Colum_Law_RepC_8_2_FD_188435 | JGI IMG/M metagenome (GOLD analysis project Ga0255095, IMG submission 188435) | Freshwater microbial communities from Columbia River, Oregon, United States - Colum_Law_RepC_8d | ecosystem: Environmental > Aquatic > Freshwater > River | place: USA: Oregon...
GTGCAAGACCGGCACGAGCTGCACCACGCGCTTCCGGCCCGTGAGGCTGTCGCGGAATTTTTGAGTGGCCGCGAGCGTGGACGAGCCGGTCGCCAGAATCTTGAGCTTGGGGAACGTGTCCGCGCCGATTTTGAGCAGCCGGCTCGGGTCGGGAAGCTGATGCACTTCGTCCAGCACGATCACCGGCTTACGCACCGAACGGTAAAAACTCTCGGGGTCGCGCAACCGCTCGGCCACGCTGGGCAGGTCGCAGTTGAGGAACTCGGCGTCCGGCAGACCTTGCGCCAGCACGGTCTTGCCCGCGCGACGCGGGCCGGTGAGCCAGACGATGGACGCCTGCCGCCACGCCGTCGCCAGCCGTTCCTTCCAAAGAGGCCGCTCGACCATGCAGGCAGACTTTACATTTAGACGGCTAAATGTAAAGCGTTGCTTCGGGCGAAGCTGCCCAGCGCCGTCGTCAGGTTCAACACGCCGACGCCTAGGACGTTGACGCTTTGGCAGTCGTGGTTAAGTTTCAAAGCACCTATAAAAGCTTTCGCTCACTTATCGCGTGAGGACTCAAGCGAGGCAGCAAATGCGCTCAAGGCAGCTGCAAAATTAGCGTCCAAACACGCTTCAAGTTCACTAACGCACTTCTCTTGTAGAGATGTGCCAATGATGAATCGGCGTTCAGCGTTCCAAATCTTCTGTTGGAATTCGGTAGATGGCCCCATCAAACTGCCAGCAACCAGCCGAACCTCTCCGTTCTCAAACAAGTCCATGCCGTATCCACACCACAAATACCGTGGCCGTTGCCCCGGTTTCTCCACTACGAGGCAACAACCACCGACGTAAGCCCTCTTGGGGTCTGATTCAAACAGAGGCCGCGCGAATGCTGAATGCACTGAGTGATTATCGCCAACACTACAGCCCGAGACGCCTGCCTGGTCGAGCTTTCCTGAGAGGGTCTTGAGGGATGCCAAATAATCGTCCAGGATTTTCCTCGCGGCACCGATTTGCTGTTCTCTACGTAGGTTCTCTCTTTTGGCTGGTTCAATCAAAACCGACAGTCGACCTGCAATCTCTCCGAGCTTTGCATCTGGTGCAGGCTCCCTCCTCCCCTCGACGATCTCTGCCCAAGCGATCAACTCTTCGGCCACTGACTTCATCTTCGGACGTGCAGTCGGCTCGTGGCTGGTTGCCTGTTCAATCAGCCGATCTAGCAGATACGCCTTGGGATGAGAAACATAGGTGCTTAAATTCATGGAACGAACGTCAACACGTTGCTCGCCTTGAGGTGGATAATTCTGTCCCGTGGCTAACACCCAAAGAGTCTTTGCCAAACTGTATACGTCCGCCAGTTCACCATCGGCAGTAGTCGGCGCATTCAACATTTCATCAGCAAGATAGAACTGTGGTCCCAACTTTTTTCCTGCGGTCGTCAATGGCTCCTTATCAGGAAAATCAGCGAGTCCAAAGTCTCCAACAACCCACTGATTGCGATAGGAGTAGAGGTTGCCGGGCTTAATATCCCGATGAGACACCCCAACTGCGGTGAGTCCAGCGAGGGTTGCCGCGATTTGACAAACTGCCTTCACCACTGATTCCAACGATGGGTCTTGGCCTAACGCTTCGGTAATTCCGGAAGCGACGGGCATCGCTAACCACGGAGTTCCGGAATCTGGGAGCGAGTGGGCGATGATTGGAAGGATTCCGGGTCTCTCACCCAGTTTCGTGAGGATTTCAATTTCAGCCCGAAACCGTTTGTATGGCTCTGCATGACGTCTGCGTTCTTTCAACAGCTTGAGGGCCACTTCATTCCCTGTCACTGGTCGCCTAGCCCGCCACACTTCTGCATTACCGCCTTTTCCAAGCCTTGAAACGAGCGTCCAACCGTCCACCTCTTGGCCCGCTTGATATTGGTGTCCGCTCATTCTGCCTCACCAACAGAACCCTTCATACTTCGCCGGGAGCTCCTTCAAGTCCGCCCAGCCGTTCACGTCGAGGACGTGGTGGTTCGAGGTCACGAGCTTCTTCAGCTCGGCCAGCGGGGCGCACTTCTGCGCAGCCACGATGAGGCCGCGCGGGCCGATGGCGGTGGCAAGGTCAGTGTGCAGGAGGCTGGCGAGGTGCGGCATCTTGGTGTCGATGACGCGTTTGTTCGCGCCGACGAGCGCGGCGAGGTTCAGCGCGGGGTCGTAGATGCGCAGCTTGTAGCCGCGACCGAGGAGCGCCTGCGCAACGTCCACCATCGGGCTTTCGCGCAGGTCGTCAGTGTTGGACTTGAACGAGAGGCCGAGGATGACGACTTCGCGGTGCTCGGTCTCGGTGATGAGGTGCAGGAGGCTGGACAGGTGCCGCTCGTTGCTGGCGAGGAGGTTTTCCAGCATCGGCAGGCTCAGGCCGTTGGTGCGGGCGAGGTTCGTGAGTGCGCGCACGTCCTTGGGCAGGCAGGAGCCGCCAAAGGGATTGCCCGGCTTCATGTAGTAGCTGGAGATGTTCAGTCGCGTGTCCTGGCAGAGCAGCGACATGACGGCGCGGGCGTCCACTTCCACGGCCTTGCCGACGCGGCCAACCTCGTTGGCGAAGGTGATCTTCGCAGCGTGGAAGGCGTTGCAGGCGTATTTGACCATCTCGGCGGTGGGCCAGTTAACCACGGCGGCCTTCTCGCCAAAGAGGTTCTTCATCAAGTCCGCCGGGGGCGCGGAGCCATCGCGTGAACCGACGACGGCGAGCGAAGGCGTCTCAAAGTCCGCGACCGCCGTGCTCTCGCGGAGGAACTCCGGGTAGTAGAAAACGCGCAGCGCACCGGACTTTTCCAGGTCGCCCAGCAGCTCGCCCACCAGCTTCGCCGTGCTGCCGGGCAGCATCGTGCTGCGGAAGACAAGTGTGTGCGGCTTGGGCGACTTGCGGAGCGAGTCGCCAATCTCGCGGGCAACGCCGCGCACAAAGTTGAGGTCCAGCCCGCCCGCCGCGTTCGACGGCGTGCCCACGCAGATGATGGACAACTCGGTGTCGGCGATGGCGTCGGCGCAGTCGCGCGTGGCGCGCAGCAATCCACTGGCCTTGGCCGACTTCAACAACTCCTCCAGGCCTGGCTCGACGATGGGCGGGACGCCCCGGTTGAAATCCTCCACCTTCTGCGGATGCACATCCACGCCGACAATGTGGTGGCCGTGACTGGAGAGACAACCCGCCGTGACCGCGCCCACATAGCCCAAACCGAAGATGCTGATTCTCATGCGTCGGCGGGAGGCTAGGAAGCAGGCAGGCAAAAGGCAAGGGTTCAACACCCGCAAGCCCGCGGCAGCAGGCCTCAGTTGAGCTTGGGGAAAAACGCCCGCGCCGTGCGGCAAGTCGCCGCGCTTAACGTCTCCGATGAAACCCCTTTCAACTCCGCCACCACAGCCGCCAACTCCCGGACATGGGCCGGCTCGCAACGTTTGCCGCGATATGGCACCGGCGCAAGAAAGGGCGCATCGGTTTCCAGCATGAAACTATCCAGCGGCGTTGCGACGATGGTGTCCTTCACCGTCTGGGCATTCTTGAAGGTCGCAATCCCGGTGAAGCTCACCAGTGAATTCATCGCCAGCACCCGCCGCATCTGCTCGGGGGTGCCAACAAAACAGTGGAACACCCCGCGAATCCGTGTGGCAAAAGGGTTCAGCATCGCGAGCGTCTCCTCGAAGCAGTCGCCACGGGTGTGAATGACACAGTTGAGCCCCAGCTCGGCGGCCACTTCGAGCTGCTGCTGGAAGACCTCCGCCTGCCGCGCCTTAACCCGTTCATCATCGCCGGCCGAGCCACCGCTCGCACTGGGCAGGCGATAGTAGTCCAGCCCGGTCTCCCCGATGGCGACCACCTTGGGATGCCGCGCCAGGGTGCGCAGCTCGGTCCGGAAATCCGGCGGCGCACTGACCGCTTCATTAGGATGCCAGCCCACCACGGCAAAGACGGGGGCAAATTGATCCGCCAAGGCAATCGCCCGCGCGCTGCTGTCCAGATCCGTCCCGATGCTCACGAGCCGCGTGATGCCCGCCGCCGCTGCGCGCTCGATGAGCTGCGGCAGATCAGCCGCGAAATCCGGGTAATCCAAATGCGCGTGGGTGTCGTAAAATTCGGCCATGTTCAAGGCCAGCCAAGCTGGCGGGGCTCTGCTTAATGGGGCATGCCGCGCGGTGCAATCGCCGAATTGCGTAAAATCTGCGCGGACCGTGGCTTTGCGATTGATTTGAGCGCGGCCGTTTTGCTATGCCTTCGCCGCACCAAGACGTATTTATGGCACAACCTATCTATCATCCCAGCATTGAAGGCGCCCAGCACGGGGCCAAGAGCCTCGCGGCCTTCCTCGACTACGCCAAGGCCGCCGGAGCGACCGGGACGCAGCCCAGCAACTACATGCTGCATGGCGGCAAGCTCTTCAAATCGGCGAAGGAGATTCGCGACACGTTCGCCGAGCGTGGCATGAGCCTGGACGGCATCTCCGCGCACTGCCCCTTCTGGGTGCATACCAGCGCGTGGACCGGCACCAAGTCCGGCAACCCATTCTTCGTCGATCCCGCCCTCACCAAGGAGTCGCCGGAAAAGGTGGAAAAGGCGCACGAAAGCTACCTGCTCAAGCTGATGGATCTCTCGGCGGAACTGAACGTGAAGGTGATGCCCATGTTCTGGGGCGTCGCGTTTGGCTGGGAACTGGCCACCGGCTATCCGTGGGGCTTCTGGGCCGGACCGGACCTGAGCGCCAAAGGTGGCAAGTATGACCTGCTGGCCGAGGGCAAGGAGCGCTTCGTCAAGAAAACCGCCAAGCTCCGCAAGCATGCCAATGATCTTGGCATCAAGATTTGCCACGAAATCCACCCGGGCACGGCAGCGAGCACGGCGGACGACTTCAACATGCTGGTGGACATCTGCGGCGGCGACGCCTGCCTCGGCGTCAATGCCGATCCGTCCCACTGCTGGGAAGGCGAGACGTGGGAGGCGCGCTTCCTCAAGGTCGGCAGCCGCGTCTTTGCCGCACATGTGAAGAACTTTGTCATCCGCTCCGGTTTCCCGCTGCGCGCCATGGAGCCCAACTGGCCCAAGCGCGCCATGCAGTTCACCGACCTCGGCAGCGGCGACCTGAACATGCAGCGCTATGTCGAGCTGCTCATCCACGTCGGTTATCCGCAGCGCTACATGCAGGTGATGGGCACCAAGAGCGCCCCGCTCGTCGTCGAGGCTGAAAGCGCGCACAAGGATCTGGATTACTGCTCGGCCGATGGCATCCGTTACGTGAAGGAAAACCTGTGCTTCCCCGTGGCGGCCGGCTCCTTCGAGGACGGCATGGGCGCGTAGTCCGTCCTAGATTGATTCACGAGCCAAGGGCGCGGAACCTTCCGCGCCCTTCGGCTTTTCCGGGCCGGCAACCGAGGGCACCCGGCCAGTTGTCCGAGCCCCTTGCCCCGCCCTACTTCGCCGTCATTTCGCAGACCGCCCGGAAGCTCGCCATGGTTTGCGCCGCCGCCGTCTCCGCGTCCGGCAGGGGAAGTATTTCCGCCGAGAGATACCCAGCGTAGCTAATGTCCCGCAGTGCCGCCGCAATCGGTGCGGGGTCCGTGTGCCCAAGCCCGATTGCCCGCCGGTTGCTGTCGGCGAAATGCACATGGCCGACCAGCGCACCGGTCTGCCGCAGGGACTCCGCGAGATTCTGCTCCTCGATGTTCATGTGATAGAGATCACAAAGGAGGCGCACGTTGCCCAGACCGTGCTGCCTCAGGAAGGCTGCAGCGTCCGCATTACGGTTGAAGAGATTGGTTTCGTAGCGGTTGAGCGGCTCGTAGAGGAGCACCTGCTGATGCGCGGCGGCACGTTCCGACAGGGCCTTCAACTCCTCCGCCAGCCAGGTCAGGGCCTGTTCGCGCGACACCGCGCCCTCCCAGCGACCTTGCATGGAGCCGATGATGGTCGGCGCGGCGAGATAGCCGGCGAGATTGATTATGCCGTAGATAAACTCGCGGGCCTTTGCCCGCACCGCCGGATCAGGATCCGTCAGCCGCAGCTTGTGTTTCACCCACCCTGCCCCGGTGCCCACCGCCGCCACTTTCAACGAATGCTGGTTCATCAGCTCGCGGGCCGCGCCAACGGAAACCGCGTTGGCCGACGGCGGGAAGATCTCAACCGCGTCGAAGCCATGCCGGGCGGCGGCGGCGAACCCGGCCGCCAGATCATCCCAATACACGAACGGACCACCGCGAGCTTCAGAAACGAGGGAGATGGTGATGGCTGATTTCATGTGGCTGGAAGGTCAGTTTGTCGCCGCCAAACAGGTCAGCTTGGGAGCTTGGCGGTGGAGTGTGCGGAGAAGACCGTGGGCGATGAAGCCAAAAGTGATTCCGCGCGCGCCAGCATTGGCCCCGCCGCATTCTGCACCTTGCCACACGCTTGGAACTGCCCTTAACTTGGCCCGCTTGACCAACGGCAATAAACCATCTGCTACGCCCGACAGCGCCTGCCCGAAGCCCGAGTTGTGCGCCCTCGACTCGGTGCTGCCCGGCGTGTCCGTTCGCATCAAGCAGCTCAACGGCTCAGCGGAAGTCACCAACCGGCTGCGCGAGATGGGCTTCTGCGAGGAGCAGCGTATCAAGCTGCTGATGAACCACACCAACATCATCTGCCAGGTCTGCAACGCCCGCCTCGGCATCAGCTCGCAGCTCGCCAAGACCATCATGGTCGAGCAGATCCCCGCGCCGACCACCAAGCCCAAGCCGACCTGACCCGAGCGCAAGCCACCGGAAACAATTCGCAAGCTACCGCAAGCCGTCCTCCCCTTGCCTGTCTAACCTCAGCCTTTGACCGCGCCATGCCGGACGCCCAACCACAACCGCTCACGTCCCTCGCCCTCGGCGCAACCGCCAAGGTCACGGCCATCAACGTCCCGCCCGCCGACAAGTCCCGGCTCATGGAAATGGGCCTGCTCGTCGGCACGCAGGTCGAGCTGGTGCGCTTCGCCCCGCTCGGCGACCCGCTGGAAATCAAGGTGCGCGGCTACAACCTCACCCTGCGCAAGCACGAGGCGGATCTGATTTTGGTGAAACCCAAGTGAGCGCCATGCACTTCCAAGCGAGCCGAGAGGATAGTGGATTGAGGATAGAGGATAGCCCGAACGGCTCCCGGTCACGGCTCTATCTTCTATCTTCTATCCGCTATCTTCTCTCTTCCCTCGCATCCGTGCGTTAAGACCGATGCCCGACTCCCCACAACTCTACGTCGCGCTGACCGGCAATCCGAACTGCGGCAAGACCACGCTGTTCAACGCGCTGACCGGCCTGCGCGCGAAGGTCGGCAACTACGCGGGCGTCACCGTCGAGCGCAAGGAAGGCGCGCTCAAGGGTGCGGAGGGCATCACGGTCATCGACCTGCCGGGCACTTACAGCCTCAGCCCCAAGTCGCTCGATGAAGAGGTCTCACGCGACATCCTCTTCCACCGGCTCGACGACGTGCCCGCGCCCTCGCTGGTCGTCGTGGTCGTGGACGCGTCGAACTTGGAGCGCAACCTCTACTACGCCACGCAGGTCATCGAGCTGGGCTACCCGACGATTCTCGGCCTGAACATGACCGACGTGGCCGAGCAGAACGGCCATGCCGTGGACGCCGCCGCGCTGGCGAAGGAACTCGGCGTCCCCGTCCTCCCGCTCATCGCGAGCGAAGGCACGGGCGTCGCCGCGCTGACGCAAGAAATCGCCAGCACCCTGAGCAGGAGACGCGGTAATGAGTCTACTACGACGAAGTTGTTCGCCGCGCTGCCCGCCGCTTTCATCACGGAACTTTCCACCCTAGCCGCCGCGTTGGAGAAGGCCTTTCCCCAGCGCTTCACCTCGCCGCAGGCCGAAGCCCTCCTGCTTCTGTCCGACGACAAGGCGCTCGCCAGCAACACCGCGCATTACCCTGCCGAGCTGTGCGCCGCCGTCTCCGCCGCTCGCGCGCGACTCGAAGCCGCCGGCGTGGACTGGCGCACCGCCACCATCGAGGCCCGCTACGCCCGCATCGCGGACATCATCGCCGCCACCGTTTCGGAATCCGGCATCGTCATCGAGACCACCAGCGACAAACTAGACCGCATCTTCACGCACAAAGTCTGGGGCCTCGCCATCTTCGTCGGCCTCATGGCGCTGATGTTTCAAGGCATCTTCAGCTTTGCGCAGATTCCGATGGGCTGGATTGAAACTGTGGTGAACGGCCTCGGCGAATGGGTCGGCAACAGCATGCCCCCCGGCGACTTGAACGACTTGCTCGTGAAGGGCGTCATCGCCGGCGTCGGCGCGGTCATCATCTTCCTGCCGCAGATTTTGCTGCTCTTCTGCTTCATTAGCCTGCTGGAAGACACCGGCTACATGGCGCGCGCGGCGTTCCTCATGGACCGCTTGATGAGCAAGGTCGGCCTGCACGGCAAGAGCTTCATCCCGATGCTGAGTTCCTACGCCTGCGCCATCCCCGGCATCATGGCCACGCGCACCATCGAGACGCCGAAGGACCGGCTCGTGACCATCCTCGTCGCGCCGCTGATGAGCTGCTCGGCGCGGCTGCCGGTCTACGCCGTGCTCATCGCCGCGTGCGTGCCGGAGACGAAGCTCGCCGGCGTATTCGGCCTGCAAGGGTTGACCCTGCTCGCGATGTATCTGCTCGGCACGGTGATGGCGCTGGTAATAGCGTGGGTGTTCAAGAAAACCCTGCTCAAAGGCGAGACGCCGATGCTCATCATGGAGCTGCCGCCCTACAAACGCCCCGTGGCCACGACCATCCTGCGCCACATGTGGGACCGCTCGAAGCTCTTCCTCCGCCGCGCCGGCACAGTGATTCTGGGCATCAACATCGTGTTGTGGTTTCTGGCAACGTATCCGAAAACAGCCGATGAAGCTGACCCATTCGGAGGCAAACGTGGCGCTCTGCTGCGTGAGATATATCCGCGTGCGAATCAGCGAAGCACAGTGGAACACAACATCGCCAACTTGAAGTCGAAGTATCAAAAGCCCGGTGCCGAAACGAATGCGGTCGAAGTCGCATTCCTTGAGAAGCTAGACACGCTTGAAAAGGAACAGGCCGGTGACCGACTCCGCCACTCCTTCGCCGGTCGCCTCGGCCACTTGATTGAACCCGCCATCGCTCCCCTGGGCTTCGACTGGAAGATGGGCATCGGCATCGTCGCCAGCTTTGCGGCACGCGAGGTCTTCGTGAGCACCATGTCCGTGGTCTATAACGTCGGCGAGTCAGACGACTCCGACGCGGGCGTGGCCAGCCTCGCCAAGGTGATGCAGGACGAAAAACGCGACGACGGGAAGCCCGCCTACACCCCGCTCGTGGGCGTTACCTTGATGGTCTTCTACGTCTTCGCGCTGCAATGCGTCAGCACCATCGCCGTGGTCCGCCGCGAAACAAACTCTTGGAAGTGGCCGCTCTTCCAGCTCCTCTACATGACTTCGCTGGCGTGGGCGATGGCCTTCCTCACCTACCAGGGCGGCAAGCTGCTGGGTTGGGGCTGACCAGTGGCTGGAGCCCCCGGCTTGAGCTTCGCGCCCCAGCGTTCGCAGGCGAAATCCAAGCTTGCCACTCTAAGGCACGCCGCTAATGTCTCGCCTCCGCTGCGGCCAGAACTGCCGCAGGCGGCATTCAATTCCAAACACTTTATGGCAAACGTAACTGAGATCCGCAAAGGCATGGCCATCCGTCAGGGTGGTGACGTGGTCGTCGTGCTCGAAGTCACCCACCGCACCCCCGGCAATCTGCGTGCCTTCGTCCAGATCGCCATGCGCAGCATCAAGACCGGCAAGACCTCCGAGTTACGCTTCGCATCGGGTGAAAAGGTGGACGTCGTCCCCATGATGACCACCAAGATGGAGTTCAGCTACAAGGACGGCGAAGACTACGTTTTCACCAATCCTGAGAATTTTGAGACCGTGACCCTCTCTCCGGAGCTTGTGGGCGACTGCAAAAACTATCTCGTCGAGAATGGTGGCGTCACCATGGTGTTCGTTGAGGACAAGGCGGTTTCCATCGAACTGCCCTCCAGCGTGATCCTGACCGTGGCCGAGGCCCCTGAAGGCATCCGCGGCGACAGCGCGAACAACATGCAGAAGCCCGCCACACTCGAAACCGGCGTCGCCATCCAGGTGCCCCTCTTCATCAAGCCCGGCGAGAAGATCAAGGTGGACACCCGCACGGGCAAATACATGGAGCGCGCCTGAGAGCGGCGTTCTGCCCCTTGTCAAAACAGGCCCGCTTCAGTGCGGGCCTTTTTGTTTTTCGAGGAGGTGTCGTTCCCTGACCACCACAACGCGATGCCGTCATGCTGTGATTGCCATCACAACACCGCACTCAGGCGCTTGAGCAATCCGGCGGTGCCCTCCAGCCACCACCCCAGCACCGTCAGCAGCCGGGCGTTGCCGGTCAGCAAGGGGATGCCCAGCAGCAGCACCAGCACGTTGCCGAGGAAGATGACGACCCCGCTGAAAAGATAGCCCTGCCCGGTGATGTCGGATTGTTCCGTCTTCAAGATTTCCCATGTCAGGGTGAGATGGAACGCATACGCCGCACCCAGCAGAATATGAAATAGCGGAGCCCATCGTGACCACCCCCAGATGAGGTGGCCGGCCAAAAACACCAGCACCACCAGCACGGCATAAAGCGGAAAGAAATAGGGGGCCAGCGCGACGAGGAAATTTGACTTGGTAAGCACCACCTCTCCGCCCCGGGAGGTGGCCTTGAACTTCTTCACCTTCCCGCCAAACAGCCATGACCACACCACATGCGTCAGCTCGTGGCCGACCACATACACCCACATGGGCTTGGGCAGGAAGGCGAAAACCACCAGCCAGCAGGCCGACCCGGCCGCCACCGGCACCCAAACCTCCGCAGCACCGCCGCTCGCCCGCACGACCCGCGCCAACGCCGGCAAAGCTCCCGCGCACAAAGGCAGAAGGAGCAGGCCGACGATGAACTTGAGCCATTTGGGCACGGCGGAAAGTGGGGCGAGCGACCCCACACAATCCAGTGCAATCTCACCGCCCAGCCCCGCCGTTTTGACAGTCGGCTTGAATTAGGACACTCTTTCGCATGTCCATTTGCCGACTCATGAATCAAGACCGTTATCGATTCCGCTCTGGCTTCACCTTGATTGAGCTGCTGGTGGTCATCGCCATCATCGCGATTCTCGCCGGGATGCTGCTCCCTGCCTTGTCCAAGGCCAAATCAAAGACCATGGGCACCCGCTGCCAGAGCAACTCACGCCAGATCGCTTTTGCCTACAAGTTTTACAGTGACGACGCCGACGGCAAGATCGTCGAGCTGGCCCGGGCTAATTATTCTGTGCCCAATCCAGTGGCTCCAAACGGTGGAACTTACGTCTGGTGGCCGGATCTGCTGCTGCCGCAACTCGGTGGGAACAGGGAGGTTTTCCAATGCCCCAGCGTCAAGGGCGGAAATGGGCTCGGCATCGGCATGAACCACCCGGACCTCGGCTACTGGATCCCCACCGGCAACAACTCACTGAAGGAATCCAACATTGCCAATCCGGAAAATACAATCGTGCTGGCTGATTCCGCCAACATGAGCCAGGCCTCCACGCCCAGCCCCACTTTGAAACCGGACGACTGGAAGCCAAACGATCCCTTCTCCGGCACGATTCTATGGCGCTCGCCTTGGAACGAGCCGTGGTATAGCGGCTACGGTTCCTCCGGCGGCACGTTTGCAGAGCGGGTCTTCAACCGGCATGTGGGACGGGCAAGTGCCGTCTTTATCAACGGCCGCGCTGACTTCATGCCCGCCAGCCAGTTTGGGTTCCAACACCCCGTCACGGGGGCAACCATCCTGCGGGGCGATCCAATCGCATTGTGGGACACCCAGTGACCGGCGTCGTCACTGGTCTGCCAGCACGACCCGCACGCCTTGGCGGTCGATGACGAACTTTTTCCCGGCGGGAGCGGCCGGCACCTTGGCAATCATCTTGGCCTGAACAAACTCGTCCACGCTGGTGGGAAAGCTGTTCTTCGTCATCACCCACGCCTGAAGCAATTGGCTCATGACCTGAAGCTGGGCCTGGATATCTCCGCTGGCCAGCTTCTGGTCCATTTCGTTCAGCGCCTTGGCAGCAGGTGAACCCGGCGGAGGCGTCGATGGAGTCTCAGACTTGCGGCAACCGCCGACCATGAGAAACGCGGCGGTAAGGGCAACACCCCAACTCGCTCTGCAAAAGTAAGATTTCATGAGTGCGAACAGTGCCTATGCCGCGATGCATTGCAAGTTTGGAGGCAGCTTCAGCCCTGCGTTTCGCAGGGCATCAGGTGGCCCATATTTAGAATAATTCTAAATCTTGACGCCCGTCATATTCGCCCTAGCTTCTGCGCCATGAATGCGGGAGCGGCCAAATTCCCATCGGAAAGCAACCTGAACGAGCGCCTTGCCCACAGCGGGCTGCGCCTCACGCCCCAGCGCCAGCAGGTCCACGAGGTGCTGCGCGAAAAGATGGACCATCCTACCGCCGACCAGGTCTTCATGCGCGCCAAGTCGAAGATGCCGGAAATCTCGATGGCGACGGTTTACAACTGCCTCGATGCCCTCGTGCAGTGCGGGATGGTCCGGCAGGTCACGCTCGACCGCGGCGCGACGCGCTATTGCCCGAACATGCAGGATCACTCGCACTTTTACTGCGACGAATGCGGTAGCGTTTACGACATCCTCCAGACCATCACGCCCGAGGATTCCGACATCAAACTGCCGCGCGGCTTCCGGCTGAAGAACATCGAGACCAACCTCCACGGCCTCTGCCCCGACTGCGCGTCAAAGGCGAAGTGATTATTTCCAACCACAGATGAACACGGATGGACACGGATTGAAGACTTGGAACGACTGCGCTCCCCCCCGGAATTACCGTCCTGCTTTCGCGGGCCTGTCTTCCAGGAGCTGTTTTCATCCGTGTGAATCCGTGTCCATCCGTGGTTAACCCCCTTTCCGCATGAGCGAATCCACCAACACCATCGAAGAGTTCGTCGCGTCCGACTACAAATACGGCTTCGTCACGAACATCGAGTCCGACACCGTGCCGCCGGGCTTGAGCGAGGACACCATCCGCTTCATCTCCGCGAAGAAGAAGGAGCCGGCGTGGCTCACAGAGTGGCGGCTGAAGGCCTTCCGCCACTGGCTCACGATGACCGAGCCGAAGTGGCCGAACGTCCACTACACGCAGCCGGATTACCAAGCCATCAGCTATTACTCCGCGCCCAAGCAGAAGAAGACTCTCAACTCGCTCGACGAAGTTGACCCCGAGCTGCGCAAGACCTTCGACAAGCTCGGCATCTCGCTCAACGAACAGAAGCGCCTCAGCGGTGTGGCGGTGGACGCGGTCGTGGACAGCGTGTCCGTCGCGACTACCTTCAAGGGCGAGCTGGCCAAGCAGGGCATCATCTTCTGCTCGTTCAGCGAAGCGGTGAAGGAACATCCCGACCTCGTGCAGAAGTATCTCGGCTCGGTCGTGCCGCACACGGACAACTTCTACGCCGCGCTGAACTCCGCCGTCTTCACCGACGGTTCCTTCTGCTACATCCCCAAGGGCGTTCGCTGTCCCATGGAGCTGTCCACCTACTTCCGCATTGAGGCTGCGAACACCGGGCAGTTCGAGCGCACGCTCATCATCGCGGACGAGGGCGCTTACGTCAGCTATCTCGAAGGCTGCACCGCCCCGATGCGCGACGAAAACCAGCTCCACGCCGCCGTCGTCGAGCTCATCGCGCTCGACAACGCGCAAATCAAATACAGCACCGTTCAGAACTGGTATCCCGGCG
>Ga0255095_1000882_pt1 | contig 13744 bp, 14 predicted proteins | sample Colum_Law_RepC_8_2_FD_188435 | JGI IMG/M metagenome (GOLD analysis project Ga0255095, IMG submission 188435) | Freshwater microbial communities from Columbia River, Oregon, United States - Colum_Law_RepC_8d | ecosystem: Environmental > Aquatic > Freshwater > River | place: USA: Oregon...
GTCAGAAAGCCACTCGCCGCCCCGCAGTCCGAAGCCCCACCCCCCGCAGTAGCCCAATTCCGCCCCAGCACGAGACCGGCGCTCCACGACAGGGGAAAGGCAATGATGTAGGTGTAATACGGACCTGCCTCCAGTAACACAACAATCGCAGAATACAGAATCACCACAAACGACAGGGGGAACAATTCCGACCGTGTGACACCCAGTGTCACAGGAGCAACACATCGCAATACCCCAAAACACAGCAGCATCAAACTGAAACCATCTGTGAACAAACGCAGCGTGGAATACCACGGCACACGACTCCAGGACATAAAGCCCTCTTTGGCCCCCGACATGCCGCCAATCACGCGATTCTGAGCATCCTGAACAAATGCCAAAAAGGAAGCTTTTCGCAACACATGGAACCAGGCGTTCTGCCCGACCAGCAATTTCTCATGGATCAGTTTCCTGCGAACCAATTCCGACCGAACCTTAGGCGGTAAATTCAGCAGAGTCGCAAAACGCCAGTTACTGATCGTGATACCGCTGCCGTTCGTACTTGAATCCATCGCAGAAATCGCATCCAGCATGGGAGCTGATGGTGTGGGGCCGACATGCGTGCTGACTTCTGCGAAGATATAACCGCGACAGAACCGCACACCGGCACTGCCAAAATACAGCGTAAACAAACCGATCAACAGCACAGCAAATACTGGCTTGATCGATGGTCGCGGAACAGCATACCAAAGACTGACCAATGCTATAGCGCCGCTGGCAAAGGTCCCCGCGTACACAAACACTGCGAACAGTCGCGTCAGATCCAGCATCACCAGTGCCGCACAAAAACTTAACGAAGACACCAGCCAGCACCAGACAGCGGGTTGGCCCGATCTTCCCGATAGTCGCCCACGAAGATATTCAATAAGCTTCTCGGCGCCACACCACAGAACGACCATCCAGAGAAACCCAGGAGTCGTCGTGCCGATAACCCACGTGGAAAAAATAAATGGAGGATACACCAGCAGAAATGGAATGGAACAACAGGCTGCAGACACTCCAAACATACGAGACGTCAGCCATAACATGCCAACTACTGTCCCGAACTCCATGGCCAGCAGTGACAGTTCCAACGCTGTCAGCGAAGGCCCGAACACCCGGATCAAAGGCGCCGTAAAGACAGTTGCTCGCTCAAGAAAAATACCGCGAGTCAGTACACCAGCATCACCGATCAGATCCCAGCGACCGCTGGCAATCGCCAGTCCATAACGATAATACTTCTCGTAATCTCCCTGCTGTACGCCATCAAACCTGAGGCAAAAGTACAGCTTGCAGCAAAACACTGCAGAGATCAGCAGGCCGCAAACCAGCAGGCGATGCACATCAGTCGAGCGGCTGCGAATAGCCCGGACATACAGTCCCACGCTTCCTGAAAAAACACCCAACAAAACCGCACACCCAACAAACTGCTCGCCCCAGCGAACGAACAAAAAGCCCGAGGCCAGAGCCCAAATTTGCCAAAACATCACCACCAGCACGAACACCCGAACAACAGCAAAACACCAACCGACAACTGGCAGGGACGCAAATTGAATCAATTGCCCGCCCCACGCTGACGGCAAAGGAAAAGTTTCCACTGCACTCACTACCCAAAGCCGCCGCAACACGGTCAGCAAACCGACCAAAAGAGTAGCCTGCAGTAGTGGTACTGCGAACAGCCAAAAATCGCCCTGCCAATTGCAGCTACCCGCAGCCGCAAAAATACCCGAAACATCAGTCTTCGGGACCACTTCATACATGCGTACTGGCTTGTCACCGCCATTTTCTGAGGCCAGAGCACTGACCGTGACCGGCAATCGCCTTGACGGTCGCCCCCAGTTTTCGCCAAAACGAACTTCCATGTCATCGGCCTGGATTTCCCCAGTCCCAGGCACATAGATCAAAAGCGACCGGATAGGCCCCGGGCAGACGAACTGACTGAACCGCCGCGAATTCTCTTCGCGGACTTGCAGCGGAGTCACCCGGCCATCCAGACCCCTGCTGGAGACACTGATTCCCTGCGGTTGAACCCGCTCCGAAACCCCCAGATGCAATTCACCAAAATTCAGACCAAGGCCGTATCTGCAGGCGACGCCAAAAAGGAACGTGCTAACAAAGCAGACAATGTGAAACCGCCATTCAGATAGCCTGATGGGCCAGGACATGAGCCACCTAGTGTTTGCCTGTTTCAATTCAAAATCACCCTGGAACCCGTATATACTGGCAGATCATCAGGCAAAGAGTCTGCAAAATCCCAAACGCGAGAGGCAATTTCACAGACACAGCATCCCCAGAGGCCTCCCAATCGATTGTCTGCCTACCGCGCACCATTCCCGAATTTCCGACGCAGATAGCAAAAAAAAGGTGGCAACTTTCGTCGCCACCTTCAAGCACGGGGAAATCGCAGGGCAATTTCATTCGTCGTCAACAACGGACACACTGTCAACGAATATCCCATTAGCTGCAATGGTCGAAACGACCTGATCATCATCAGAGTCACTGAAGATGCTTCCAGAGGTCTGAATGTCGCCAGCAACGTTCGTGCTTTCTACACTCGTCCATTCGAAATCCTGAGACAACCAGGCAACCGCCTGGGAGAAATCTCCGAGTTCCTGAACAACTGCATTTCGCACTTCAGCTAAACCAACAATCATTCCCAACGCGACCAGCGTACCTAACAGCACAGCCTCCGTAGACAGAATGAAACCGCCTTCATCACGCAAAAAATTCCTGAACACCATGGGCATATCCAGACAAGCAGGCCATGCCTCCGTCCATAAACCATGCCTCAGCCGTGAGACAAAAAGCGCCGAGTGCCGAGGACGCTCCTCGAACAACCGGCTCTCTTAAATCACTCTGCATCCAGAGTAGACGCAGTCGTGATTGTGATGCCATTGGCATCGGTGGCGTTCGCAGACTGGTTGTCAACACTGTCGGAGAACTGTGATCCGGCAGTGGCGATGTTCGACGGAACATTGGTATCGGACACGCTGGTGAAAGCATAGTCCTGGCTGAGCATTGCCACAGCCTGAGAGTAGTCGCCCAATTCCTGAACCACGTTGTTGCGAATTTCGGCCAGTCCAACGATCAGGCCCAGCACGGTGATGGTGCCGATGAGGACAGCCTCAGTCGACAGAATGAAACCTTCTTCGCTGCGAAGAAAACTACGGAACATGCTCTTCATCATCATTCTCCAACAATTCAGCCGATATGTAGCGAGGGTTCCCGTATCGTCGGCCACAATACAGAAACCAAAAGAAGAAAGCTCGGGCAGCATGAGCCACCGAGCGAATCCACAGGTGAGAACGAGCAATTACTCGTTGGCTGGAAATCCAGCCACACACCGCGGCACTCCCTCGACACGCCAGCCAGACGAAAATTTCGTCCAGCCAGAGTTTTGGCGTCACTGCCCGAGCGTTCCACGCTCGCTACTATCCTGATGTATCGGAATCAGACCCGCAATCAACAGATCACTCGTTGTCAATCGGAGCCTGAGTCGTCACAGTAATTCCATTGGCGTCGGTGGCCTGAGCCTGCTGGATGTCGGTGCTGTCACTGAAAATACTGCCATAAGTCCAGATGCCACTTGGAACGTTGGTGTCAGACACACTGGTGTAAGCATAGTCCTGACTCAACTGAGCCACAGCCTGCGAAAAGTCACCCAGTTCCTGGACCACGTTGTTCCGAATTTCAGCCAGACCCACAATCAAACCCAACACAGTGATCGTCCCGATCAGAAGTGCCTCGGTCGACAGCAGAAAACCCTCTTCACCACGCACAAATGCCAGTACCAAACCCTTCATAACTCCATTCTCCGTCCATGCATTGCAGCCGAAATCCATAACAGGCGATCCGCCCCGGCCAACAACAAATCGCCCAATCCATGAGCCCCAAGCCGACCTACAGCCGACCAGGACAACCAATCCATCGAGAAACCAACCAGTTCCCGGTTGTTCGCGACAGTTCCCATATGCACAAGGCGTGCCGAACGGGGCAAAAAAAGGGTAGTGCAGGTGCTACACTCAAAATCCCCAGAAAAACCCCTACAAAAGACCCGATGAAGTCTGCTTGAGTCGATGAGTGAACCCGATTGTGTCTTAAAGATGTGACGGTGTTGCAGGGGTGGGGCGCTTAGGCAGGAGGATTCTCCCGCAGCGTTACGTCTCGGTCGCTGTCACCGCAACCTGCAGGTTGCGACCTGATAACGAGAACTGAAAGCTGCTCAGCAGGTTCGGAATTGCCGTCGATGACACTGGTACCGTCAACGTCAGCCGCACCGTCGAACCCAGATCCGTAATCAACACAGTCACCGGGCCGGTCACACCATGAGCCCCCAAAACCGCAGCCACCGCTTGCTCAGTGTCCACCTGACGCGATGTCACAAAGACCGCTCGCGCTGCCGTACGAGCCCCCTCGGCAGCCGCCGCAGTCACCCCCGCATGCGTCATCATCACAATGCTCCACTCAATCACCGCCAGTAAGCCCAGCACAAGGATCAACAACACCACCAGCGATTCCAGGACCACCACGCCCCGACGCCCACGCGCAACCTCACCAAACGCTGATCCTGCACCCGCCAGCGTCGCACTCCGCCGGTCACACAATCGCACTGATCGCACTCGCCACATCGTCCAACTCCTGTACCAGTGCGTTTCTCACCGCAGCCAAACCAACCAGCACACCAATGCCCACCAGAGTCACCAGCAGCAGGTACTCCACCGTCACCGCTCCACGACGCCCCCCACGTGCCCCCCGGTCGTCACAGCCGACCGCCGCCAATTCTGCACACAATCCTGGATCTCTTCTCATCGACACCACTCCTGCTGAACCCCTCGAGGATAAAAGGGGAGACAACTGCAACACGGATTCACAACTGACCTACGGACACGTCACCGCCGAAAGACTGACCAAACGACTGCGATTCGGCGTCACCGCAGGATCCCAGACCGCCACCGCCCGCGCCTTCACCGTCCGACTTGCCGAAGTAAACGGACTGGTCCGGCTGAAACTGAATTGCACCAGACACGCTCGACGTGAAGCTGACGCCGGAACGGTCCCCGCCGCCAGCACACACGTCGTCGACTCGAAATCTCCCAACAACACCACCGTGTTCACCGCTGGCAGCGCTGACGGACACACACCATTGTTATTGACCGCCGCCGCGTCGTTGCTTGCCGCCAATGCCCCCGCCAATGCCAGTAACTCAGCGTTCGAACCCTCCACCGTACTGCCCGTCACGATCTGCGCCGCTGCCGCCTTCGCTGCCGTCCTCGCTGCCGCGTCGTTCGTCACGGCAAGACCCCACGACCGCGCCCCCGCAAGTGCCGCACTCTCAGCAATCACCTTCACTTCGCTGCGACATAACTGCAACCAACCAGCCTCCAACACCAGCGACAATGCGGCAATGATCAGCGCAGCACTGCCAATCAGCCAGATCACCGCCAGTCCGCTGCGATCCACTGCCTTGTCAGCACCCACATCCTGCCTGAAATTCTGCATCCGAACCAGCCCTCAAAAACCCACCCACTCAAGTGCCGTTGTAACTTCGCAATACCCCAACCGACACATACCGCCCAGTTACGGAAAAACCGAAACTGCTGAGCAGATCCGGAGCCACCTGGTTTAATCGCACGTTTACCGTCACACGCACACTGTCCGCCGGTATCCCAGCCGCGGCCGGAACCGCCTGAAATGCCACTCCGTCCGATCCGGAACTTCCCACATACGCCGGCGGATCTGACACTCGCTCCTGCACTACGAGCTGCAGATTCGCCGCACACCACGCACCGGGACCAGCGGCGTCCGTGGAAATTCCCGCTGACACCAGGGATTCATTCACCGTGGACTTGATCCCGGCCAACAGCACAGCCTGATTCGATCGACCCAGCACGGAAGCCCTCTGCGCACCGGCAGCAGCCGCCTGATGCACAGCCACCGCCCCGGACAACGAGGCCCCAAACTGCGCTGCCACCAACGTACAGGCGAACAATGTCGGCAAAACAACGATCAGTTCAAGCACAACTGCTCCCAGCCGTTTGTTAACAGCGGGAGCACTGCAGTGATTTGAAACTGAAACGGAAAACATCCTCACACCTGTCATACAACCTCAAGACTGCCTGCCTGCCCATTAAGGAGTTGCCGGTGGCGGCGCCGCCGGCTCACCCTGACTGCCCCGTCGCATCAAATCCTGAGTCCCAGTGGGAATCAACTGTTCACGAAAATGATCCCGCAAACGAATCACCGGAGGCACAACCAGCACGAAAAACACCGGAGGACTGACGCACAGAATAATCGGAAACAGAAGTTTCAGTGACAAGCTGTTCGCTCTCGCCTCGGCCTCGGAACGCAAACCTGAACGGATTGACTGCGACAGATTGTCGATCGCTTTTTTCATGTCCGTGCCCAGACGCTCCGTGTGTTGCACGGTCGCAGCCAGCGACCTCAACTCGACTTCATCCATTCGATCGGCCAGTTGCTGGAAAGCCACTCCGGCTGTCGAAACACGGGCCTGACGAACCACCAGCTGCAACTCGCGAGTCAGATCGGTACTGACATTCGGAGAAAACTCGACAATCCGGGGTAAGGCCTGATCCAGCGTCATGCCCCCCGACAGACACATGGACAGGATATCCAGAATTTCCGGAACCGCATTCAAAATGCCCCCGGCACGCACGCGCCCACGCGCGTTCAAAAACAATCCCGGAATCCCATAGAACACCGCAGCCAGAATGACGCCGAACGAGATCACCGCAAAGGACGCATCAGGCAACAAAACCAGCGTCAGGGGAATCGCCAGCAGACAGCACCAGACCAAACCGTTTCGCACCGCCAACAGCCTCTCAAAGGCATCCGGTGCGTAAATCCCAGCCCGACTGATGTCGCGTTTCATACGACGCAACTCCACCTGCAACTGCGGCACCGACAGAGACAGTAACTGCAGCCATTGCGGTAACGGACGAGCCTCAAATGGGCTGATTGTGTCGTCGCCCCAGTCGCCTCGGATGATCCGGCGACAGTTCCACAACCCCAGCGCCAGCAACAGCGCCAATCCCGCCAGCAGAGCCGAGGACAGAAAGACAGGGAATTCCTGAAGTATCAGGGAGCTCATTCCAGAATCCTCAGCGAGGCATCTTGATCAGGCCAAGTATCCAGACAACTCCAACCACATTCAACAGCACTCCCAGCGCCAGAAACGAACGCCCAAGCCCGGTGGTAAAGAACACATCCACATGCTCTGGATTGATCAGCAACAGCGATGCAAACAGCAATGGCGCAGCAGGAGCAATCAATAGCGCCGACAACCGACCACCACTGCTGGCCGCCTGCATCTGCCGCCGAAATTGAATCCGATCCCTTAATAATTGGCTCAACCGGTCCAATGCGTCCGCCAGAGCACCACCGGTCTGCCGATGCACCGACAGGACCGCAGCCAGCAGCCCCAACTCACGCAATTGCGCCCTGCGGGCAAGTGACTCCATCGCCCCCGACACCGTGCGCCCCAGGGACAACTGGTTGCGACAATGATGCAGCTCGCCCTGCAGACGCCCCCGAGCCATCTTCCCACACAACTCCAGCGCTTCACCAAATTCCAGACCAGCCCGCGAAGATCGAGCCAACAGGGAAACGACGTCCGGCAGCTGCAGTCGAAACTCGTTCAGTCGCCGGTTGCGTCGCAGCACAAGTACGGCAGCCATGATTCCCAGCAAAAACACCAACAGAAATAAAAACCAACCATCCGGCAGATCGACGATGGCCGCCAGCAGGTACAAAAATGCAATCAGCGACGCAAGGCCACCCAACGCCCCGATCGGAGTCCAACTCAGTTCGGCTTCGGCAAAAAAACGCAGCAAATACCCTTCAAGACCGCCAACTTCCTCTGGAAGTACCGCACTCAGCACCGGATCGGGTTCCTGCTCCTGCAGAGCCTTGCCGCGGCGCAGTTGCAGCCAGACCGCTCGCCCGGCAGCCAGCAACACCAGTCCGACGACAATACCCCACAACGCCGCGTCCATCTGTACACAAACCTTTCCAGCAACAATTCATACCGAAAATCAAACCGGAGGCCGAAATTCCTCGTCCGGAAAATCAAAACCATAGCTGCGAATCCGCTCCACACACACCGGTACATACCCCGTCGCGTGGAACTCCCCGCCGCCACCGCCCACAGCACGAGGCTGATAACGGAACACATCCTCAACGACTAACTCCCCGTTCCGCACCCCCACGACTTCAGCAATTCGGACGACACGGCGAGCTCCGCCTTTCCAGCGAGCCAACTGGATGATCAGCCGAATCCCCGCCGCGATGTACGAACGAATCACGGGAAGCGGCAGCTCAAATCCCCCCATCGCAATCATCATCTCAAGACGCGTCAGAGATTCACGAGCATCATTGGCGTGAATCGTCGAAAATGATCCCTCGTGCCCCGTATTCATGGCCTGCAGCATGTCTATCGCCTCCGGACCACGCACCTCACCTACCAGCAGGCGATCAGGACGCATTCGCAATGCATTTCGCACCAAATCCCGCAACGACACACTGCCCAATCCCTCCGTATTCGGCATTCGACTTTCCATCCGCACCACATGCGGATGACACAGCCTCAACTCCGCTGAATCTTCGACCGTCACGATCCGCTCGTCGTGCGGCACAGCACCCGCCAACGCATTCAGCAAGGTCGTCTTCCCTGTTCCCGTTCCACCGGAAATCAGGAAACTGAGCCGACTGACTGTCGCAGCCTGCAAAAACGCGCCCATCGCCTCACTCATGCTGCCGCGTTCGATCAGTTGAGGCAACGTAAATGGATACTTCGGAAAACGCCGAATCGAGATTGTTGCACCGTCAATCGCCAGTGGCGGAATCGTGACGTTCAATCGCGACCCGTCAGGCAGTCGAGCATCCACCATGGGGTTGCTCTCGTCCACACGCCGACCAACCCGAGCCGTCAAACGCTGAGCCACCCGCAGCAGATGCGCGGTATCAGCGAAAACCACTGGAGTCTTCTCGAGGACTCCATGCCGCTCCACATACACTTCATGCGGATTGTTCACCAGCACGTCCGTGATCGAATCATCACGAACCAGACATTCCAATGGCCCCAATCCCTCCGCTTCATCAACCAGTTCCTGCGACATCCGTTCAAGATAGCTCGCAGACTCGGACGGAAAAGTGCGGTGAATCAGCGTCGCCACGGCAGTGCGAAACATGCGACGAGAAGCATCCTCGTCAGCACCCGCTGCAAACTTCAGATTGATCGCCTCAACCAGCGACTCGTGCAGACGCATCTTTCGCTGCTGAAATTCCTGTTCGCGAGCCGGATCCGTGATGGCTTGCCACGGAACCGCAGGTGCGCCGGACCCGAACGAATCGTCGCCGGCACCAGCTATCCACTCAGAACCAGTGTCCGGTGGCGTTGGGGTCATCACCTCTGCCGCACTTATGCCAACAGGGGACAACAGGCTCCCAGCAGCCGACGAAACGCCCTGCACCCCGGATTCGACAACCGGTTTCTGTCTTCGCAGCCCAAACATGCCCGTGATCCACTCCCGTCATTCGCCAAATTTCTCCTGACAGGAAGCCGGAGCAGGACCGAGCGGCGTCTGCACTCCGTGCAACTCGATCACTGCTTATCTCATAGCTCAGATTTCACTGGTTCATCCGGATAATCCCGAACTTTCAGTCAAACTGCCCAAACGAGGCTTAACGTCGACCAACCTTGACATCAGGCAGACCAGACGGAACCCCTGAAACCCCACCCGTTCCAGCAATTACACGCAGTCCAGGCAAAGTCGACTGCGCCGGGACAGTCGTTCTGGAATACCCGGAACCCCGCGAAACCGCTGCCACCGAACGCTGGTCATACATCGCTGCTGACCGCACAGTTGCCACGGGAGCCCGGAATGCGCCTGCCGACACTGTATCGGAATACCGACCTGCGGATAACCTGACCAGTCCGGCCGAACCAGCCAGACTTACCCGAGTCTTCACGGGGGACGGTGGCATTGGCACAGATCGCACCCGCTGAACACCCGCAGTCACAGGTTGTGCCCTGCCCCCAGGAACAACCGTCGACACACGGCCCGGCACTGAATAACGCCCGCTGGTAGGCCCACCGACGACAGATCTGCTGACCTGAGTAAAAACACGACGCGTTTGCGGAACCGATCCCGGAACCATTGGGATGACACGCACACGGGCAACCTCACCATCTGAACCCTGTTCCGCTTCCGGCGAACGCCGCACCATCGTCGAACCACCGGATGTGCCCGCAGGACGACTGGCCCCCGGAGACGGACTGCCAGGAATCTGTGGCACCGGTGGCGGCGATTGAGGGGATGTCTGTGAACCGGAATTCGGAGGCAACAAGGTACTTTTCGGAGGCCACTGATCTTCGGAAACGGCAGGCTTCGAGCCCTGCGGAACCGGAACTATAATGGAATCGTCCGCCGGAGCCGGATACAGATGGCTGTCAATGATGGTATCAACAACCTGCTCCACCGGCACGCTGCTGGTGCTGCCACCGCGAATGACACGCACCGAAGGGATCGGAGTTGGCATCAGGGGAATTTCCGGGGGCTGAACACCCAGCAGGATTTTCATGATTTCCGAGTCCGGAACGCTGCCATCGTTGTAACGACCGTCCTGACGAGGCAACATGTTCAGGGATAACTCACCCCGATCCTCCACCGACTTTAAGACCTCGCATTGCGCCGGAGTCAGTTCCAGAGTCACCTCGAATTTTTCCGCGACAATCCCACGAGCATCCTTGCGAAGCACGGTCTCGGGGTAAAGTGAATCCTGAATTCCGAGCACTCGGACACCAGCGAACAGCGTATGAGTCCTTGCTACGCTGGTGGATTCCGGGGAGTCATTCGTGGACATCCGACGAAACATCACATCCACCCACGACTCGGGTGAGACCAAGCCTCTGAGCCCCCCCACTAGACCCATTCGCACAGTGACCGCACGCATCCCGTCAGACAACAGGTCCGCCGGAGTCGGCCCAGTGCCATCCGGGTACACACAATCCATGGAAAAAGGTGAGCCAGAAGGGACCTTCTTTCGGATGATTCTGCCCACCAGTTCCTTCACCGAACCGAAACACGTCTTGCCCGCTATCAACGTACGGAACTCATCAGCCCCAACGCTGACGGTGTACATGTCGGAGGAACGAAGCTCACGACCGATGTCCAAATCGGCTGCAGATAACACTACTGAAAATTTCTTCGCGGGAGGCTTTGCCTCTACGGCCACTGGACCTGTTCTCCACAACTTGATCCCGGCACCAGCTAATCCGCACAGAAACAGGAAGCCCAAAATCAAGGCCACCTGAATCCCGAATCGTGACGCCCCCCTGCCACCGGTGCCAAGCGGACCGGGGATCAGAGGGCCAGTATTCATGGGACCAGTACTCATACATTATTCCTCAGGAGCCCCTGCTGCAGCAGGAGCATCCTCGCAGAACCTATGAATTCCACTGCATCCGTTGCACACTGAACCAGTTGGCGAACTGCGACGAGTCGCGACCCTGATTCGAAGTGCTGGGACGAGAGACAGCCACTATCATAATTCCTGAACACTTCATTCACTCTGAGTCCGGTACAGAAGGAGTATTCACTGTGATGCCGTTGGCATCACTACTTGCATAAACCATTGTGTCACTGTACGTGGACGTGCTGGCAGGACTTCCGCTGCTGGCAGTCAGAGTAAATGTGAATGACTGGTCCAGATGCGCAATCGCACCGGACACGTCACCATACTCCTGCACCAGCGAGTTCCTATACTCAGCCAGCCCCACCACCAGACCAATGCAGGCGATGGAACCAATCAGCACAAGTTCGACCGCATAGAAAGCGCCGGCGTCCTGCCGCAAAAATTCCCGGACCAGACGAACCAATGCACGCCGCTGACGCTGCAACCTGCTGGTCCTTTGGTTCTGCTGACTGCAAGACATACCACACCGCTTCTCGCGAACTTTTGTATGAACGTACTGCCAATGACACAGCGCACCAAAATTGGGGCGCTCTTTGTTTGACGACTAGGTACCTAAGGTGTCATTCCGGAGATGAACTGGAGGTGTAAGCCCCACAAACCAACAGGAAAAACCCGCCCGAGCAGACTGATCTTGGCAGAAACTGCCAACGCGGCAGTCAGCCGCATCCGGTGGACTGCAAAAAACATGCCCAGCCGGTGGGGGACGTCAGGGTTGTTCACGTGGTTGTTACCTCCGCACACAGCTCCTGCTCCTGAATTCCGTATCCCCGCATTTTCCGATACAAGGTTGAGCGACTGATTTTCAGAGCCCTGGCAGCGGCAGCCTTGCGGTTGCCATGAGCCCTGATGCAGGTCACGATCGCCTCCCGCGATGCTTCCGCAACCTGCCCGACCAATGACTGCCCCAATCGCCCCAAACCGGACAACACAGGTCCGCCGTCCAGTTTAGGCAATCCCAGATGCTCCAGTTGGATTTCCGAACCCTCGCAGAGCGTCAGCCCCCGCAACAGCCGATTCCGCAGTTCACGAATGTTGCCCGGCCAGTGATACTCGGCCAACGCATGCAGCAGCCGCAACGTCACATTGACGTGAGCCAGCCCGTGCTCAGGGAGCAAAGACTGCAGGCAGTCAACGGCAATCAAAGGAATGTCCCGTCGCCGCTCCCGCAACGGCAGCAACCGCAACTCCAGTACGTTAATGCGGAAATACAGGTCGCTGCGAAACCGGCCGGCCTCGACCTGCGACTGCAGGTCCACATTCGAGGCAAAAATCAGGCGGCAACGGCTGAGCGAGGTGTCAACGGTACCAACACGCTCAAATTGACCCGTTTCCACCACCCGCAACAACTTCGCCTGGTCATCCAGAGTCAGCAGGTCCACCTCGTCAATCAACAAAGTTCCCTGCCCAGCCGCTTCGATCTTGCCAGGTCGCTCATGAGTCGCCCCGGTAAATGCACCTCGCGTGTGTCCAAAAAGTTCCGCATGGATCAGGTCCCGCGAGACCGCTCCACAGGGGAAAAACACAAACGGCTTGTCCGCTCGCCCCGACCACCGATGGATCGACTGAGCAATCGTGGATTTGCCCGTGCCCGTCTCTCCGGATAACAGGATCGGCACCCGACTGTCACTCAGACGACTGGCGGTCTGCAGCATCTGATACACCGACTCGTGCCACGTGCACAACGTCTGAGCCCCCGCTTGCAGGCGGAACAGGGATGGGCGAGTCAGCGGGGCAGGGCAGAGCCAGCGAGCATCGGGGTCCGACTGCGTCCGTAAGTCCCATTCCCCATCCACTTGCTGCAGCAGCAGCGAGGCAACCTCGAGCGATATCCCGCAGTCATGCAGCACCACCAGACAGCTGTGACTGAAATTCGCGGCAATCACCTGCAGGGTGCAATTGATGGAGTCCACTGTTTCAGAGCGAAGATCGAAAAACAGCGTTTCCGGCTTCCGCTCCCAGGCAACATCCAGCAAAGCCTCCAGCGAAGCAACGACCAGCCCTCGCTCCAGCAGCACTGGACGCAAAGATTCCGGAACATCGCCAGATCTGGAAATGAGCACGAACTCAGCAGTCATCACAGAAGCCTTATGTAGCCCAGACACCCTATTCCACCTGATTCATAACAGAACAATGCCTTGAGACCTTGCGTGGAAATCTCAGTAAATCGAAAAATTCTGAAAAACTGTTCCACCAGCGCATCACAACCCCGAATACCGTGCCACTTCTGGTACAC
>Ga0255095_1000883_pt1 | contig 13742 bp, 8 predicted proteins | sample Colum_Law_RepC_8_2_FD_188435 | JGI IMG/M metagenome (GOLD analysis project Ga0255095, IMG submission 188435) | Freshwater microbial communities from Columbia River, Oregon, United States - Colum_Law_RepC_8d | ecosystem: Environmental > Aquatic > Freshwater > River | place: USA: Oregon | collected...
GGAAGAGATGCGCGGACTTCGGCGCAGGCGAGCGGCGGGCTAGGTCGCGGCCCAGCTCACGGATGCCGGTGCCCGCGTCGCAGATGAACACTCCGTCTCCGGCGCGAATTTCCACGCACGGCGTGTTGCCCCCAAAGACGCGCGCCCATTGCGCGGTCGTCGGAATGGACCCGCGCACACCCCAGAATTTGACAATCATCGCCATGGTCAGCTTTCGTGATAGACGAACACGCCATCGGCCACCTGCACCACGTCGCCATCGCGCAGCACGGCCGAATACACCTTCAGCCCGTTGAGCAGGATGCCGTTGCGGCTCTCGTTGTCCAGCAGCTCGAAGCCCTCCTCGTGGCGACGGATGAACGCGTGCCGGCGCGACGCGCGCGGCGAGTTGATGCGGATGTTCGCCGCCTCGTCGCGCCCCATGACGAACTCTTCGCGGTCCAGCGGAATGAGCCTCGGCGCACCCGTGCCCTAGATTTGTTGGAGCCGGTGCGGGCGCACGTCCCGTTCGCGGCGCGCGGCCACGATGAGCGTCGGCACAGTGGCTTCACTGCGGCGGTGGGAGGAAGTCTCGGCCATGGGAGCGATGGGGTTAGAACGACCGGCCTTTGCCCGGCGGCCCCTTGCCGCCCTTGAAGTTCACGTCCCCCGCGCCGAAGCGCATCGGGCCGGGGCCGTGCCGGAAGAAACTGCTGTCCGGCGTGCCTTTGAACTGGCGCGGGATGAACGGGAAATCGTCCGTCAACACGTAGTGATATGTGCCCTGCGGAAACTCCGGCGTCACGCCGAAACGCCCGTTGGCCTCGTCGAGGTCGCCCGCGTCTTTCACGAACTGGAAGTCCTCGACGTAGCTGCCGTCGAACTTTCCGCCCGGCCCGCTGGCTCGCGTGCCCTCGCGCAGCCGATAGCTCGACTTCATCCGCTTCACCGTGCTGTTCGTGCTCTTCGCGTCGGTGTAACCCCACGGCCCGTAAATCGGGAACCCATCCGCCGCCCAGCCGACTTGCGCGACTCGCTGTTGACCGCCAGTGAGCTTCTCCACGAGACCTGTCGGCATCGCGTGATAGTGATACGCGCCGCTGGGCTGGACGTGTGCGTTGTGTCGGTCAATGCCGAGCTTCTGCGAACCGCTGATGGGGTCGAGCGTCCAGCCCGAGCGCGGGTCCATCTGCCACCACTCGGCCGCACCGGGGTCGAAGACCACGCCGTTGAGAGCCACGCCAAACGGGTGCATGGCGAGCCGCGTGAACTGCGCGTTCTCCTTGGGCTGAAGTGGCACGCGGTAAGTGTAGTTCTGCGCCACGATGACGTTTGGGTTGCCGCGATTCGGGAACTGCCCCGGCGCGTGATCCGGCAGGCCGTTGGCGCGGATGACGCGGAAGGCACCTTCCACCGTGATGCTCACCTGGCTCTTGCCGGGACTTTGCCCGTCGCCCGCCGGCGCGGCGTATTGCTTGCCCTTCTGCTCACCGCCACCACGCCCGCCGGGGCCTTTGGGTTCAGGCGGACGGTTCTGCGCGTGAACGAGCGCCGCGAGGGAGGCGACGGCGAGCAACGTCGCTGGCAGGGCGATGAAAGGGCGATGGCGCATTAAAAGTGTTGGTTAGCAGACTAACGGACGGCGGCCAGAATCGCCGCATCCAAAAAGTTCACGGCGGACGGACCGAGCACACGATTGCCTCCGGTCCGACCGCCGTTCGCCCACACGGGCAAAATGAAATGAGGCGCTCATGGCGGTGCGAGAGCTGCGCTGCGGGCAGCAGGCCGCAACGACTCGTCGGTGAGGGTCTTCAAGAATGCTACCAGTGCGTGCAAATCCGGCGGCGGAAGGTGCATGCCGCCGGGCCGGTGCTTGGCGAGATTCGGGTCCAGCGTCTCGCTGCGCTTCACGCCGCGCACATAGTGGAACACCGCCTCCTCCAGCGAGCGATGCCGGCCGTCATGCATATAAGGCGCGGTGAGTTCCACGTTGCGCAGCGAGGGGACAGAGAACTTGCCCTTATCGCCGTCGCGCCCGGTAACGAGGTAGCGACCCAAGTCCTTCGGCTCGCGTTCGAGGCCGTTGTTGGCGAAGGCGACGTTTTGGAAGAGCGGTCCGCCATGGCAATGAAAGCAGTCCGCGCCGAACTGACCGCGCCGTGGGTCGTGCTCGGTGTGGAACAGCTCGAAGCCACGCTGCTCCTCGGTGGTGAACTGCGCCTCGCCACGCATCACGCGGTCGAACTTTGAGTCGAACGACGTGACCGTGAGAAGGAACTGTTCCAGTGCTAGACCGACGCGTTCCGCCGTAATGTCCGGTGTGCCGAACGCGCGGGTAAAGGATGTAGCGTAGGAGATGGCCTTCGCATCTGCGGCGGCGGCTCGTGCCGACTTCAACTTCGCCACCACGTTCGGCAAAGTCTCGTGCATCTCCAGCTCGTCCTGAATCGGCATCAGCGCCTGCTGGCGCAGCGATTTCGCGCGACCATCCCAGAAGAACTCGGACTTCCACGCGAGGTTGTAGAGCGGCATCGCGTTGCGCTTTCCCGGCAGGCCGTCCACACCGAGGCTGAAGGCCTTGCCCGCGTCCACCGTGCCGCCGTCCATCTGGTGACACGACGCGCAGGACTGCTTCTCGCCCTTCGACAGCAGCGGGTCGTTGAATAGTCTGCGGCCCAACGCGACGCCCTCCTCCGTCAACGGATTGTCCAGCGGCAGCGCGGGCTTCGGGAAATGCGCCGCGTAGGTGAACCGATACGGCGTGCCGATGATTTTCGCGGGCGCGGCGACTTCGTGCCCGCGACTTGCAGTCGCCGTCTTTGGCGTGCTGCCCCCCACGGACGACGGTTGCAAACCGCCGGCACGGCTCGGAGAGAAGGCGCGCTCCACATTACCACGCAGCCAGTCCGCAAGCTCGTCGCCCTCGCGCGAGTGCGTGGAACTGGTGTCGCGGTCCAACGTGAGTTCACCAAACACGGTCGCGAGATCGAAGTTTAGCCGCACGGCGGCATGCTCGGAATGGACACCTAGCATGACCGGCACATCCACGGTCATCAGTTGCCGGTCGGTTGCGAGATGCCAGGAGAAACCCGCCAGCGGAGCGCCGGTGTCCCCCCGGCGGTTCGGCGGACTGCCAGCCTGCGTCAGTTCGGCACCGGCGCTCCCGCCGATGGCAGGCGAAGGATGACTCAGCCCCGACGCGGCTAGGCCGGTGTTCAACGCGTTCACCCGCTCGCCGCCCACGCCATCGCGCTCCCCTATCAACTGCGGCGGCAAACCCCATTTTCCTTCGAGCGCGAGAAAGACATAGCCGCCCTGCCAGTTCCAATGCAGGCCGTTGATCTGCGGATTGAGCGGATGCGCCGCGTCCCACTGCGCGGGGCTGGCGTGGTTTTGCTCCGACGGCAGGCCGATGCTGAAGCGCAGCCGGTCGTAATCTCCTGCCGGCAGGCCGCGCAGCACAAAGTTTGTCCGGCCCTCGCGCGCGTTGATGAACGCATACCAATGGTGCTTCTCCAGCCACGAGCCGTTCGTGCGCCGCACCGCGATGCCGGAAAGCAACATGTCTAGCCGTGTCACGGCGAGTGCTTGGCCGGCGGCATTTGTGCAACGAAGCTGGTCAAACCCCAGCGGCTTGCCCCGGAAACACGGCTCGATGGACACCGTCACCTCCGACTCCACACCACGCGCCCGCTGTGTCCACCACAGCAGCAGACCCAAGACTGCCAGTGTCGCCCATACCCGGGCGATGCGCTGGTTGGTGGTGAGGTGCTGCGGCTTCATGGCCCAAGCTTACTGAATCGTCACCCCGCCCGTCAGCGTGTAAGTGGCGCCCGTCGGCATCCCCGGCGGCGGCGGGAAGGTGACGACCACGTTCTGCGCGCCAGCAGTCGCGTTTGCTGGGATGACGAACGTGGCGACCACCGTGCCTTGCACGGGTCGCGAGATGTTGGTGCCGTTGATTGTGCCGAGCGTGACGGTCTGCGGCAAAATTGTTTGGCTCGTCATCGGGTCGGTGAGGGGAGGCTGCGGCGGGTTCGCCGGCAACGTGATGGTGACCGTCACCGTTGTGCCGCGCGAAGCGGTGCCAGCCGGAGCGGTGGTGGTGGAAGGTCCGCCGCCGCCCGACGCATTGACCGTGAAAACATTGGTGCCGGTGATGCTGAGCGCGACTCCGCCGGTCGGCGGTGCGGGGAAGGTCACGACGATGTTTTGCAGTCCAGTCGTAACTGGAAGCGTGAAGTTCGCCGTTACCGCGCTGCCGTTGTAGGAGATGCCGGTGCCACTCACGCTGCCGAGCGTGACTGAGGTCGGCACCGCGTCCGCCGGTGGCAGGTTCGTGCCGCCGAGCGTGATGGTGATGGTGGCAGATGCGCTCGAGGTGCCGCTGTTGGGCGTGACGCTCGTGATGGTGGGTGGCACGGGCGTGCCACCGCCGCCACCGGCACCCCCACCGCCTCCTCCACCCGTGCCTGCGGCGGTGGTCGAGTAGTTCGCCAGCGCGGTGCGGGCCACACGGTAGAAGGCTCGGCCGCCTGCAGACGTCACCGCGCGGGAGCCAGCGTTGCCGGTCGGTGCCACACCGGTCGCCACCGGCGTCCAGGAGCCATTCACTTCGGAACGGCTTTCCACGGCGTAGGTGCCGCCTTCCGCGCCGCTCCATACGAGCGTCACCGTTCCGCCGCTCACGGTCGGCCGCGCCACGTTCACCGGCACGTTCGGTCCGCCGACGAAGTTGGTCGTGACTGTCTCCGTGATGCTCGTCACCGCGCCGCCGCTGGTGACGCCTTTGAAGACACGGCCGATGTTGTAGGGATAGACCGGCGTGCCGCTGCTGTTGATGGTCATGAAGTAGGCGTAGGTGCCGTTGGGAAATTCCGGCGTGACGCAGAAGCGGCCGTTGTGCTCGTCGAGGTCGAAGTTCACGCCCTGCACCTGACCCACGTCACCAAGGTATTCGTAGTCCTCGTGGTAGCGGCCCACGGTGTAGATACCAGTCACGTTCGGGCCGTATTCGTTGGCCGCGAGCGTGGTCGAACGGCTGCGCCCGCGCGCGGCCCACGCGGGCAGCGTGACGCGGCCAGTCGTCGCCAAGTTCACCGTGCTGTTCTGGCCGTTGCGCAAGACGTAGCCCGTGGTCATACGCCGAATGCCGCTGCTGGAATTGCTCGGCGAGGAATAGCCATAAGGACCGTAGATGGGATAGCCGTCCTTCACCCAGCCGAGAATGGGCGAGTGCTTCGTCGGGGTGCCGGCGGTTTCGCTCCAAGTCTTCGTCCCGGCGTTGTAGGTCACGTTGTCGCCGAGTTGGAAGCGCAGCGCGAGCGGGTTGGCGTGGTAGTGATACGTGCCGGTCTGTTCTTGGTGCGCGTTGCCGGGGTCGAAGGAAACGCCTTCCTCGGGATACGCGTCGCGATTCCACAAACCGCCGGTGCCGCTCTGCGCCTCCGCCGTGCCGTTCCAGTAATAGCCGTCCTGCCCGTCGAACATCGCCACGCCGTCCACGAAGTAGCCAATCGCGCCGAGCGTGGTGAGCGTGGGCGATGTCGCAGCGGCGGGCGTGCGCGGGAAGCGCCAGATGGTCGCCGTGTTGCCGGGCAGGTTCGGGAAGAGCTGCGACTTGCCCGCGTCGAGATACCACGGCCCCATGTTGTGGAAGCCCAAGCCCGTCGTGCGGACATACACGTAGCTCGCGGAGGAGCTGATTTCCTGCACGCCCGCGTAAGCCGGCAATGTCTGCGCGACCGTGCCCCGCGACCACGTCAGCGAGGTCGTGCCGGCGGTCTGGTTCGCTGTGGTCTCGTAGATACGCGCGTATTTGCCGGAGTCCTTGGTGAACCACGACGTGATGAGCGCGTCGGTCACCGCGCCGTTGGTGGAAAAGGTCGCGTTCAGCACGAGACCGAGTCCGCCGGTGACAGCGTCGCTGAGTTGCAGGTCATCGCTGGTTAGGAAGCGCAACTGACCTGCGTAGCTCGCGCCGTTCAGCGAGGCGGTTGCGGAGTCGAGAGTGAACAGGGCCTCGGCGTTCAGAACAAAACCGTTCGAGCTGGTCGCGGAGGAAACCCAGCTCAAGGTCGGGTTGCTCGTGTTCCTCAGGCCGATGCTGGCGACGCGGAAGCGCACCGAACTCGCCGTCACGCCCGCACTCGCGGACACGAGCGAGGCGGCGAGGTTCAAGCCTTCGGTGCTGTCCACGTGGTTGTCATCGCCGCTGCCGCCGGGGCCGATGCCGAGACGCGTGTTGCCATCCAACGCGGTGAAAACCTCGCCCACCGTCTGCGAATACGGTGTCATCGTCACCGCCACGGTGACGCTCTGGCCAGACGCGGCGTCGGTGAAGGTGTAGTTCTTCGTCCCGCCAGCGCTGGATGCGAGCGAGACGAGTGTGTCGGACACGGTGACATCAGCGGCGTGGGCCGGGACAAGCAGGGAGAGCAAGGCGAGGCAGCGGAGCAGATGAGTTTTCATGGCAGCGGCGATGTTTGCTACCGCCAAGCTGCGCCGTATGTGTAAAGAGATTGTGAGCCGCGCAAACCAGATTTGTTAAGCCGGTGTAAATCTGCTCGCCGTGCCTCGTCCACGCGGAAAACTTCGGGGAAAACCCGATGCGCCATGCTGACGAAACTTTCCCCCGCCGTGTCAGGCGAGTTCCCAAATCCGCTCGCCTCTGTTATCAACCTCCCCAACGCACTCATGGCCGCGCCTCCGAAAACCGCCGCTCCTGCCGCTGTCCCGGCCACGCGCGTCCTCGTCATTGATGACGACCGCAAGCTTTGCCGGCTGATCAAAGACTACCTCGAACCCCTCGGCTACAACGTGCAGGCCACGCACACTGGGCCGGAGGGGGCGGAGCGGGCCGTGGCTGAATCGTGGCACGCCGTTATCCTCGATCTCATGCTGCCGGGCTGCGACGGCTTCGAGGTGCTCAAGCGCATCCGCACCCACTCCGCCGTGCCCGTGCTCATGCTCACCGCGCGCGGCGACGAGGCGGACCGCATCGTCGGCCTCGAACTCGGCGCGGACGACTATCTGCCGAAAACTTTCTCGACGCGCGAACTGCTGGCCCGCCTCCGCGCCGTGACACGTCGGAGCACACAAACTTCCCCTGGCGCGGCAGCCGACGCGGACGAGGAAGTGGTGGCCGGCGACCTGCGCATCAATCCCGCCGCGCGCACGGCGGTGCTCGGCAAGACAACGCTCACCCTCACACCAGTCGAGTTCGACCTGCTGCTCTCGCTCGCCCGCGCGCAGGGCCGCGTGAAATCCCGTGAGCAATTGCTCGACGAAATCCGCAATCGCAATTACGAAGTCTTTGACCGCTCGATTGATGTGCACATCTCCGCGCTCCGCAAAAAACTCGGCGACGACCCGAAGGAGCCGCGCTTCATCCGCACCGTGCGCTCGGCGGGCTACATGCTCATCCGGCCGGAAATTTCATGAACCCGCGTTTTCCCCTCTCCGCCAAGATTCTCACCTGGTTCTCGCTGAACCTGCTCGTGCTGATGCTCGTCGCGTGGCTTGGGCTGCGCTTTGCCACGCGCAGTGGGTTCGATTCCTTCCTCGCCGGGCATGTCGGCGGACGGGTCGAATCAACCGCGCGCGCCATCTTGGGCGAACTGGAAACCAAGCCGAGCACTGAATGGAACGGCATCCTCGCGCGCTACGGCGACGCCCACGGCGTGAAGTTCGTCTTGCTGGGCGATGAATTGCAGACACTCGCCGGCGAGGAAGTGGACTTGCCGGAAACCCTGCGTGCCCAGCTTCCGCGTCCGCCACGCGGCGGCGAGGGGCTCGGTCCAAACCGGAGCGGTTCGGTGCCTGGCACGAACGAGTTCGGCCAAGGCGGCTTCCCTCCGTCCGGCAGGAAAGGTCCTGGTGGCAAGAAAGGCCCGCCCGTGGAAAGTGATTGGACGGAAACCTCCGCTCCCGGCTCGTCGGGGATGGGCAAGCAGGAGCCACCCGGCTCCGCGCCAATTCACCGCCGCTTCCTCGTGCAGTCGGAAAACCCGCGGGCCTACTGGGTCGGGCTGATGGGCGCGCTTCGGCCCGGCACCGGCGGCACGGGGCATCTGCGTTGCACACTGCTCGCGCGCTCCAGCACGTTCACTGCGGGTGGGTTTTTCTTCGACTATCGTCCGTGGGTGCTGTTTTGCGCGGGCGTGGTCGCGGTGTGCGGGCTCTTCTGGCTGCCGTTCATCAGCGGCATCACACGCAGCATCACGCAACTCACGCGCGCCACCCGGCAGATTGCCGACGGCCAGTTCGACGTGCGCGTGGACGACCAGCGCACCGATGAAATCGGCCAGCTCGGCGCGTCCATCAACCGCATGAGCACGCGGCTCGAAGGCTTCGTCACCGGCCAGAAACGCTCGCTGGGCGACATCGCCCACGAGTTGTGCTCGCCGCTGGCGCGGCTGCAAATGTCCGTTGGCATCCTCGAACAGCACGCGACCGAGCAGCAGAAGGAACCGCTCGCCGACTTGAGTGAGGAGGTCCAGCACATGAGCGACCTCGTCAACGAGTTGCTCTCCATCTCCAAGGCCTCGCTCAAGCCTGGCAACGTCAAGCGCGAGCGCGTCAACGTGAAGACCGTCGCCGACCACGCCGCCCAGCGCGAGGCCGCCAAGACGGGCGAAGTCATCGTCGAGGTGCCTGCCGACCTAACCTGCTTCGCCCGCCCCGAGCTGCTGCAACGCGCGCTCTCCAACCTCGTCCGCAACGCGTTGCGCTACGCCGGGGACGCCGGTCCCATCACCATCACCGCGCGGCGCGAGGGCACCAGTTGCGTCATCCTCGTCACCGACCTCGGCCCGGGCGTGCCCCCTGAGCACCTGGACCGCATTTTCGACGCCTTCTATCGCACCGACCCGGACCGCGCCCGCAACACGGGTGGCGCGGGCCTCGGCCTCGCCATTGTGAAGACCTGCATCGAAGCCTGCGGCGGCACCGCCACGGCCCGGAATCGCGAAACGCGCGGACTTGAGGTGCGGCTGACTTTGCCGCTGCAATAGCTCGGCTTCGCAGGCGTTGCACCGCTGCACTTCCTCGCTACACTTGCGCGCGTGAAAGCCATTGTCGCCAGCCTCGCACTCGCATGCTCCGTCGCGCTCGCATTTGCCGCTCCCGCCAAACCCAGCATTCTCTACATCCTTTGCGACGATCTCGGCTATGGCGACGTGAAGTGCCTGAACCCACAGGGCAAAATCGCCACGCCCTACTTGGACAAACTCGCCGCTGGCGGGATGATTTTCACCGACGTTCACTCCAGCTCCTCCGTCTGCACACCCACGCGCTACGGCATCATGACGGGCCGTTACAACTGGCGCACCAAGCTCCAGTCCGGCGTGCTCGGCGGCCTGAGCCCGCGCCTCATCGAGCCGGGCCGGCTCACCGTCGCGCAGTTGCTCAAGAACAACGGCTACCACACCGCCGCCATCGGCAAATGGCACCTCGGCATGGATTGGGCGCGCAAGGAGGGCAAGGACGTGGCCGAGCTGAACATCGAATCCGCCGCGCAGGTGAACAACGTTGATTACGCCCAGCCCATCAAGAACGGCCCGAACGCCGTAGGCTTCGACTACTATTTCGGCATCAGCGCCTCGCTCGACATGGTGCCCTACACGTTCATTGAGAACGACCGCGTCACCAAGCTGCCCACCGTGGAGAAGGACTTCCCCATGTTTCTCGGACGCGAACAGGGCAAGTGCCGTCGCGGACCTGCCGCGCCGGACTTCGAGGTCGAAGATGTTTTGCCCACGCTGACCACGAAGGCGATTGGCTACATAAAGTCTCGCGCCGCCGACGCAAAGGCCGGCAAGCCCTTCTTCCTCTACCTGCCGCTCGCCTCGCCGCACACACCCATCGCACCCACGAAGGAATGGCAGGGCAAGAGCGGCCTCAACCACTACGCCGACTTCGTCATGCAGACCGACCACGCCATCGGCCAACTGCTCGCGGAACTGGACAAGCAAGGCCTCGGCGAGAACACCCTTGTCATCGTCACGAGCGACAACGGCTGCTCGCCGCAAGCCGACTTTCCCGCGCTGCTGGCCAAGGGCCACAACCCCAGCTACGAATTTCGCGGCCACAAGGCCGACATCTTCGACGGCGGGCATCGCGTCCCGTTTCTCGTGCGCTGGCCCGCGCGAGTGAAGGCCGGCACGCTGTCGCAGCAGTTGCTCTGTCTCACCGACTTCATGGCCAGTGCTGCGGACATCATCGGCGCGAAACTCCCTGACACTGCCGCCGAGGACAGTGTGAGCTTCCTCCCGGCGTTGCTCGGCACCGACAAGGCCCCGCTGCGCGAGGCCGTCGTCCACCACTCCATCAACGGCTCCTTCGCCATCCGCCAAGGCAACTGGAAGCTCGAGCTCTGTCGCGACTCCGGCGGCTGGAGCGACCCGCGCCCCGGCACGCCGAAAGCCGCCGACCTCCCAGCCGTCCAGCTCTTCGACCTCGCCAAGGACATCGGCGAGCAAACCAATGTGCAGGACAAACACCCCGAGGTCGTCACGCGCCTGGCCAAACTGCTGGAGAAACACGTCGCCGATGGCCGCAGCACCCCCGGCACACCGCAGCAGAACGCGGTGCCGGTGCAGATTGTGAAAGCCGCAAAAGCTGTGCCCGGCAAGACGAAGAAAAAGTAGGAGGCCATGTGAGGAGTCTCTGACTTGATTCCGCTTATCGGCTTCCGCGCTCCGCGCTGGCTGGAGACTCGTCACCTACCCAGAAGCCACAGGCTTGCACTCCTGCCCCGCCCTTCGCCATCCTCGCCGCACATTTTTCGACTTATGCGTTCACTCCTCATCGGCATTGATTCCGGCACGCAATCCACCAAGGCGCTCGTCGTGGACGCCCAGTCCGGCAAGGTGCTCGGCAGCGCGTCCGCCGCCTACGACCTCATCCCCAACCTCCCGCCCGGCGCGAAGGAGCAGCATCCCGAGACGTGGCGCGACGCCACCGCTAAGGCCATCAAGGCCGCGCTCAAGGCCGCGAAGGCCACCGCCGTCGAGGTGAAGGCCATCGGCGTCAGCGGCCAGCAGCACGGCTTCGTGCCGCTGGACAAGGCGGGTGAAGTCATCCGCCCGGCCAAGCTTTGGTGCGACACCTCGACCATCGCCGAGTGCGAGGAACTCACCGCGAAGCTCGGCGGCCTCAAGGGCGCGAGCAAGGCCGTGGGCAACGCCATTCTCCCCGGCTTCACCGTCCCGAAAATCCTCTGGCTCAAGAACCGCGAGCCAAAAAACTTCGCCAAGCTCGCCACCGTCCTGCTCCCGCACGACTACCTGAACTTCTGGCTCACCGGCGAGCGCGTTATGGAATACGGCGACGCCAGCGGCACGGCGATTCTCGATGTCCGCAAACGCAAGTGGTCCGACGCCGTGCTCAAGGCCGTCGGCGGCGACCTCGCGGCGAAGCTCCCGCGCCTGATTTCCAGCGACCAGCCGGCGGGGCAGCTCTCGGCGGCGACGGCGAAGGAACTGGGCTTGAACCCCGGCGTGCTCGTCAGCGCGGGTGGTGGCGACAACATGATGGGGGCCATCGGAACCGGGAACACGCACGCGGGCACTGTCACCGCGAGCTTCGGCACGAGCGGCACGATTTACGCCTGCGCGGACAAACCCGTCGTGGACCCCGCCGGGGAAATTGCTTCGTTCTGCGACAGCACGAACCATTGGCTTCCCCTGCTCTGCACGATGAACGTGACTGTCGCGACCGAGATGATGCGGAAGGATTTTGGCTACACCCACGAGCAGTTCGAGGCGAAGGCGGCGAAGGTGCCCGCCGGCTCACGCGGCCTGCTGCTGCTACCGTATCTCGAAGGCGAGCGCACGCCGAACGTCCCCGACGGCTGCGGCACGATGCTGGGCATCAACCCCGGCACCTTCACCGCGAGCCACTACTGCCGCGCGGCCTTCGAGGGCGTCACGCTCGGCATGAACTACGGCCTGCGCCGCCTGGCTGAGCTCGGCTTGAAGGCCACGCAAATCCGCGCCACCGGCGGTGGCGCGAAGTCCAAGCTCTGGCGGCAAATTATGGCCGATGTCTTCAACGCCGAAGTCGTCACGCTCAAGGTGAGCGAAGGCGCGGCCTATGGCGCGGCGCTCCAAGCCCTGTGGTGCTGGCGTATGCAAGCGGGTGAGCAGGTCAGCATCGCCGATCTCACCGACCAGTTCGTCACGCTGAACAAGGCTGAAACCGCCGAGCCGGATGCGAAGAACGTCGCCGTCTATCAGGAGCTGCAAGCGTTGCAGGACGCGGCGTCGAAGGCGTTGCGCGGGGTGTTCTCGCAGCATCGGAAGTTCGTGCTGCGGTGATCCGGCGGGAGCCTCCTCCTACCTTGAGCCTTTGCCTCGCGGTGACTTCCGCCTAACGTCCTTCCGTGTCATCCATCGAGCAAAAGCTCGCCGAGCAGGCGGCCTTCAACCAAGTCACGGTCCCGGACCTGTGGCAGCAACAGGCCGTCACCGCGTTGCGCGCGGGCAAGGATGTCGTCGTCCACGCGCCCACGGGGGCGGGCAAGACGTTGATCTTCGAGCTGTGGTCCAACTTCGGAAAGCCACACGGGCAGGCCATCTACACGGTGCCCACGCGCGCGCTCGCCAACGACAAGCTGGCGGAGTGGCGCGCGCGCGGCTGGAACGTCGGCATCGCCACCGGCGACTTGAGTGAGAACCTTGAAGCTCCGGTGCTCGTGGCCACGCTGGAGACGCAGAAGTATCGCCTCATCCGCGGCGACGGGCCGGCGCTGCTGGTGATTGACGAGTATCAGATGCTCGCGGACGGAGACCGCGGCCTGAACTACGAGCTGGCCATTGCGATGGCCCCGGCGCAGACGCGCCTCTTGCTGCTCAGCGGCAGCGTGGAGAATCCGCACCACATCGTGAAGTGGCTGGAACGGCTGGGGCGCAAGGCGCAGCTCGTGCGCCATCTCGAACGCCCCGTGCCGCTGGAGGAGGTCAACGTCGGGCAACTGAGCGTCCATGTGCCCAGCGAGGTGAAGGGCATCTGGCCGCGTTTTGTGGCGAAGGCCCTGGTGGATGACCTGGGTCCGGTGCTCATCTTCGCCCCGCGCCGCAAGGAGACGGAATTGCTGGCCATGGAGCTGGCGCGCTTTCTGCCCAATCCGAACCCCCTCACGCTCACCACGGAGCAAAAGCAGCTCGTTGGCGAGAAGGTCGCGCGCCTGCTGCGTTGCCGGGTCGCCTACCATCACAGCGGCCTGAGCTATGGCGCGCGCGCGGGAGTCATCGAGCCGCTGACCAAGGCCGGGCAGCTTCGCGTCGTGGTCGCCACGATGGGGCTGGCGGCGGGCATCAACTTCTCCCTGCGCAGCGTGGCGCTGGCGGCGGATTCCTACCGGCGCGATGGCATCGAGGTGGCCATCCGACCCGATGAGATTTTGCAAATGTTCGGGCGGGCGGGCCGGCGCGGCATCGACGAGGTGGGCTACGTGCTTGTGTCACCCAATGGCATCCGGCTCATTGATGGCCGGCCTGCGTTTCTCGCGCGCTCCGGGCTGGTGGACTGGAGCGCCTTGCTCGGCATCATGGGTGCGGCGGCGCAGGCAGGGCTGGACCCGTTTGGCGAGGCGGTGCGCGTGCAGGAGCGGCTGTTCACCACCAAACCCATTCTGCTGGGCGTGGAAGGCGCGTTGAAGAATCCATCCACCCCCTGCGGCCTGAAGACCGATGGCGAGCGGGCGCGGCATGTGCGCAAAATGGTGCGGCAGTTTCTCAACAGCCGGGGCGAGTGGGAAC
>Ga0255095_1000885_pt1 | contig 13701 bp, 6 predicted proteins | sample Colum_Law_RepC_8_2_FD_188435 | JGI IMG/M metagenome (GOLD analysis project Ga0255095, IMG submission 188435) | Freshwater microbial communities from Columbia River, Oregon, United States - Colum_Law_RepC_8d | ecosystem: Environmental > Aquatic > Freshwater > River | place: USA: Oregon | collected...
ATCGTCAACGCCACCATGCGGTCATTTTCCGATGCTTCAGAATCGTCCAGAATCGCCGCCACCTGCTGCAGATGCGCGGGACGCAGAAAGAAGTTGATATCGTGAAAAGCCTGGGCACTGAGCAGTGTCAGTGCGGCCGGATCCACACACAGCACATCCTGCCCCTGGAAACTCCGGACCTGCACGTGCTCCTTTGTCAGCAGGCGATACGCCGTCTGATCGGCTCCGGTCTGAAACAACGGCTCCCAGGAAAATTCTGCGGTCGGCACGGGTCGACTTCTTTCTGCGAAGGTCTGCGAAACACTGACGGCGAAGCTCTGCACCACAACCGGCGTCAATTCTTGTCCGACTGCTCTGCAGTCGACTTCTTTGCACCGGAAGATTCCGGGGGCAGGGAACGAATTCTTGCTTTTCGGATGCGTCCCGTGGTCGCGTAAGTCGCAAATCCAAAGGGCTTCGAACGCTCCACCTCAAATCGCACCCCAATACGTCGATCGGTCGTGTCCACATCCACAATCTGATTGTCATCAATCCAGGCGCTGATGTGATTGTCACGCACCACCAGACGAACCCGATACCAGCGCCCCTTGTCAAACTGCTGGTAGGACGTGGTGTCGTTTTCAGACGCATCCATGCCGTCCAGACTGCTGATGCCGCACACACCACCCCCCCAGCCACCAATGATCAGCGAACAGAAACTGTCCCGAATCGGAAACGTCAACCCCGCAAAAAAATCTCCACCAGCCTCCCGCTGAGCCTCAAACTGCACCTCATAATTCGACTTCGGCAGCTTCTTCTCTGTGTGAATGCCCGACAGATCTGCGCCCTGGGTGATCACGATGTCCCCGTTCTCCACCAGGACGTCGCCCTCGCCTCCAAAATTGGTCACCTTCCATCCATCCAGATCCTTGCCGTTGAACAGCGGCTGCCAGCCTTCAGCATCCCCCTTCGACTCCGCAGCCGATTTTCCTGCAACAGCCTTTTCATCCGCCACAGCCAGCGTTGCCGGCAGCAGTCCACCCAGCAGCATGACTGCAATCACCCTGAGCCATGGCAAACAGTTACCGGCAGAGCAGTTCGAGGATGAAATCATCGGCGAGATTCCTGTGGGGTGGGAAAAAACAAAGCAACACTGCAGACTGCCTCAGGATACCAAAAAAACACCCGGCAGCCAGACAGCCAGCAGACACTGAACAACTGGCACCTGCCCCGCCAGCAGCCACCAAACCAAACCTCCCAGTCACCCCACACTGCGCATTTGAAAGAAAAACCACACAAGGATTTCCTGAAGGACCATTCCACAAACGGTACTTACGCGGCGTAAACTCAAACAAGTCAATACCTTGTATCAATTCCAAAGGCACTTGTTTCGTATTGACCCAAATCCGCCGGTTGCAATAGAAAACGGCGGGAAACCAGCGAGAACTGCCGACCAGAGCAGGCCCGTGCTGGATTCCTGCCGGAATTTCGAGCTGATCAGGACGCGGCTCCGGGCCGGTTGACACATTCAGCAGCAATGCAGACATCCATGCGGTCATTGATGCACTATGCAGGCTTTCGGAAAGGACTCCGAAACACCGGAGACTCCGGTGTCCTGCGCGCATTGAACCGGCTGCACCGACATGTACTGCTGTGGCCGGTCTATGCTGCGGCGCTGCTGCTGCCCCTGCTGGGCAGTGGCTGCCAGGAAGCCAATCATTACTACGCGGAAAGTCCGTGGTACGGCGGACGCAAACTGCCGGAAAACCTGCGTTTGCGACGACAGTCCAATCCTCAGGAAGTGGACCTGTCGCGACTGGCCGGAGGGACGGGCAGCAGTCAGCAGATTGGCGTTGGCGACTACCTCGAAGTGCAGATCGCAGCAGGTCTGCATGAAAATGATCAGTCCACGACGGCAGTGCGAGTTCAGGAAGATGGCGCCATCACTCTGCCCGATATCGGATCTGTACAGGTCGTCGGCCTCGAGCCGCAGGCGGCAGAAGCGATGATCCAGACAGAAGCTGTGCGGCAGGACCTGTATCGCAATCCCACCGTCACCGTCTTCGTCAAACAGCAGAAGAAGAATCGCGTACGAGTCCTGGGTGCCGTCAAGAGCGAAGGCACCTACGAGCTGTCCCCGAATTCCAGCGACGTCGTGTCAGCCATTGCCGCTGCCGGAGGGCTGGCGATCAATGCGGGGCAGAAGGTGGAAGTGCGGAATCCTGGCGCCACTCTGATGCCTTCCGAACCAACACCACCGCCAATGGCAGGAAACTCAGGCAGTCCCCTGATTCAGGCCAGCAGCTCGAAAAACATGCGACCTGCTTCCTACACCATTGATCTGGTATCCGCGGCACGTTCCGGCGAAGGACAGTATCTGGTCGAAGATGGTGGAATCGTGATGGTCGAGAAACGCGATCCACCGCCGATCTTCGTGCAGGGTCTGGTACGAAATGCGAATCAGTACGAGTATCCGATTGGCAAGGAACTGCGGCTGCTGGACGCGATATCGCTGGCTGGTGGCATGTCCAATCAGATGGCTGACAAAATCTTCATTGTGCGTCAGGTGGAAGGCCAGACGGAGCCGGTGCTGATTCAAAGCAGCTGGCGGCGGGCGAAACGCAGTTCAGAGGCCAATATTCGACTGGGGCCTGGTGATGTGGTCTCTGTGGAACAGACTCCGGGCACCGTCTTCATGGACGTGCTCAACATTATCAGGTTCGGTGTAACGGGCTCCACAACTCTGTTCTGACCGAACAGGAGTTGCGGTGTGAGTGTCAGGGAGGCAACGGGATGACGGAGCAGGATCGGATCCTGGCAGGCACGCAGGACGGAGCAAATGCGGCGGCGACCACGCTGCATCTGCTGTTTCGTTTTCTGCGCACAGTCAGATTCCGCAAGGGCATCCTCGTGGCGTCACTCGTCATGTCCACCATTCTGGGCATGACCTATTACATCACGGCCGAACGAATCTACGAATCCACAGCGTCGCTGTACGTCGTGCGCAAGGGTTCCGGAGTCACGTCAGATACCACATCCAATTCGGCAAATCCCGTCACCGAAATGCCCACCTACATCGCACTGATGTCGGAGGAGGAAGTGATTGCCCGGGCACTTCGCATTATGCCGGAGAAGTATCGGCGAGTGGATCTGGCCGGTTATCCGCAGAGTGCATGGGTCCGCATGGTGCGTGACAACCTGCAGGCTTCTTCGGCCTACAACACCAATGTGATGGATATCAGTTATCGCTCGCGGGATCCGCGCGCTGCGGCTGCCATGCTGACTGCCATGCTGGCCGGCTACGAACAGTTTCTGAATGACACCAACCTCGGCCTGTCAGAGCAGGGCCTGAAGACACTGGCAACACGTCTCAGGGCCATTGAGCTCGAGGTGAAGGAGCTGCAGTCACGACGCCTGCACCTGAAAGCCTCCGCCCCGGAACTGGTGGATACCGGAGAACGCAATCAGAACAGTCTCAACACCATCTCGAAGAACATCGAGATGCTGACCCAGGAGTACACCAATTCCCGTCGCCGCACGGAAGAAGCCCGCACGACGTCTCAGGAACTGCAGCGAGCCATTGCCAGCGGCGAAGACATCCTGCAGTTCGCCATGGAAACACTGGATTCCGCCGGTCGCCAGCTTGTGGAACAGTCCATGGGACTGGGAACTCAGGACAGTTATCATGTGCAGCGAATCATGCAGGAAATTCTGGATCGGCAGTCCGCTCTGACCGAAGCCCGCCAGAAATACGGCGCAAAACACGCTCGCATCCGCGCTCTGGAAACAGAACTGGCTGTCAAGGAAAAGTATCTTCGCGAATTCCCGGAACTGCAGCGAACCCGCACGGATACCATGACGCGTGAAGTGCTGGCACCGCGACTTGTCCAGTACCTCAGTCAGCAGATTCTGAAACTGGAGCTGAACGAGAAGGCCGTCGGAGAACGACTGGCTGCAGAACAGGCCAAGGCCCAGAAACTGTCGCAGACGCTGACTGAACTGGGTGATCTGGATCGCCAGATTGAACACCTGTATGAACAGCAGAAGTCACTGCAGTCCCAGTCCGACGGAATCGGCCTGAACAAGGACACCTTCCTCAGCACCAAAGTTTCCAGTCGTCCCACAGTGCCGATTCGCCCCGTGTCTCCGCGGCTGCCGATTGCCGTGCTGCTGTCGCTGCTGATCGGTACCGGCACAGGACTGGCCGTGATCTGGGTCCTGGACATCATGGACGACCGCTTCAGAACGCCGGAAGAACTGAAGCTGCATCTGGAAACTCAGGTACTGTCAATGATTCCGCGGATGACCGAGCTGCTGGGCGAGGGTTTTGAGGCAGTGATGTGCCATGTCCGACCGCATTCACGGGAAGTGGAGCCGTTCCGGGCCCTCCGCACCAGCATCGAATTTTCTCCGCAGGACACCAACCGTCTCGTGGTGACCAGCACGGAACCGGGCGACGGCAAAACCACGGTGTCCATGAATCTCTCGGTGGCTTATGCTCAGTCCGGCAGGCGGACGCTGGTGATTGACGCTGATATGCGGCGTCCGGGCCTCTCCACACTGCTCGGTCTGCGCGACGACGTGGGGCTGTCGCGACTGCTGCGGTCACCGGATGATCTGGACACCGCGATTGCCGCCAACCTGCGGACCACGATCGTGCAGGGACTGGACGTAATCTCCTGCGGACCACGCCCCGTCAATCCCGCTGAACTGCTGTCTTCCGAGCGATTCGCGGCACTGCTGTCATGGGCCGAAACTCGCTACGACCAGATCATCGTGGATGCTCCCCCGGTCCTCGCCGTCAGTGACCCGGCCATCGCCGGAAGACTGGTGGATGCCGTCGTGCTGGTGGTGCGACCGGACAAGGATCGTCGCCGCATGGTGATTCGTGCCGCTGAAACGCTGCGGACACTGGGCTGTACTCTGCTGGGTGTGGTGGTGAATCACCTGAATGTGGACGACGCCGGCGGATATGGGTATGGGTATGGTTACGGCTATGGTTATGGCTATGGGTATGGTCATGACCAGGAACCGGAAGAACAGACGGGATCCGGCGGGTATGCGGGCACAGGAGGCCATTCCGGCCTGCACAGTCCGTCAGCCGCCCCGGAGCCGCCCGTGGCCTCCGGACACTCCGTCTCTGCGGGACTTTACAGCATTTCGGTGGGTAGCGGTCGGGGCTCCGGGGATTCATCAAGGGCCGCCTGACACATTTTGCACACAGATCACAGAAACCCAGGCAGCATGTCCAGTCGTCGGAAAACACCACAGAACTCCTTCAGTGCGACAGCTCCCGGCCGACCGTGGCTGAGCGCGCTGTCTGAACGACCGCGACTGCTGAATCTGACGGATCTGCTGATCGGCCTGCTGCTGCTGCTGCTGCCCTTCGTCATGGGCGGGCGTGAAGCGTGGGGACACTGGCTGCTGATCACACTGTCCTTTCTGCTGGGCACCGTCTGGCACCTGCACCGGGTCTTTGAGGGTGGTCGTCTCCGCCTGCTGGCTCTGGAACCGCTGCTGCTGGCCGGACTGCTGCTGGTCTGGCTGCAGACTCGCGATCTGCCCGCCGATGTGCTGGCACGATTGTCCCCCGGATACCAGCGGCTGATTCCGGTCTGGAGTGAGCTGCAGGCGGGCACGGGGGAAGCCGCACAGACGTGGTCCACCGCCAGTTTCATCCCCGGCGAAACACGGCATGGATTCCTCGTACTGCTGGCCTATGGCATTTTCGGTCTGGTGCTGGCTCAGCGCATTCGCACGGAACGTGACTGTCACCTCGTCCTGAAGGCCGTGGGAATTTCCGGACTGCTGATGTCGGCCTTCGCGATTCTGCAGCTCGTCACGTCCAACGATTGCTTCTTCTGGTTCTATCGGCATCCCTTTACCGGCACTCGCGAGGTGCTGAAGGGCGCCTTTACCAACCGCAATCACTTCGCTCAGTTCGCCGCTCTGTCAATCGGACCGCTGCTGTGGTGGGCCATTGCCGCGCGCAAGCCAAAGGAGGCGGCTGAGGTCCTGCAGCGACGGGGACTGGGACCGGCTCGCGGCAATCACTCGCAGTTCGACAACATGATCGATGCCCTGCTGCTGCTGCGGCTGGCCGGAGCTGCCGGAGTCTTTGCGGCCATCATGCTGTCGCTGTCGCGAGGTGGTATGATTGCCGCTGCCACCGCCGCGGCAGTCGTCTTCGCAGGACTCTGGAAAGCCGGTCGCATCAGCTCCGGACTCGCACTCTCCACGGTGGCACTCGCCGCCGTGGCACTGGGTGGACTCGCTGCCTTCGGCGGACAAACCCTCGAAACACGGGTCTCAGATATCGCCAGCATGGATGCCGCAGCACTGGATCCCAGCAATGCCCGTCGCTCCATCTGGAAGGCAGACCTCGCGGCCATGCGTGAGTTTCCGATTCTGGGCACCGGAATCGGCAGTCACCGCTACATCTACCCCGCCTACATGGAAGATCTGGCCGACTTCATGACGTTCAGCTTCTCTCACGCAGAAAGCTCGTGGGTGCACCTCGGGCTGGAGGCGGGGCTGGCGGGAGTCGTGCTGCTGGCAGCCGGACTGCTGCTGATCCTGCTGCGTCTGCTGACAGCCATCCTCCGCGACTCTGATGCCGCACGCACCACCGCCATCGCCGCCTGCCTCGCGGGAATCATGGGTGGCATACTGCATGCCGTCGCCGACTTCATCTGGTACGTTCCGGCAATCGTCATCACCACCATCGCACTCGCCGTGACAGGACTGAGACTGTGCGATGGCTTCAGCGGTCATGCCGGAATCACGGTACCGCGACCGGCATGGCTGGTCCTGGCAGCCGGGTGCTGCGTCATGCTCGTCATGGTTCAGCCGGAACTCGGAAATCGAATCGCCGGGGAACACTGGTGGCACCGCTATCTGCTGGCCTCCTTCGAAGCCAGTCGCAGCGGCACGGACACACAGATGCCGGAACCCGGCGACCCACTCCCGGACCTCGACGGCATCGATCAGCCGGAAGAAGGTGACTATCCCTCGATGGCTGGTGACATCGACCTGCTGGCAGAGCCCGCCAGTGATTCCGTACAGTTTGCAGAACCCTCCGAGACTCCGTTTGGCACGGACGCTGCCGAGTCGGAAACCTCGCTGAGTGAAACTTCCGCTGCAGCCGGTGATACAGCCGGCTATGACGATCCGCAGCAGGGTTCTCAGAAAACCAGCGCACAGAAAATCGCGTCCTGCCGCAAACGACTGGCATACCTGCTGCAGGCCCACGCAGCACGCCCCGATCAGGCCGACATCTGCCAGAATATTGCCCGTCGCAGCCTTGAACTGTTCGAACTGCAGCAGCAGGTGTCGGACAATCCGATGCCACTGGTACAGATGCGGGATGCCTGCATCAACGCACAATTCCAGTCCAGACAGGAGCTGCGTGAGTTTCTGGAACGAGCCTGCGGCGAAAACATCCGGCTGATCGTGCTGGCCGATACGATGGCTCGCAGAGCCCTGCAGAGCTGTCCGCTGCAGATTGAACCCTGGAAAACCCTTGTGCTGACCAGCTTCATCCACGACCCCGCCGATGCCCTCCATGCACGCATCATGGCCCAAACCATGCGACTGGGAAAACACAATCCCACAGTCCGGTTCTTCATCGGACAGTCGCTGGCCCTCGATGGAAGACCGGATGAAGCACTGGCACAGTGGAATGTGGTATTCCATTCGACAAAGGCCATGCGACTGCAGATGCTGCAGTTGCTTGTGGATCGGCTGTCCGCCGATGCCCTGCTGGTCAGCTTCCAGCCGAATCTGCTTGAACTCGAAGATGTCTATGATGTGTACAGCCGGAAAAACCGGCCCGCCGACATGGAACGCCTGATGCTGGCGATCCGCGATCAGAGTGCAGGACTGGACGTGGCGAAGGGCGAGACACTGGAAGGACATGAGCAGTATGTTCCCGTGCTCATGAAAGCCAACCGCATCGCCTGGACGCTGAAACAGCATGCGGTCAGTCAGACACTGCTGCGTCGCGCGATCGTCTGTGACACCGCGGCTGAAGCCCCTCGCCGTGCACTGGGACTGCTGCTGATGGAAAAACAGCAGTACGAAGATGCAGAAAAGCTGTTCGAATGGTGTTATGAGCAGACGCCGGGCGATGTGCGTCTGGAAGAGCTGCGGCGGGAATGCCGACGCCTCAGAACCCAGCAGCGGCGACTGCGAACAGCCTCCACTGAAACGCCCACAACGCCGTAACAACGGTGGCTGCCCGGCCACCCGCTCACCATTCCCCGAATCACCCCTTGACCATCAGCATGTGACCCTGTTCACAGGGCCAGCCACGGGCGATCGACAGCAGCGGGACGCAATCGAATTCACAGAGGGGTCCTGAGGTCTGTGGACGGCGGGCGCCCACGCGCCCCCACACAATTCGGATCAACGCGAAATCCTGTGCGCAGCTGCAGATTGGCTTGCCACGGGTGTCGCCCCTTCGGGAGGGCGAAGCTCCCGCTGAGCCGAACGGCTGTCTGGCCGCCCCTTCGGGAGGGCGAAGCTCCTGCTGAGCCGAACACCTGTCTGGCCGCCCCTTCGGGAGGGCGAAGCTCCCGCTGAGCCGAAACACCCGTCTGGCCGCCCCTTCGGGAGGGCGAAGCTCCCGCTGAGCCGAACACCCGTCTGGCCGCCCCTTCGGGAGGGCGAAGCTCCCGCTGAGCCAAACCACCTGTCTGGCCGCCCTTGGGAGGGCGAAGCTCCTGCTGAGCCAAACCACCTGTCTGGCCGCCCTTGGGAGGGCGAAGCTCCTGCTGAGCCAAACACCTGTCTGGCCGCCCTTGGGAGGGCGAAGCTCCTGCTGAGCCAAACACCTGTCTGGCCGCCCTTGGGAGGGCGAAGCTCCCGCTGAGCCGAACTGCTGTCTGGCTGCTGGCTCCCACGGCTCGGCAGGAGCCTCGCCCTCCCAGGTTTGGCGGCTCGGCAGGAGCCTCGCCCTCCCACGTTTGGCGGCTCGGCAGGAGCCTCGCCCTCCCACGTTTGGCGGCTCGGCAGGAGCCTCGCCCTCCCACGTTTCGCGGCTCGGCAGGAGCCTCGCCCTCCCACGTTTGGCGGCTCGGCGGCAGCCTCGCCCTTCCACGTTTGGCGGCTCGGCGGCAGCCTCGCCCTCCAGGGTGGAACCAACGGGCGCCAGTTCGGTGCCCCCTTTCAGGACAACACCCATTGGCTTCCGCCAACGGCTCGCCCTCGGAATGCCTCTACAATTGGTGCGTGGCGTGGTCAGAATGCTTCTGCACACCGCGCACTTCATTTTACGTTGAGCCCACAATTCCTGAAAACTCCGCAAATCAGGGCGCCGATGATCCGGAGCCTTTCCGGGGCCTGCCGTTTTGAAATCTGCAGCAGCTGGGTACACTGCAGAATGTCTGCATTCTCACAAACCAGCAGACAGGTGTTCAGCGGGACTCCGACTATGGACAATCCGACTCAAACCGGCCTCGAACATCAGCTGCGGCAGTTGTCACAGTTGCTGGAAACGGCATCCCAGGCCACGCAACGGCTGCAGCAGGTCTGGCAGAAGCTGTCTGACGTACGACAGCAGTACACACACAGACAGCACGAACTGCAGTCGCAGTATCAGTCGCAGCGTGATGCTCGCACCGCGCAGCAGGCCACTGCTGCAGAGCAGCGTCGGCAGCAGACTGCGAATCGCTGGGAACAGCGCCGGCGGCAGTTGCGGCAGGCGACTCAGGCCCGCTTATCCGAGCTGCAGATTCAGTGCGATGCGGAATGTACAGCGGTCGAACAGAAGCTGCAGAACGAACTGTGGGTGCTGCAGTCCGTTTGTGATGAGACTCAGGAAGACACACCGCTCAGTGAAGCTGCACGGGCGCAGGAGAATTTTCAGACGCAGTCCGTCTGGCTGGATCAGCGGCTGGCTGATCTGGCCCAGCGGATTGGTGTCTCAGCCGATTACCTGCGACTGTGCCATGCGCGGGCGGATGAAACGCTGCCACCACCGGTGGCCGAAGCGCGCAACCGCGAAGAAGCCCGGCAGAAGGCCACAGAGCAGATGGATGAAGCACTGAAGTGTGCGGTCGACATCGATCGACGTTCACTGCCGCAGTGGGTGCTGGGCTGGCGAGTACTGGGGCTGGCATCCCTGACATTCCTGACGGTCGCCGTCTTTACAACAATTGCGCGGGCTGACATTTCACTGTTTCTGAATCCCGCCATCGGTCGCCCGGACTGGCAGTGGCTGGGTGTGTCGTGCGGCATCGGTGCAGCAGCTTCTTTTCTGATTTCAATCATTGTGGTCAGCATCGTCCAGGGGCAGCTCAGAACGCCTTTTGGCCGCATGCAGCAATGCACCGCCAATGCTCAGGCCCTGTCCGAATACTGGCGGCAGAAGACGACTCAGGAGGTAGCTCGACTGCAGGCTGCCGGCGAACGCTGGCTGCAGGATTTGCAGCAGCGACGGGAACAGCGCGTGGCGGCCTTGCGGACAGAGGCGCTGCGTGCCACGACCGAGGCTCGTCAGCAGCATCAGCAACAGCAGCAGCACGAACAGTCTGAACTGGATCGGCTGCTGGCTGAGGTTGCCCTTGAAGAGTCTCGTGAAGACGCCGACACGGACAACTGGAGCGAGCAATCGGCAACCGAACTGCTGACGACACTGCAGCAGACATTTCGTCAGCAGCAACTGCAGTCTGAGCAGCAGTTGCAGGAGCAGAGCAGGGTACTCCTGGAGGAAGCCACGCAGCTCACGAACAACTGGAATTCGGCGCTGCAGTCCGGTCGCACCATGACTCGCGTGGCATTGCAGGGCGGGTCGGGCGGTGCAGCGTGGCCGACTGCCGGCTGGTTACCGCCAGCGCAGCTTCCTGCAGCGTTGTCATGCGGGACTCTGCAGGCACGGTTCCCGCGCTGTCCTGCGCTGCCTGCGGACGTGCTGACCGTCCCGACGCCAGTGTCGGGCGACACTGACCTGCAGTTACCGGCCCTGCTGACATTTCCAGCCGACACATCCATCTCTGTGCGGCATGCTGCGGCTGGCCGCGAACAGGCTCTGGATTTCATCCGCATGCTGCTGCTGCGACTGCTGACCAGCGTGCTGCCGGGACGCATCCAGTTCACTCTGATCGACCCGATCGGACTGGGTCAGAGCTTTTCGGCAATGATGCATCTGGCAGACTTTGATGAGCTGCTGATCAACAGCCGCATCTGGACCGATGCCACGCAGATTCGCGATCGCCTGCAGAAGGTGACTGAGCACATGGAGAGTGTGTTTCAGACCTATCTGCGCAGCGAGTTTGAAACGATTGAGGATTACAATCGGGCTGCCGGAGAGGTGGCAGAGCCTTATCATTTTGTGGTGATTGCCGGTTTCCCGGCGGGGTTTACGGAAGAAGCCTGCCGCAGTCTGTCGGGTATTCTGACCAGCGGAGCGCGGTGCGGGGTGCATGCGATTGTCGCGTGGTCGCCGGATCAGTTGTTGCCTCGCAACTTCGACGTGGACCTGCTGCGGACCGGCTGTCTGCAGTTCGAGGTTCGGGATGGGGCGGTCGTGCCGGCTCAACTGCCCGCGCTGCCGGCAGCAACCGCCGATCGCCTGCAGTTCACAGCACAGACGGCACCGGATTCGGCGACCAGCGTCAGCGTGGTCCGCATGGTCGGTGAAAAAAGTCGCGATGCCCGCCGCGTCGAAGTGTCATTCCAGCGAATCGCGCCCAAAGCCGAAGCCATCTGGGCTGACAGCACAGCCGAAGGAATCAACCTGCCGATCGGTCGCGCCGGAGCAGCTCGACTGCAGTACCTGCGACTGGGGCGAGGTACCAGTCAGCATGTGCTGATCGCCGGTAAAACCGGGTCCGGCAAGTCCACACTGATGCACATTCTGGTCACCAATCTGGCCCTGCACTACAGTCCGGACGAGATTGAGTTCTACCTTGTGGACTTCAAGAAGGGCGTTGAGTTTCGCAGTTATTCGGCCTGTCGACTGCCGCATGCTCGAGTTATTGCCATCGAAAGTGATCGTGAGTTTGGTCTCAGCGTGCTGGAGCGACTGGATCAGGTGCTGCAGGAACGTGGCGAGTTGTTTCGAGCGCGGGGTGCCCAGGATGTACCGTCCTTTCGTCGTCAGTTTCCTGCGGACCGCATGCCGCGACTGCTGCTGCTGATTGACGAGTTTCAGGAGTTTTTCACATCGGAAGACCGGGTATCTTCACGAGCATCACTGCTGCTGGATCGGCTGATCCGCCAGGGGCGTGCCTTCGGGATTCACGTGGTGCTTGGATCGCAGACACTGGGTGGCGCCTATTCGCTGGCCCGCAGTACTCTGGGACAGGTCGCTGTCCGCATTGCGCTGCAGTGCAGTGAAAACGATGCGCATCTGATTCTCAGCGAAGACAACTCGGCCGCCAGACTGCTGACGCGTCCGGGTGAAGCCATTTACAACGATGCCAACGGGCTCGTTGAAGGCAATCATCCGTTCCAGATTGCGTGGCTGGATGAGGACAAACGCGATGAACTGCTGAGTGATCTGCATCGGCGTCCGGAGGCTCTGAAGTCTTCGCAGTTGCCGACCATCGTGTTCGAGGGAAATGTGCCGCCGCTGATGGAACAGTGTCGGCCACTGCAGACGTGGTTGCGCACCAGTGTGGTGGCGACCACTGGGCTGCCGGTCTGGGTCGGCGAGCCGGTGGCGATTGCACCGTCGCTGGAGATTTGTTTTGAAGCTGCCGCTGGCCAGAATGTCCTGCTGGCCGGTCAGGAGGCCGACGCTGTCGATGCAATTTTTGCGGCGACGGTGGTCTCTGCCGCGCTGCCGACCGGGGAACGACGGTCGCGGGCTGTACTGCTGCATGATGGTCGTGATCAGGTATCGCTGCAGAACTTTCGCAGTGCGTTTGCCGATCTGGATGCAGATCGCTGGCAACTGGCCCTGCCGCAGCAGAGCGACGAGGTGCTGCGTGAGCTGTGGGATCTGCTGCAACTCCGGGAAGCGGATTCACAGCAGCGCGATCCGCTGATCCTGTGCATTCGCAATCTGGGACAATTCCGGGACCTGCGGCGGGACGAAGATGACTTCGGCATGTCGGGATTCGGGGCACCGAAGGAACTGAATGCGGCCGGGCGTCTAAGTGATCTGATTCGTCGCGGCCCGGCGGTCGGAATGCACCTGATGATCTGGGCCGATACTTATGCGAATGCCCTGCGCTGGCTGTCATCGTCACTGCTGCGTGAATTTGATTCCCGCATCGCGTTTCGACTGAATCAGACGGATTCTTCCAGTTTGATTGACACACCGGCGGCCGCCATGCTGGGACAGGGCCGGGCGATTCTGTATCGGGACCGCACGGGAACGGCCACTCCCTTTCGCCCCTTCGCGTGGCCGACACAGGACTGGTTGTCAGCGTTGGGAGGAAAGAGCGGGGCCGCAGCGACTGTGGATTCGGAGTTTGCAGAGATTCCGGATATCAACGAACTGGTGATCGAGTAGCCACGCGCGAGCAAATCGGGGGGAAAGAGACCCCCTGCCCATAACCCGTAGCGTGGGCTTTCCTGGTGCTGGGGCGAAACCGTAGCCTGGGCTTTAGCCCGGGTAAATCAACTGCCACACCATCTTAAACACACTGCATTTTCCAACCGGGAAGCTCCGCAGCAACCCCCCGACTGATTTTTGAGTACGAAAATGCCGACGGAACTGCGGTGCCGGTTTCAGGACTGCCTCACCCCCTCACTGCCTCACCCCCTCACTGC
>Ga0255095_1000886_pt1 | contig 13678 bp, 13 predicted proteins | sample Colum_Law_RepC_8_2_FD_188435 | JGI IMG/M metagenome (GOLD analysis project Ga0255095, IMG submission 188435) | Freshwater microbial communities from Columbia River, Oregon, United States - Colum_Law_RepC_8d | ecosystem: Environmental > Aquatic > Freshwater > River | place: USA: Oregon...
ATCACGGCCCCGGCGTGCCCGCCGATCAGCGCTGGCGCATCTTCGAGCCCTTCTATCGCCTGCCGGGCGCCAGCGAACGCGAGGGCGGCGTGGGGCTGGGCCTGTCCCTGGTGAAGACCATCACCGAGCGGCACGGCGGTTCGGTGTACGTGGAAGACCGTCCGGGCGGTGGTGCCCGTTTCGTGGTGACGTTGCCCATTTGACTGACGCGCCGCCCTCGGGGTAAACCATAGGTTCCCACGAATAGGGGATATCGCAATTCAATTGGACGCTGCACAATCGGAGCGTTGCTGTCACAACAGAGGCATGCACTGCCCGCCCATGGCTCGATGCCATGGGCGCTCCGATTCCCAACGACGTCCTTCCAAGGACTTGTCAAGCCACCGACCGGTGGCTTTTTTTTGTCTGCCAGGGGCACGAGCCCTCAGGCCTGGGCCGAGTTCGTGCGCTCCAGCTCGTTGCCCGGCCCGCTGTGCAGCCAATCCACCACCTCTCCCGCTGGCACGTAGCCGTGCACCGCTTCGCGCAGCAGGTCGCGGATGGTGTGGACATCGTGGGCCCTCATGGCCTCGTCCAGCCGCTGCAGCAGGGCGCGCAGGGCGGGGGCCTCCAGCCGGACCTCGTGGGCCTTCATGATGCGCGGGTGTCGCGTGGGCTGCGGGTTGTCGCCGATCAGCAGTTCTTCGTACAGCTTCTCGCCCGGCCTCAGCCCGGTGATCTGGATCTCGATCTGGCCCCAGGGGCGCTCCGGTGTGCGCACTTGCAGACCGGTGAGCTGCACCATGCGGTGGGCCAGGTCGATGATGCGCACCGGCTCGCCCATGTCCAGCACGAAGACATCTCCCCCATGGGCCATGGCGCCCGCCTGGATCACGAGCTGCGCCGCCTCCGGGATGGTCATGAAGTAGCGCGTGATGTCGGGGTGGGTCAGCGTGATGGGGCCGCCCGCCGCGATCTGTTGTCGGAACAGGGGCACCACCGAGCCGCTGGAGCCCAGCACGTTGCCGAAGCGCACCATCGAGAACGTGGTGTCGGTCGATTCGGTGGCCATGGCCTGCAGCACCAGCTCGGCCAGCCGCTTGCTGGCGCCCATGATGTTGGTGGGCCGCACCGCCTTGTCGGTGCTGATCAGCACGAAGTGGCGCACGCCAGCGGCCTGCGCCGCGCGCGCGGTGTTCCAGGTGCCCCAGACGTTGTTGCGAAGGCCCTCCACCGGGTTGTGCTCCACCAGTGGCACGTGCTTGTAGGCCGCGGCGTGGTAGAGCGTGTTCGGGCGCCAGGCCTGAAGAATCTCGGCCATGCGGGCGTCGTCCTGAACCGAAGCCAGCAGGGGAATCACCGTCGTGCCCTGCGCCGCACTCGCCTGCAGTTCCTGGTGGATGCGGTAGAGCGCGTACTCGCTGTTTTCCACCAGCAAGAGCGTGGCGGGCTCGCAGGCCAGGATCTGGCGGCAGAGCTCGCTGCCGATGCTGCCGCCAGCCCCGGTGACGGCCACGGTCTGCCCGGTGATGAGCTGTCGCAGCAGGGCGGTGTCGGGCGCCACGGGGGCCCGGCCCAGCAGGTCTTCGATATCAAGCTCGCGCAGGTCGCTGAACTGGGCGCGGCCCGCCGCCAGATCGGTCATGGCCGGCAGCGTGCGCACGTGCACAGGCAGAGGCCGCAGCCGCTCCACGATGCGCAGCCTTTCCTGGCGAGCCGCCGAGGGGATGGCCAGCAGCACGTCGGTGACGCCCTCATCGCGGATGAGGTGCTCCAGGTCTTGCGGGCGGTGCACGCGCCGGCCGTCCAGGTGGTTGTTCTGCAGGGCCGGGTTGTCGTCGATGAAGCCGATCAGGCGCTGCTCGTGGCTGCGCGCCAAAGCGGCCGCCAGCTGGCGGCCCGAGGTGCCGGCGCCGTAGATCAGCACGCCAGGCAGGGTCTTGCGGTGCAGCATGGTGCGGTACAGCCCGCCCAGCCAATAGCGCACTGCCACGCGACTCAGGCCGATGCACGCCCCCAGCAGCAGGGGCTGCACGATGCCCACCGAGCGAGGAACCCCCGGAACGCTGATCACCGTGAACACGGTGGCGAAGAACAGCCCGTAGATGGCCATGGCCTGGGCCAGGCTCATCATCGCGTTCCACCCGGCGTAGCGGAAGATGGCGCGGTACAGACCGAAGCGGATGAACACCGGCAAGGCCAGCACGATGGCGCCCACGACCGCCCACCAGTGCGCGGGCTCCAGGCGCACCCACTGTTCAAGGCGCAGGCACAGCGCCAGCCACACGGTCAGCACACACAGCGACGCGTCGACCGCCAGGGCGATCAGGCGCTTGGCGGGGCGGGGAATGTCCAGCAGCACGTGCACCGCCAGCGAGTTCGATGGCTGTTCGTTCATGTCAGTGCGCCACTCCATCGCTGCGCAGCACCTTCAAGGCCGTGAGCCAGAGGATGCGCAAGTCAAACGCCAAGGACTGGCGGCGCAGGTACTCGGCATCGAGCGCCACCTTTTGCGGGATGGGCAGTTCGTCCCGGCCATTCACCTGCGCCCAGCCCGTCAGGCCTGGCACCAGCTCGTGCACACCCGCTTCGGTGCGCAGGGCGATCAGGTCGTCCTGGTTGAACAGGGCAGGGCGCGGACCCACGAAACTCATGTCGCCCCTCAGAATGCACCACAGCTGCGGCAACTCGTCCAGGCTGCTCTTGCGCAGGAAAGAGCCAATGGGCGTCAGCCACTGGGCCGGGTTCTGCAGCAGGTGCGTCGCCACGGCGGGCGTGTCGGTGCGCATGCTGCGGAACTTGGGCATCTTGAAGAGCCGGTTGTGGCGGCCCACGCGGTCGCTCCAATACAGCGCGGGGCCCGGCGAGGTGAACCTCACGGCCAGGGCGACCAGGGCGATGGGCACCAGCAGCACCACCGCAGCCGCCAGTGCCAGCAGCAGGTCCAGAGCGCGCTTGAGGCTCATGCCTGAAAGCCCTCCGCTGCGCGGCGCAGCCCTTCGTCCACCGAGACGGGTGGCGTCCAGCCCAGCGTGCGCCGGGTGTGGTCGATGTCCACCTGCAAGCTGCCCAGCAGCCGCTGGGCCATGTCGCCTTTTCCCAGCAGTCGGGCACCCGCCCACAGCAGGCCATTGGGCACCGGCAACAGCCGGGCCGGATGGCCCATGGCATGGCCCAGCCGACGCAGCAGCGCGGCCGTGGACAGGTCTTCGCCGTCGCTCACCAGAAACGCCTGGTTGGCGGCGGCGGGGTGGTCAAGGCAGGTGATCAGCAGGTCCACGAGGTTGTCGAGAGCAACAAGGCTGCGCCGATTGTCGGTGACGCAGGCCAGGGGAAGGGGAAGGTGTCGGTGCAGTGCCCGCATCAGGCTTCGCATGTTGCCGGGTGCCTGGGGGCCATACACCAGCGGTGGCCTGACAACGGTCCACTCCATGGACTCGGCCTGCGCCAGCTGGCGCAGCGCCAGCTCGGCCTCCGCCTTCGATTGCGCGTAAGGCGAGTGCGGAACGAGCGGGTCTTGGGCTTCGATAGGGCGTGTGGTGGTGGCATTGCCCTGCACGCCAATGGAGCTCACGAAGACAAATCGGCGCACGCCCTCCGCGGCGGCGGCCGCCGCGCAGGCCTTGGTCATTTCGGTGTTCACCAGGCGAAACGCCGCCAGCGGGTCGGGCGCCTCGTCTTGCATGACATGGGCGCGCGCCAGCAAGTGAACCACGGTGTCGCAGCCCTTGACCAGCGGTCGCCAGGCGTCGATGGTGGTGCCGGGCGAGGGCACCACGACCTGTGGCACCTGAAGAGAGGCGTCTGGCGCGCGCACAGCGGCGCGAACCGGACGGCCCAGCGATTGCAGTGTGTTGACCAGGCGCCGCCCGACGAAGCCGGTGGACCCAGTGATCAGGGTGGTCATGGTTCAGGCCGGATGAAGCAGCCCTGCCAGGCGTTGCCAGAGGCGGCTGGCCAGTTTGTGTGCCCAGAAAGACGCCGCGAGGTGGGGCACGCCATTCTTCTGCAGGGCGTGGAAGATCTCGCGGTTCTGCCGAACGATGTTGCGCCAGCTCTGGTTGGTGGCGCCCCCCACGCGCATGCGCACCTGCACGTGCGGGATGTAGGCGCACCGCACGCCACCACGCTCGAGGTACCGCATCATGAACTCGGTGTCGGCTGCCAGCCGATAGGTCAGGTCAAACTGGCCCAGGCGCTCCAGGGCCGAGCGGCGGATGTAGAACGTGGGGTGTGCCGGACACCAGCCACGGGCAAAGCTCCCCTTTTCGTAGGGCCGCGATTTCCAGTAGCGCACCACCTTGCGGTTGTCTTCCGACACGTACACGAGATCGCCAAAGCAGGCCTCGACGCTGGGGTCGTCCTCAAAGGCCTTGGCCACGCGCGCCAGCACATTGGCGTCGGCATAAAAGTCGTCGGCGTTCAGGAAGCCGATGACCTCGCCTGTGGCGCGGCTCAGGCCTTTGTTCATGGCGTCGTAAATGCCCTTGTCCGGCTCTGAGCTCAGCACCAGATTCGGGTGCCGATGGGCCTCCACCACCTGGACCGTGTCATCGGTGGACCGGCCATCGATCACCAGGTGTTCGACATCGGGATGGCTCTGGCTGGCCACCGAGCGCACGGTGTCCGCGATGGTGGCGGCGCTGTTGTAAGAGACGGTAATGACGGTGATTTTCACGGGGAAGCTTTGGGTTCTCAGGGGTGAGCGCCAGCCACGCGCTGAACAAGATCGACAAAGTCGTCCGCGAAGCGCTTGACCGGGTCGACGATGGCAGGGGACAAGGCGGCAGCACCCGCCGCAGAGGACGACTGGTCTTGCCAGGCTTGGCGCAGCGCATCGGCGAGCGCTAGGGCGCTTGTCCTATCGAAAAAGCGAGCAATGCCCTCGGCCTGCTCCTTGTGCACGGGCAAGTCCGACAGCACCATGGGCACCTGGAGCGCCCGCGCTTCTTCCACGGTGGTGCTCCAACCCTCGAAGAGTGAAGGGTTCAGGACCGCAACGCTTCCCACCATCAAGGGCGCGATGTGTTCATAGGGAATGAGGCCCAGCAGGCGGAACTGGTCCTTCAGGCCAACCTCTTCCAGGCGCGAAAGAATCCGCTGGAAATGCCCTGGCTTGTAGGGGTCAAGTTGCTTTCCCGATGCCGCCACGACGATGTCGGGGTGCTCCTGCTTCAGCAGGGCCAGCGCGTCGATCACCAAGAGGTGGTTCTTGTGTTGCCAGAACTGATTGGGCAGGTAGAAGTATCGCTCTGGCAAGCCATGGCTTCCCCTCACCCGGCGCACATCGGCCGCATCAGGCCGGCGCCCGGAAGGCACGGCGAATCGCACGACATGTGTTCGCCCCACGGTGGCTGGGTAGTGGCGCTCACAGGCATTGCGCGCGTCGTGACTGCTGAGCATGATGGTTCGACCCGCGGCAATCTGGGCTCGAAACCCCAGCTCGCGCTTCCACCACGCTGCTCGCGAAAACAGGTGGGGCAACTCACGGTGCTGGAAGTCCGGGATCCAGGCAATGGCGGGAATGCCCAGACGCGCGCCGTGGAACTGGGCGTTTTCGAACACTACCTCGATGCCGTGTTCATGGAACATGCGCCGTGTCGCCGGGTCGGCACCAAGCACAAGGCTGCGCAGCAGCGAGGCGTTGCGCCGCGCGCCATTCATGTGGGGCGAGGTGACGATCTCCACCCCGTCAATCGATCGGAATGGGGCGGCGTCCTGCGGGTCGACGTCGGTGCCGAAGAACAGCACAGGATGGAGCACCCCGGGCCGTCGCTGGGTGATCACGCGCAGCAGGTTGAGCAGGTAGTTGTAGCCACCGGTCCAGGTCTTGCCGCCGATCAGGGTGAAAGCGATGCGGGTCATGTCAGTGCGCGGCAGAAAGACGGAACCAGTCGACGAAAGACCCCACGCCCGCCGCCAGGGGCACGCTCCAGGAGAAACCCATGCTCGCCAGGCGCGCAGGATCCGCCACCAGACTGAACGGGTCACCCTGCCGGGACTGTCCCGAGAAACGCAAGTCCGGTTTCTCGGTCCCGCCGGAGCGCTCGTGCCAGGCGTCGATCACGGTCTGAGCGATGGCCTGCACGGGCGTGCCGACGCCCGTGCCGATGTTGATGGCCTGACCGCGCAGGGCCGGGTTGCCGTCGAAGGCAATTCGCGCAAGCGCGGCCACCACGTCGGTCACGTGGGTCCAGTCGCGCAGCTCCTGGCCAGTGCCACCAAGCACCAGCGGTGACTCGCCAGCGGCCAGGCGGGTGCACATGTCCCACAGCAGCTGCTTCTTGAGTTCGGGGCCGTACACCGAGAACAGCCGCGCCACGCGGAAGTCAAGCCCGTAAGTGTCCGCATGCGAGCGGCACAGCGACTCCATCATGCGCTTGTGGTGGCCGTAGGGGGAGTAAGGCACGCCAACGGTGTCCTCCGCGATGGGGCCACGGGTGCCCGACCCATAGACGGCCGCGCTCGACACGGCGATCAAACGCACGGTGGGCAGGTCCAGGCGAATCCACTCGAGCAACTCCACCGTGCTGGCCACCGTGCGGAAGAAGTCTTCTCGGGGATTGGCGATCGCGGCGCCCACAGTGGATCCGCCCGCCAGGTGAAAGACCAGCTCAGGCTCGTGACGGGCTTGCAGCGTGCGAAGGTTGGCCGAGTGCACATCGCCGTTGACCCAGTCGGCCACACCCCAGCGGGAGGCCTCTGCCTCGGGCCAGATGCCATGTCCCAGCCCACTCACGTGGTGGCCTTGCGCTGCCAGATGCTTGGCGAGGTGTTTGCCGATGAAGCCATGGGCTCCGGTGATCAGAATTCGCGCCATGGGTGGTCAGTGGGGGCGGTTGGCAACAAACGAGTAAAGGCGCCCAGGTCGATGGTCCACGCGCGTCAGGAGAGGTCGCACCAGCGACCAGATGGCAGGCACACCGATCGCCGCCGCCACCAGGGCATTGGCCCCCGGCAGGCCGCGGGCCGCCTTGGCGGCCACTTCGCGTTGCAAAGTCTTGAGGGTGTGAGGCGCGAAGTTGACCGCGCTTTCCAATGGGCCAAGCGTCTGCTCGATCTGAAAACCGGCAGCCCGGATGGCGCTCTCGTACTGCGCCAGCTGGAAGGCGTTTTCCCCTCCATACAAGTGGTGCAGTGGATGGATCTGCAGGAACGCCCCAAGATCCTCCGCGCGGGAGATGACGTGCTCGCGCACCGCCAACAAGCGACCGCCGGGCTTCAAGACCCTGAAGAACTCGGCACAGGCTGCGCTCAGGTCGCGGGTGTGATGCAGCACGGCGCGAGCGAACACCAAGTCAAAGCTCTGGTCGGGGAAAGGCAGCCGTTCGGAAAACTCCTGCGTCACCTCAATGGGCAGGCGGCTCTGGGCGGCCAGCGAGCGGATGGCGTCTGCACCCACCAGGGCGCTGGCGTCTGGCTCCAGGGCCGTGACTCGGTAGCCTTCATGCGCGAGCGCGTAGCTGGCGATGCCGCGGCCCGCCCCCACGTCCAACGCCTGCCCACGTGTCTCGGGTAGCAGAGGGCGAATCGCCATCCATTCTTCGCTTTGCCGGTAACGCTCGGCGGCGGCGGGCAGGGGATCGTCGTAGTAGGCGGCCAACACCAGTTCGCGCTGGTCGGGTTGGTCCCGCAGCCATTGCACGGCCTGCTCCCAACTCGCGAATTTGGGGGCATTCGTTTCAGTCGACATGGCAGGTATTTTCCTTGATGCGCTTGACAACCTTCGCGGGGTTGCCGGCGACGGCCGTGTAGGGCTCGACGTTCTTGGTCACGACAGCACCGGCGCCAATCACGGCACCTTCACCAATTTCGACCCCCTTCAGAATCGTGGCGCCAAAGCCAATCCATACCTTGTCGCGAATCACCACAGGCCGCACGGCCACGTGGGTCCAATCTTTCTTGCCTTGCGCCCATTCGACCACGTCGTTTCTCCTGTGCTCCCATTCCAGGGCATGAGAGTTGTGGTCGACCACGGTGACGCCCCACGAAATGATCACATCATCGCCAATCGTGATGCGCTCGCGGCAAACGAGGTGGCTGGCGCCGATAAAGCATCGATCACCGATTTCCACCTTTCCAGAGGCCCCATCGAAACCAATTCGGCAATTGATGATGCATTGGTCGCCGATCACGAGCTGGCCAGCCGACTGGCCAATCAAGCCGAGCCAGCGCACCTGCGTGTGTTGCCCGGTGCTCACTTGTATTCGTCGCTTCACGGCCCATGAGGCCAGCGCATGCGGAATTCGACGCAAGAGGGATCTCATGATTTCTCCACCAAATCAAGGAAAGCGGCCCATTGCGCCGACTTGGAATAAGCCGTCTTCATCAGATGATGGGCATTGGCGGCAATCGTCGAGCGGGACTCTTCATCCCGAAGCAAAGCACGAATGTGTTGAACCGCCTCAGCCGGTGAGGCGTAAGTGACCATGGTCTCACGGTCGGCCATTCCCGCCGGGTAGTGACCTGCATCGCTGATCATGACGGCACCGCAGCCCATGGCTTCAAAGCACCGCATGTTGCCCCTGTCCTTGCCTGCCATGTCGATGGCCCCGTTCAATACGATCTTGGCCGACCCCAGCGCTTCATAGAGATCCACGCCGAACACTGGGCCTTTTGCAATCGACCGAATGGACGCCGGGCGTCTGTGTTGTCGTAGGGGCGGCAACATGCCGATCGGCGATTCGGCCAAGCGCGTCATCCTGGAGTTTTCCAGGTGAAATTTCAGCTTGAACTCATTGGCAAGGCCAGCCACGGCCTCCAGTAAGGCCGCGCGGCGGCTGTGGTGTCGGGAGTAACTCCCGACGAACATCACATCAATCGGCCGATCGCGTCGCGCCGCGAACGAGTCCATTGCATCATCGTGAGCCGGTGAAAAATAGGCGGCACGCCACCCTTTTTCCTGATAAGACTTCAAAATGCCGGGGAAATTGCACAGGACCAAATCGTAGGCGTCGAAATCCGCGCCGGGTGAAGGCGCCGCCCGCCAGGCAAAGCTCTTTTTCACGCATCCGGGCAGTTTGCGAATGAAGCCGCTGCCATAGCGCATGGGGTCCAGGTTGTAGAAGACCTCTGTCCGGTGCTGCTCGATTTGCGCCAGCAGGATCGACTCCAGGGGTTGCCCGTCCGGCATCCCGTTTTCTTTGGCCCACAGCCGCTGTGCCGGCTCGTCGTCACCATTGGTGAAAAAGGCCTCGGGGTCACCTTCCAGAATGGGTTTGAGGTAATGGGCGGTGCCGTATCTGTCGGCGAGAAAAATGGACATCCAATCCGAAAAACCATCTTTTCCGCGGCGCAGGTGTTGCAGCCTTGCGCGATACGCCGGATACAGGCCGGAGTTTTGAAAAATTCTCATGTCGATAGGGGCGTGCGTTGGCTTCAGGCTGAGCCGCCAGGTGCCTGGCGGGGCCACTGTCGTTCGAGCAGGGCCACCATGGGAACTATCAGAAGCAGTCCGCCAGTGAGGAGTGAGGTTTGAAGCGCGGTCGACATGGCGATGAAGATGCCGTAATGGCCAAGGCCCAGGCCGGCCAGGGTCACGCAACTGCGCCCCCTCTTGACGAGAAGTTGAATGTCAATCCAGCGAATCAGGCAGCCGAAAAGAAACGAGGCACCCACGACGCCGGCCCACGAGAAGGCCGCCCAGGCGTCGGCCATGAACATGGCGGTGGTGGTTGAGCCGGGTGCGCCGCGCAAGAGCTCGGCCACGCGCCAGAAATTGGACTGCATCGGCTCTGTCCCCATCAATTTCGCGAGCCACCGGATATCAAGTCCCATGGTGTGAGGGAGTTGAGAGGGAAAGACGGCGAAATATTCCAGCAGACTTTCGTTGGGGATCATCAGCAGTCGGTAGAACAAGAACGTCAACGACTCCGAAATGCCACTCAAGTCCGAGTTCGCCACGAATGTCATCGCCGAGAACAACAGAACACTGGCGAGGCCCAGGGCAGCCAACTGCCGCTTGTCAAAGGACAAGGAATTTCTCGCCACTTCAAGCACAAGCAATTGCAGAACAAACACCGCTGGGGGCGCCTTGCTCAAGGTCGCCGCTTTGGCGGTGATCACCAGAAGAATGACGAGCGCAGCCAGCCAGCCGATGCTCTTTTCGCCACCTTCTCTCCACCAGGTCCAGAAAACAAAGGCGACAAAAGGCAACAGCGTGCTGAGCATCAGGTTGAACAGATAGCTCTGGCTTCCACCCATGGATCGGCGCATGGCGATCTTGTCGAACTCGCTCGCACTGGTGAAGAAATAGGTGTGGACCTTTGTCAGCTGCTCATCTCGGATCAAAAAATAGACCATGAAGAGAACCGCCACGCCCGCCAGGACCACCAGCAGTGGCGACTGGTTGGGTTTCAGTGGCAAGAAGGATCGCGTCTTCCAGTCTCGCAACGCCAGGTCGTGGGCGTGTCTCGTATACCCCAATGCCTTGTCGGTGGCCCAAATGCCTGCGCAGAAAACGAGGAGCGTGAGCCCCAATGCGATGTCAAGGCTTTGAATCGTGTCCAGGTTTTCGGCGGCTGCCAGTATCTGGTCGTAGTAATTAGAGGAAATGACCCTCAGTTTTTCATTGATTTGGCTGGCCTTGCTTCCGTCAATACTGTTTTCGGCACCGGTGGTGTTGAATTCATTGTAGAAGTTGAAAAAGAACCCTTTTCTCAACACCCAGAATCGCGAGTAATACCAGTACGCCGGGCCATGAAAAACAAGCAGCAAGCCCAAGGCCGTGGAACTGAGCGACAGTGTCGGCCGCACATAGAACCAGAAAAACAAGATGGCGAACAGGCAACTGGCGAAAAAGAAGACAAGGCTGGTGGTCATTGATCGCCCTGCATGCGGAGTTTTTGAATCAATGCCTTCAGGTCTCTTGCGGCACCAAATAGCTTGAGGTTGTTCGGATAGTCGCTGTGTTGCCGTGGGGGCGACTGAATGTAGCCGAGCAGATCGTCAGCGCTGAGCCCCAGTTTCTTGGCGACGAATTTGATGTCGCGCTTTGCCTGCTGTTCGTTGATGGGGGGCTCGGAAAGCTCTGCCATCGCGGCATCGCGTGTCAACTGGCCGGCCACGATCAGGCTGGACAAGTGCAGCCGTCTCTTGTCAAACCCAAACTTGCGGGGCAAATAGATGTCCTGATAGAACTTGGTGAAGCGTGATTCACTGTGTTTTGCGCCGTAGTCACGCCAGCCGTACTGCTCTTTCAATTCTTCTTGGGCAGCCTGCTTGTCGTAGGCGAAAAAATTGAGCGGTCGGTGAATCGTGAGCTGTTTGCGAACCCTTGTCATCCAGAGATATTCCACGATACCCATGATGGGGTACGTCTGCAGGGGCGCCTTGCCAAAGAGCGCATGAATGGACCTGATGTGTCGGCCATCGATGGAGGGATAGCCAAAGTTCGGGGGCACGATGCTTTCCGTGGCGAAATTCACGCCGCTCAGAAAATCCCGGATGCCGAATTTTTTGGCGGTCCGATACAGGGTGGCGAAGAAGGCGTGGTCTTGCGGCATGTCCTGGTTGAGGACGCCCGCCTTGAGAAAGGCCACCTGGAGATCCCGCATCTCTTGCCACTCGATGACATGCGTGTGGAAATCAATGTCCAGGCCTCGCACGATCGACTCGATGTTGGCCACCGCTGGCTCGGAGTTCCAGCCGCCGTCAACGTGGACGGCGAGCAAGCGCAGGCCATGTTGTCGGCTGGCCAAGTGCGCAAGGTAGGCGCTGTCAATGCCGCCGCTCAGGCCGACCATGGCGTCGTAGGGCTGTCCCTTCCCTCGCTCCTTGAGCGACCGGACCAGGCTTGCCATGCGCGCCTCGCCTTCCGCTCCGGGCCACCATTCGCTCGACAGCCGATCCAGGGCGGTGCGACAACAATTGCACTGTCCCTTCTCATCGAATTGGATGGCAGGGTTGCTGTCATCCATCACGCAAAACGTGCAAATGCGAGCCATTGAAGTCATGACAGAGAAGCGTTCAAGGAGTCCATCTGAAGCATGCTGGGGTAATTGACCAGCACGGCTCGCAGCCTCCCAATGAAGACAAAGGCACTGCCGGAGGCGGCAGCCGACGCACCGGCACGCAGGGCCTGCGCAAGGTGTATCGCTTCTCCGGCTCCGCCCAGGGCCACCGTCGGCACGGACAGATTGGGGGCCACGGAGCGGATGAGCTCGAGGTCGTAGCCGGTTCGGGCACCGTCGCGGTCGACGGACTGCAGGATGATTTCACCCACCCCCGCATCCTCGAGTCGGCGGCAGCAATCCAGCGGGTCAATCGCCCCGCTGTGATGGCCAGTCTGCACCACCCGCCTGGGCGCATCGCCGCTGCCCGTCACGTCCACGCAGGCGACGGTGGCCTGGCTGCCGAAGGTGCGGGCCAGGTCCTGCACCAGCGCGGTGTTCGCGGCGGACCTGCCGAGCACGAACTTCTCGATGCCAGCCCGGTTGAGCTCTTCGCACTGCTGGGCGGCCGTGATGCCACCTCCATAGGCCATGGGCATGAAGCACTCGCTTGCCAGCTCCCTGAGGAAGCCGAGGTCAGGCCGGCCTCCCTGCGCGCTGGCGTCAATGTCGAGCACACAGATCTCGTCCACCTCTTTCTCGTTGAACAGGCGGATGACATTGAACGGGTCACCGACATAAGTTCGGGGGCCGAAACCGATGGTTTTCACCAGACGGCGGTGGTGATCCACCAGCAGCACAGGAATGATGCGCTTCCTCATGTCAGTTGCCCAAAGGTGTTCAGCACGCGCATACCGAAGCGGTGGCTTTTTTCTGGATGAAATTGGACGCCGAAGACATTGGCGCGCTCCACTGCGCAGCACAGCTCCGCCCCATAGGAAAAGGTGGCGCTCACGTCTTCTTGGTCGGTGCAGACCACGTGGTAACTGTGGTCAAAGTAGAACCGCTCCGGCGCCTGTGTCGCCGCGAACAAGCGACCACGCCCGGTCGGGTTCACTTCCATCCAGCCGATGTGAGGCACCTTCAGGGCAGAGCCTGGCGGCACTGTGATTCGCACCACTTCGGCATCGACGTAGCCCAGCCCCTGTTCCTGTCCTTCTTCACTGCAGCGCGCGAGCAGTTGCATGCCCAGACAGACGCCGAGCACAGGCACCCGCCGCTCAAGGACGGCCGTGTTCAACGGATCGATCAGGCGCCTCTCGCGAAGCGTCAGCATGGCCTTGTCGAACGCGCCGACCCCCGGAAGGATCAGCTTGCTGGCACTGGCGATCTGCTGGCCATCACTCGACGCTTCGGCATCGATGCCAAGGTAGTCCAGCATGTTGAGAATCGCGCCAACATTGCCGACGCCGTAGTCAACGACTGTGATCATGGGCGGTGTTTCCTGAGAGATTGGGCGAACTGGGCAATGAGGTGCCGTCCGCTGGACGTCGTGCCTGTGGCAAGTACGCAGGCAAGCAGCACCAGGGCCGAGAGGGTGCCGTAATGAAATGCCAGCTGCATCCAGCCGCCTGAGGGCAAGGTGAGCAGGTGTTGGCAAGCCAGGGCCACCCCACAGCCAACCAGCACAGGCAACGCCGTGCTGACCAGCAGCGCAGACCATGGCAGGCCAGTGAAGAACAGGCGCTTGGTCAGGACCATCGAGACGGCCACGCGGACAACGCTTGCCAGCAGCAGGCCCGCTCCGGCCGCCGCCGAACCGAAGGCCGAGATCAGGACGATGGTGGACACCACCGTCAGCACGGAAT
>Ga0255095_1000887_pt1 | contig 13655 bp, 11 predicted proteins | sample Colum_Law_RepC_8_2_FD_188435 | JGI IMG/M metagenome (GOLD analysis project Ga0255095, IMG submission 188435) | Freshwater microbial communities from Columbia River, Oregon, United States - Colum_Law_RepC_8d | ecosystem: Environmental > Aquatic > Freshwater > River | place: USA: Oregon...
CCTCTAACTGCGGGCGCACGCGATAGCCGAAGAACTCCGCTCGCCAGCGAAAGAAGGGATCCGTGTTGTCCACAACCGTGGTGGTGGCGATGTTGACGACGCTGGGCATGACGCGCTCCACGGCGGCGACGGTGGTGTCCCGCCGGACATCAGCCGGTTGCGCCAAGGCGGCCAGGCTGGCGGCCAGGACAACCGCGAGCGTCAGCCACAGGGGGGGCTGAAACCGAACAAGGGTTGGCTGGATGTGCTTCATGCCGACACTGACAGCGCAGTTCCCGCCGTGTTCAAGCGACTTTGGTGGTTGAACATCACGGAGACTCCGTCATGCAAACAGAGCGCCGTCAGAGCTGCGAGCAAATCCTTGCCCACACACGGGCACAAAGCAATCGCAAGGTCCGGTGGGGGAGCGGACGCCCGACGGAGGAGGCTAAGCCGCACGGCTCCAAGACTGGCGACCAACTTTGGTTGTTCTATTTGTCCAGGATGGACAGCACCGCTGCGCGCTGATCCAAATGGTAGCGCTTGCCTGACGGCAGCGGGGGGAGAGGCTTGAGGAAGCCCTTTTGCACGAGCTCGTCCACATCCTTGGCCGCCCGCCCTTGATTGGCGGTCATGTATTTCGTGATCGCATCGTAAAGTGCCTGGTGATCGGGCAAGTCGGATGGCTGAATGCCAATTGCCGAGGCCGCCTCCTTGATTGGAACTTTGGACATTGCCTCGACGGAGGCAGACCGCTTTTTGCAAGCGCACAGACTAACGCCAACAGCGAGCAACAGACCGATCCGCTTCGCCTTGGCTAGCGTTCGAAAGGTGGGCATCCGAGGGTCAGAAAGTTGTGGAGTGGGTCATCAGCCACAGCATGTCCACGCTGTTGGCCAGAGTCTGAAAGCCCGCACCCGGCTCATTTTTAGGAATGGTCCGAGGATCTTGCCAGCGGTGAGTCTCGGCGCGACCGTCGGAGAACGAAAACGCGGTGGCCTGATTGTGGTAGTTGGCCGGCCAGTCGGTGATGCCAACCTGGGTCATGTCAATGGTGCCTGCTGCGGTCCATCCGTTGACTGCGACGGCGAACCATCCGTCGTTGATGCTGCCGATTCGCTCGTCCACGGTGAGCCACAATTCGTCCGGCTTCCGAAGGTCTGATTCTCGGCGGAACACTGTCTGGCCATAGGTGGTGCTGATTGAGCCGACGCCCCGTCCCGGATTCATCCAGCCATTCATGGAGACGGTGCGCACCCGTGCTCCCCCGCTAGCAGCATCCACACTTTTGTCGTTGGGACACTTGTAAAGGCTCGCGTTCACTGCGTAGCCCGCGCCGATACTGCCGTTGGGTCTTTCCGACTCGCCGACCAGATAGTCCGTGTTGACGTTGTCTGGACTGCCAGCGCCGCCATTGACGAGCCAGCCTCGGACCCACCCGGGGTTGCCGGAACTTCCCGCCGCTCCACCATCCCCATTGCGGGCCAGTCTCCCATCGTGGTCGTCCTTGTAAATCGTCCACGCCAAGGCCAACTGTTTCACGTTGTTGAGGCACTTTACTCCCGAAGTCTTGCTCTTGGCTTGCGCCAGTGCCGGCAACAGCATGCCTGCCAGAACTGCAATGATGGCAATGACCACTAGCAGCTCTATCAACGTGAAACCAGAATCCTTGTGCTGTTGGCGGTGCCAGACAGGTAGATGACGTGTTCTCATGGGCGACATGAGGAGTATCGCCGCTTCGTTCCGACTGTCAACTGCTGGCCGGGCGGGCAGTTAAATCTGCTGCACTACCTTCTGGTAACACTCTGGGCAGATGCCGTGGGTGAACTTGGCCTGGGAATGCGTGGTGATGTAGGACTCCACCTCGTGCCAGTAGTTCCGGTCGTCGCGAATCTTTTTGCAGTAGCAGCAAATGGGCAGGAGACCTTGCAACTGCTTCACATGCTCCAGCGCGGCTTCCAAGTCCTTCACCCGCGCCGCCAGCTCGGTTTGCAGATGCACCAGCCGCGCACCGACCTGAATGCGGGCCTTGAGCTCCTCCTGATCGAAGGGCTTGGTGATGTAATCATCCGCGCCGGATTCCAGCCCTTGGACGATGTTGGCCTTCCCGCCCCGGATGGTGAGCAGGATCATGTAGAGCGGGGACAGCTTGAGCTGATGGCGGGCGCGGCAGCACAGCTCCACGCCATCCATGCCAGGCATCTGCCAGTCGATGATGGCGAGACGCGGGGGATTCTCCACCTGGAGCGCCTGAATGGCCTGCTCGCCGTTGGTGGTGCTCACCACCTCGTATTGCCAGCGGGTCAACAGGTCCTCAAGGATCCGGCGGACCACTGGGTCATCTTCGACGATCAAAACTTTCATGCGCGCGCTTGTGAAGCGGGCAGAGCCTTCCAAGAAGGCTGGGACACGTCAAGCTGTGCGTGCGGAGAAGCGCCGCCGGAATCGGCGCTGCTTGGACCGGATTGCCCGGTTGGGAAGCCGCCGTTGCCGGCTGGACCATCCCGAGGTCCGCGTTTTGAGGCTGGGAATCCTTGCTGCTGCCGGTCATGTTCCACGTCAGATTATCCGTTCGCATGCCCCGACTTCTGACGAAATTGCCGCGCCGCCAATGCCTTACCCTAGCGTTGAACGCGCTTCTGGCGTTTGCCATTCAAGCTGGCGCGGCCTCCTTGAAGCTCAAGGAACCGGGGGATCATTGGAGCTTTCGGCCGCTGGCAACACCAGCCGGCCAGCATTCGATCGACTCTTTCATCAACGCCAGGCTCTCGGCCAGCGGCCTGAGGATGTCACCCGCCGCAGACCGCGTCACATGGCTGCGCCGCGTTAGTTTCGACCTCACCGGGCTTCCGCCAACGTCGGAGCAAGTGGAGGCGTTTCTCCAGGATCAGCGCAAGGACGCCTTTGAACTGGTGGTGGATGATTTGCTCGCATCGCCGCGCCACGGTGAGCGTTGGGCGCAGCACTGGCTGGACGTGGTGCGCTACGCGGACACGCATGGCTTCGAGGTCAACACCGAGCGGCCCAACGCCTGGCCGTATCGCGACTATGTCATCCGCTCGTTCAACCAAGACACGCCTTACGACCGCTTCATCCGCGAGCAGATTGCCGGTGACGCGCTTGGCGCGGATGCGGCCACCGGCTTCCTGGTCACCGCCTCGGTGCTGCTGCCGGGGCAGATTGGGGCTGATGACGTTTCCAAGCGGCTTGCCCGGCAGGACGCGCTGGATGAAATAGTCGTGAACATCGGCCAGACATTCCTCGGCCTGAGCGTCGGTTGCGCGCGGTGCCACGACCACAAGTTCGACCCCATCAGCGCACGCGACTACTACGCGATGCAGGCCTTCGTCGCGGGCGTGGAATACGGCGACCGCGAATTGCGCACGCCCGAAGCTGAGGCCCGGCGACTGGAAGCAACCCGCCTCAAAGCCGAAATTGCCCAGCTCGATCAGCAGCTCGCGCGTTTCGTGCCCTTGGCGAAATCAGGCACGGAGCGCCCCCCTGTGAACGCGCGCGAGAACACCGATCGTTTCCCTCCCATCAAAGCCAAGCGCGTGCGTTTCACCATCAAGGAAACCAACAGCTTGGAGCCTTGTGTGGATGAGCTGGAGGTTTTCGGCACCAGCGGCGGTAACCTCGCGCTCGCCACCCGGGGCACCACGGTCAGCGCGTCCGGCAGCAACGTCTCCGCCAACCGCCACGAACTGCGCTTCGTCAACGACGGGAGCTACGGCAACTCGCGTAGTTGGATGTCCAACGAGAAGGGCAAAGGCTGGGTGATGGTGGAGTTTCCTGCGGAGCACACGATCGAGCGCGTGGTCTGGGGCCGTGACCGCGAGGGCAAGTTCACAGATCGGCTCGCGACGAATTACCTCATCGAAGTCGCCGACCTGGCGGGCGAGTGGCGCAGCGTGGCCGATTCCTCGGACCGCGCGAAGTATGTGCCCGGCCAGAACAAGCCCGCTACGGTTTCCACGAACGGCCTCAGCCCGGCGGAAGCGCAGGAGGTGGCACGCCTGCTCGCCGCAAAGCAGGCGCTCATGCCGCGACTGAGCAGCGCGGAAAATGAACAGAAGGTTTTTGCCGGCACGTTTCGCAAGCCGGACGACATCCGGCTGCTCCATCGCGGCGACCCCGAACAGCCGAAGGACGAGGTCGTTCCCGCCGTGCTCAGCACGCTGGGCAAGGTGACTTTGTCCAAGGAAACATCCGAGCAGCAACGCCGCCGAACGCTCGCCGACTGGATTGCCAGCCCGCAAAACCCGCTCACCGCGCGGGTGATGGTCAATCGCATCTGGCAGGGACACTTCGGCATCGGGCTGGTCGAGACCGCGAGCGACTTCGGGCGCAGCGGGATGAAGCCGTCGCACCCTGAACTGCTCGACTGGCTGGCCGCCGAGTTCATCCGCAGCGGCTGGTCGGTGAAGCATATGCACCGGCTCGTCGTGCTGTCGGCGGCGTATCGGCAGAGCAGTGTTCAGTCTTCAGTTTCCGGTGATCAGTCGCGAGTGAGTTTGGCTAACCAACTGCATGCTGGTGCACTGAACGCCGAATACTCCAAAGCACAAATGCTCGACGCCGATTCCCGCCTCCTCTGGCGCTTCCCCCCGCGCCGCCTTGAAGCCGAAACAATCCGCGATGCGATGCTCGCCGTGAGCGGCCAGCTCAACCTCAAGATGTTCGGGCGCGGCTACAATCTCTTCGCCCAGCGCGGCGGTTTGAGCGGTTTCACGCCGGTCGAGTCGTTCAAGGACGACGGGCTGCGCCGCATGATTTACGCGCACAAGGTCCGGCGCGAGCGCGAGGCCGTTTTTGGCGCGTTCGACTGTCCCGATGCCGGCCAGAGCACCGCCCGCCGGCGCGAGTCCACCACGCCCATCCAGGCGCTGAATCTGTTCAACAGCCGCTTCACCCTCGACCAGGCCGAAGCCTTTGCCATCCGCGTGAAGAAAGAGGCGGGCGACGATGTTGCGCAGCAAATCCACCGGGCCTTCCTGCTGGCCCTCACCCGCGCGCCCCGCCCTGAGGAAGTGCGCGATGCAGAGCCCGTGGTCCGCACCCATGGGCTTCCAGCACTCTGCCGCGTGTTGTTCAACTCGAATGAGTTTCTGTTCCTGCCATGACTCCGCGCGCTGAACTCATCTCCTCCGCCGGTCGTGCGTTGCTCGACCGTCGCCGTTTCCTTTCGCACAGCGCCACCGCGCTTGGCTCAATCGCGCTCACCAACCTGCTCAGTCGCGACGGCCTGCTGGCGGCACCGGGACCGGTCATCCATCCCGCAAGGCCTTACGCGCCGCGGGCATCGCATTTTCCCGCGCGGGCAAAGAACGTCGTTGTCATCTTTTGCGCCGGCGCGGTGAGCCAGTTGGAGACGTGGGATTACAAGCCGGAGCTCATCAAGTGGGATGACAAGCCCCTGCCCGGCGGGCCGTCCGTCACCTTCCAAGGCCCTGCTGGCAATCTCGCGCGGCCGCAATACGAGTTCCGCCAGCGCGGCCGGACCGGCAAGTGGGTGAGCGACATGATCCCGCATCTCGCCGAGTTGACGGACGAAATCGCGTTTGTCCACTCGCTCACCAGCACGACGAACACGCACGGGCCGGCGGAGAACTTTCTTTCCACCGGCTTCGCTCTTGATGGATTTCCCAGTTTGGGCTCGTGGGTGACGTATGCGTTGGGCAGCGAGAATCAGGACTTGCCCGCCTACGTCGCCATCCCCGACCCGCGCGGCGTGCCGCAGAACGGCTCGAACAACTGGGGTCCCGGTTTCCTGCCCGCCGCGTTTCAAGGCACCACGCTCAGTTCCAAGGAACCGGTGCGCCACCTGGTTGCGCCCGGAGTTTCCGGCGATGCTGATCAAGCCGCCCGTTCGCTGCTTCAGCGGATGAACGCCCGCCATCTGGATCAAAACGCGGGTGATTCCAAGCTCGCCGCGCGCATCGCCAGCTACGAACTCGCCGCCCGCATGCAGCTTTCCGTGCCCGCCATCAGCGACCTCAGCACCGAGCCGGCGCATCTCCTCAAACTTTACGGAGCCGACGACACGCGCAATCCCGACAAGGCGGCCTTCGCCAAGAACTGCATTCTTGCCCGCCGTCTCATCGAGCGTGGTGTGCGGTTCGTGCAGTTGTTCAACGGTGCTTACGCCAGCGGCGGCAAGTTGAACTGGGACGGCCACAGTGCGCTGAAGGAGCAATACGACGTTCACGCTGCCATCCTCGATCAGCCCGCCGCCGCGCTCATCCGCGACTTGCGCCAGCGCGGGTTGTTGGAGGACACGCTGGTCGTGTGGTGCACGGAGTTCGGGCGGATGCCGTTTTTCCAAAAAGGCGCGAAGGGCCGCGACCACAACCCGGATGGGTTCACCTGTTGGCTCACCGGTGCCGGTGTGAAACCCGGCGTGAGCCACGGCGTGACGGACCCGCTCGGCCAGAAAGCCGTGCAGGACATTCATCCGCTTTACGACTTCAACGCCACCATCCTGCACCTGCTCGGCCTCGACCACGAGCAGCTCACCTTCGAGCACAACGGCATCCAGCGCCGCCTGACCAACGTGGAAGGCCACGTCATTCGTGAGCTGCTGACGTGAGCCGCCAACCGATTTGAAACCATGAAAAACCTGCTCTTCTTTTTTGCCCTCGCCATGTCCCTTCGCGCGGCGGCGTTGCCCGAAATCAAACTCTGGCCCAATGGCATGCCGGAGCCGGTTGTCCCCGCCGACCCGCCCGAGCAAACCGTGAAAGGCCCGGATGGCATCACGCGCCGCTCCAATGTTTCGCAACCGCGCCTCTTTGTGCATGAGCCGCCGGCTGGTGTGTCCCGCACTGGCGCGGGCGTCATCGTGGTGCCGGGCGGCGGCTTTGGGCGGCTCGCGGATGAGCACGAGGGTTCTGATGCCGCCGTGTGGCTGGCGAAGCAAGGCATCGTCGCCTTCCAACTCGCCTACCGCACGCCCACCACCAAGCACGCTGAACCCCACGCCGGCCCCGCCCAGGACGTGCAGCGCGCAGTCAGCGAGGTGCGTCGCCGGGCCGTTGAGCTCAAGCTGGACCCCAAGAAAATCGGCGCACTGGGCTTCTCTGCGGGCGGGCAACTCTCGCTCATCGCCGCCACCAACGACCGTCTGTTTCCCGGCGAAGCGACCGCACCCTCGCACAAGCCGGACTTCCTCCTTGTCATCTATCCCTACAAAATCTACGACCCCGCGACGAAGGCGATTCGCGCCGACATCCGGCTGGAGGCCGGTCTGCCGCCGACGTTCATCGCGCAGGCCGGCGACGACGCGGGCTCACTCCCGCAGGGCAGCACGTTGCTCTACCTCGATCTCATCACGCGAAAAACCCCGGCGGAAATCCACATCTACGAAAAAGGCGGCCACGGCTTTGGCATGAGGCCACGCGCCAATGCCACCGGCCCAACCGACTGGCCCCTCCGCGCCGCTGATTGGCTCCGCCTGCGCGGACTGGCGGCACCGTGATGCTCGCGCGCGGGACGGCTGCTTTCTTGCTGTTTCACGCGGTTTCCGTCATTGTCTTCGCATGGGCAACACCTTTGGCCACTTGTTCCGCGTCACCACCTGGGGGGAATCACACGGCGGCGGCGTGGGCGTGGTCGTGGATGGTTGTCCGCCCCAGCTCGCGCTGACCGAGGCGGACATCCAGCCGGAACTCGACCGCCGCCGGCCCGGGCAATCCAGCATCACCACCCCGCGCAAGGAGGCGGACGCGGTGCAAATCCTCTCCGGCACTTTTGAGGGCAAAACCCTGGGCACGCCCATTTCGCTGATGGTGAAGAACGAGGATCAGCGCTCTGAGGCATACACGGAGATGGCGACCAAGTTCCGTCCTTCGCACGCGGATTACACCTATCAGGCCAAGTATGGCATTCGCGCCTGGCCGGGGGGCGGGCGCACCAGCGCGCGGGAAACCATCGGCCGCGTCGCCGCCGGGGCCATCGCCAAGAAGCTGCTGCGCGAGCGCTGGGGCGTGGAAGTGATCGCGTGTGTCGAGTCCGTGCAACACCTCCACTGCCATGTGGACGTGGAAAAACTCACGCTGGCGCAAGTTGAGGCCAACATCATCCGCTGCCCGGACGCCGCCGTGGCGGAGAAGATGATTGCGCTGGTCGAGCAGGTGCGGGCGCAGGGCGACAGCGTGGGCGGCGTCATTGTCGGCATCGCGCGCGGTGTGCCCGTTGGGTGGGGCGAACCGGTCTTCGACCGCCTGGAGGCGGATCTTGGCAAGGCGATGCTGAGCCTGCCCGCGACGAAGGGTTTTGAAATCGGCTCCGGCTTTGGCGGCACGATGCTCACGGGCAAGCATCATAACGACGCTTTTCGCAACGTGAACGGCAAGGTCCGCACCATGACCAACCGCTCGGGCGGTGTGCAGGGCGGCATCTCGAACGGCGAGACCATCTACTTCCGCACCGCCTTCAAGCCCACGGCCACCGTCTTCCACGAGCAGGACACGGTGGATGCGAATCTGCAAAACACCACGCTCAAGCCCCGCGGCCGTCACGATCCCTGCGTGCTCCCCCGCGCCGTGCCGATGGTGGAGGCGATGACCGCGCTCGTGCTCGTGGACCACGCCCTGCGGCAGCACGCGCAGTGTGCGTGAAGGGCCAAAACCATCATTGACCCCTCCTGGGGTGCTTGTTACGTTTCGCGCCCTTTGGCGGCTGTTCACGGCCGCCGGTTTGTATGCGTCACACGATTTCAGTGCTGGTGGAAAACAAGTTCGGCGTGCTCACGCGCGTGGCCGGCCTCTTCTCGGGGCGCGGTTACAACATTGACACGCTCAACGTCGCCCCGACCCAGGACCCCAGCGTCTCCCGCATGACCGTCGTCACCCGGGGCGATGACGCGACGCTGGAGCAGATCGTCAAGCAGCTCAACAAGCTGGTGGACGTGCTCAAGGTGATTGATTTCCGCGACGGCGAATACATCGACCGCGAGCTGGTGCTGGTGAAGGTGACCGTGGACTCCAAGTCCCGCGCCGAGGTGATGCAGATCACCGACATCTTCCGCGCCAAGATCGTGGACGTGCAGCCCAAGAGCCTCACCATCGAGATCACGGGCAACGAGTCCAAGATCGAGAAATTCCTGACCCTCATGCAGACCTTCGGCGTGCTCGACCTCACGCGCACCGGCAAGGTCGCCTTGCCCCGGAAATAATCAGCCGACAGATTCAGTAGTCAGTTCAAGTCCCGCAACCCGTAACTCGTAAATCGCTCATGCCCGCTAAAGTTTACACCGACAAAGACGCCGACCTCGGCGTGCTCAAGAACAAGACCCTCGCCGTCCTCGGCTTCGGCTCCCAAGGCCACGCCCACGCGCTGAATCTCAAGGACAGCGGCCTCAACGTCATCATCGGCCTCTATGAAGGCTCCAAGTCCATCGCGGTCGCCCGCGAGAAGGGCTTCGAGGTCGTGCCCACCGCCGAGGCCGTGAAGCGCGCCGACGTCATCATGGTCGCGCTGCCCGACACCAAGCAGGCCGCCGCCTACGAGAAGGACATCGCGCCCAACCTTACCAAGGGCAAGACCCTCCTCTTCAGCCACGGCTTCGCCATTCACTTCAAGACGGTCGTCGTGCCGAAGAACGTAAACGTCATCATGGTCGCGCCGAAAGGCCCCGGCCACATCGTCCGCCGCCAATACACCGAAGGCAAAGGCGTGCCGGCACTCATTGCAGTGCATCAAGGTGGCGGCGCGGCGAAGAAGGTCGCGCTCGCCTGGGCCAAGGGCATCGGCGGCACCCGCGCCGGCGTCATCGAGACAGATTTCAAGGAAGAGACCGAGACCGACCTGTTTGGCGAGCAGACCGTCCTCTGCGGCGGTTGCACCGCGCTGGTGAAGGCGGGTTACGAAGTGCTCGTCGAGGCGGGTTATTCGCCGGAGATGGCCTACTTCGAGTGTTTGCACGAGCTGAAGCTCATCGTGGACTTGATGAACGAAAAGGGCATCGCCGGGATGCGCTTCTCCATCAGCGAGACCGCGAAGTGGGGCGACGTGAGCGTCGGCCCGAAGATCATCGACGCCTCCGTCAAGAAGCGGATGAAGCAGGCCCTCAAGGACATCCAGACCGGCAAGTTCGCCAAGGAGTGGGTCGCTGAATACAAGGGCGGCTACAAGAAATACAACGCGCTGCTCAAGGCCGACGAGAACCACGGCATCGAGAAGACCGGTGAACGTCTCCGTGGCCTGATGCCGTGGATGCCCAAGCGCAACGTCAAGGGCGTGCAGGCCGCCTATTAAACGCGGAACGAGGAAACTCGAAACGCCATCACTTCAAACCGCCGGGAGCGCAAGCTGCCGGCGGTTTTTGCTTTTGGTAGCACCTCCCGGCTGCAACCCGGGATTGGGAGAACAAAAATCCCCTGGCACATGGTGCCAGGGGATGTTCGTGACGGTCGATGGTTGCGGCTGTCTGCGACCGACAGGGAGCGGAGGCAGGCCTACTTTATTTGGCGGCAATGGGCTTGGGTTGGGCCTTCTCCCACTCGGCCTGCGACACCGGTTTGGCCGCATGGAGGTGGACGAAGGTGCCTTTCTTGTTGCCCACGACGATGTCCGGAAGCTTGTCCCCGTTGATGTCGATGACCAGCAACTGCGTGCCGACGCCGGAGTTGTCATCGATCAGGTGCGGCACCCAGTCCACGGACTTGTCGGCGTGGCGCACGAGCTTGAACCAGTAGAGGACGGCCGCCGCGTTGGGCTCGGGGTCGCCCTTGGGGCCGTGAGCCCAGAAGCGCTTGCCGGTGACCAGATCCTTGAGGCCGTCGCCGTCCATGTCCACCAGGTCCATCGCGTGGGGTTGGGAGAACTTCACGCCGTAGCGGTTTTCCTGTGGCTCCTTGTTCATGAAGGTGTGGTTTTTGAACTTCGGGCTGCCGTGCTCATCCTTTTCGGCGAGCTGCTCGAACCAGGCCAGGCCGTAGCCATGGGCGGCGAGCCCGGTGACCACGTCGTTGCGGCCATCGCCATTGACATCATAGACGTGCATCTGCGCGCCGCCGGTGCCGAAGGAGAACTTGTGCTGCTTCCACTCGGGATCGCCGGCGAGCGAGGCGGGCTGCTCCCACCAGCCGTCCTTTTCCAGCAAATCCAGCCGGCCGTCGCCGTTCACGTCGCCGATGCCCAGCCCGTGGGTGAACTTCTGCCATGGTCCTTTCGGGGAAATCTTGTGGAAGGTCCACTTGTTCGTGGGGTTCTTCGTGTCGGGCGTCGCATAACCGAGGAAGCCGCCGCTGCTGAAGATCAGCTCGGGTTTCCCGTCGCCGGTGAGGTCCGCAAAGGTCGGAGACTCATTGTCCGTCACGTCCACCGCCACATGGCGCTGCCAGTGGCCGGGCTTGCCCTGCGGGTTTTCATACCACCACGAATGGAGGCCGGGGAAGCCCAGCACGATGATGTCGGCCCAGCCGTCGCCGTTGATGTCGCCGGTGAAGGTGAAGAAGTTGTCCGAGTAGGCGTTGTTGACGCCCAGCCCGCCTTCAAAACCCGGCACCTGCTCGTCCTTGCCGTCGGCGTTCTTGCGGGTGAACGGCGCCTTGCCCGCCGGGGAGCTGCGCGTGGTGGGCGCGTATTCGTGGCGGGTCTTGAAGTCCGGTCCCGCATACCAGTAAGGGCCGGAAGCCACGTCCAGCTTGCCATCCCGGTTGAAGTCGGCGGCATGCGCGCCCTCGCCCCAGAATTCCGGCGTCAGGTGGAGCTTTTTCCACGTGTGCACGGTGAGGTCGGCGGCGGAGGCGGAGGCGGCCAGGGTCAGGCTGGCGGCTAGTAGAATGAAGCGTGGTTGCATGGGCGGATGATTCGGCTTTGGCCGGGCACGGTCAAGCGCGGCCGATTTTCTAGTGGAGCCGGAGGCAGCCTTTGCGCCAAGCTGCCGATGTGGAAGTCATCATCCAATCCACCCCGGAAGCCGCCGCCGAACTCTTGGCCCGGCTGGTCGCCCACGACTTGCGCGCGCAGCCGCACTTGGTGCTCGGCCTGGCCACCGGCCGCACCATGGAGAGTGTTTACGACCGGCTCGGGCGGATGCACCGCGAGCAGCGGCTGGACTTCTCCCTCGCCCGCACCTTCAACCTCGACGAATACGTCGGGCTGCCGGCGAGCGATCCGCACTCGTATCGCCACTACATGAACGAGCACCTGTTCAACCGGGTGAACGTGGACTTGCGGAACACCCACCTGCCCGATGGCATGGCCCGCGATCTGGACGCGGAGTGCCAGGCCTACGAGGCGCTCATGGTCAAGTGCGGCGGCATTGACCTGCAACTGCTCGGCATCGGGCAGACCGGCCACATCGGTTTCAACGAGCCGCTCTCCGCGCTTCGCTCGCGCACCCGGGTGAAGGCGCTTTCCCCGGTCACCATCGCGCAGAACGCGCCCCTCTTCACCGCGCCGGCGAAGATGCCGCGCCGGGCGATCACGATGGGTGTGGGAACGATTCTGGAGGCGCGCCGGGTAATCCTGCTGGCCACGGGGTCGAGCAAGGCGGACATCGTCGCCAAGGCGGTGGAAGGCCCCATCACCTCGATGATTTCCGCCACCGCCCTACAAATGCACCCGCGCTGCACCGTGATAGTGGACGAGGCAGCAGCGGCCAGGCTGCAGGGCGTGGACTACTACCGTTGGATCTTCGCCAATGAGCCGGAGTGGGAGGCTTATCGTGACTTGGGTCCGGTCTGAGCCGGCCGCGTCAGGGCTTCAGCAGCCGTTGTTTCACTTCCTCCGTCAGCGGAGCCTTGGCCAGCCAGGTTCGCGCTGCCGCCGCATCCGTCTCCCGCCATACTTGCAGGATGTGCTGGGCTACCTGCTCGCGTGAATTCGCGGGCAGATGGCCCAACAATGCCGCTGCGGCTGCGGGAGAGTTGTTGGCGAGTTGGGGGACGAGGCCTTCGTAAGCGGCGGGCTGGGATGCAGCCGGGAGCTGTTGTGTCCAGCGGAGGGCGGCGTCCGGATCATCATCGGCCCAGTGGGCGGCGAAGTTTTGCAGCAGGGTCTGTTTGGCGTTGCCGGCCGGGAGGTTAGCCACGACGACGGCGGCTTCCTCCGGCGCGGTGCCGGCCCAGACGGTGAGGGCGGTTTCCATGGCTCGCAGGCGGGCCTCCTCGCCGGGGAGCGCCTGTGCCCACTTCAACGCCGACGCGGGATCGCTCGTGGCCCACTGGTTGGCGACCGCGGTGTAAAGCGCGTCCTGCGTGTGGCCGGCGGGCAGGGCGGCGGCGAATTCAGCAACGGCGCGGGGGGTGGCCTCCGCCCACTCGTGGCTGAGGTTGAGCAGGGCATTGTCGCGGGCTTGGCCGGCCGGGAGTTGTTTCACCCAGTCCAAGGCGGCGTCGAGGTCCACGCTGCCCCAGCGCGAGGCGATTTGGGCCAGCGCCTGTTGCCGGTTGCCGCCTTCGGGCAGGGTCAGGGCAAGCTCAACTGCCGCCTTGGGATCCGTGGCGGCCAGGGTGTCGGAGAGGTTTTGGATCAACTCGCGTTTGCCTTTGCCGTCGGGCTGCTGCCGCACCCAGGCTGCGGCCGCGACGGGATCACTGGCCGCCCAAGTGGCGGTGATCAGTTGCAGGACGCTGTCGCGTTGCCGACCCGGAGGCAGCTCGGTCAACGCCTTGGCCGCGGCGGTGGCGGGATCGGTGCCCGCCCAGTGCTGGAAGATGGCCTCAGGC
>Ga0255095_1000890_pt1 | contig 13602 bp, 7 predicted proteins | sample Colum_Law_RepC_8_2_FD_188435 | JGI IMG/M metagenome (GOLD analysis project Ga0255095, IMG submission 188435) | Freshwater microbial communities from Columbia River, Oregon, United States - Colum_Law_RepC_8d | ecosystem: Environmental > Aquatic > Freshwater > River | place: USA: Oregon | collected...
GGGTGAGCAACTGGAAAGTCCGCTCGCCAGCCCGAAAATCGGCCTGATGGAGACTCAAGTCGGCATGCACGATGCCCACCAGCGTGACATTGGGAAAATGCAGTCCCTTGGCGATCATCTGGGTGCCCACCAGGATATCGATCTTGCCCGTGCGAAAGTCGGTGAGGATACGGCGATAGTCCTCCTTCCGCTTCAGGGTGTCCGAATCCATGCGTTCGATCCGAGCATGAGGAAACCCCTTGCGCAGCGCGTCCTCGACCCGCTCGGTGCCAATGCCCGCAAACCGGATGGCCGGATTGCCGCAACCCGGGGCCGGACAGTGCTCAGGCACGGGATCTTCATGGCCGCAGATGTGGCAGAGCAACCGCCGCGAGGCCCGATGATACGTCAGAGAAACCGAGCAATTCGGGCACCCGGCCACATGACCGCATTGAGGGCACTGCAATGAGGTCGAGAAACCGCGTCGATTGAGAAACAACAAGGTTTGCTCCCGTTTCTCCAATCGCTGGGTGATGGCCTCGCGCAGCCGCAGGGTGAACACGGGGGGAGCCCCGCTCTTGGACTTGCGGGATTCCTCTCGCAAATCCACCACGCGCACCACCGGCAAGCGCTTGTCATCCACCCGTTTGGCCATTTCCAGCAGGGTGTATTTGCCGCGCCGGGCATTGTGAAAACTCTCGATGGACGGGGTCGCCGATCCCAGCAGGACCACCGCTCCCTCCCGCTGACCGCGTACCACCGCCACATCACGAGCATGGTAGCGAGGCGTCTCCTCCTGCTTGTAGGAGTGTTCATGCTCCTCATCGACGATGATCAGCCCCAGCGGGTGCACCGGAGCGAACACCGCCGATCGGGCCCCGATCACGATGCGCGCCCGGCCTTGCCGGATTTTGTGCCACTCATCATGTCGCTCACCGCCCGAGAGGTGCGAATGCAGCACCGCCACAAGGGTTCGATGGGGGCCTGAAGAAAAACGCGCCTTGAAGCGCTCCACGGTCTGCGGGGTCAGCGAAATCTCCGGCACCAACACGATGGCTCCGCGCCCTTGTGCCAAAGCGTGTTGAATGGCCTGCAAGTACACCTCGGTTTTGCCCGAGCCTGTAACCCCGAAGAGCAAGAAGGGCTTGGCGGATTCACCGCGCACGAGTCCGTCATGGGCTTGGACCAATGCCCGGAAAGCCACCACCTGCTCGTCATTCAGCGTCAACGGCGTGGTGGGAACAATGAGCTCCCGCGCATACGGATCCCGCTCATCGATCTTGGGCGCGATGCACACCAAGCCCTTGTCTTCGAGCTTGCGCACGGTCTCGGCGGTCGTCTCCCCGAGCCGAAGCAGCTCCTGAAGCGGCAACTCCCGCCACTCCTCGATGATGCGCCAAATCGTCTCCTGCCGCGGCGTGAGTTTGGGCAATTCGCCGACCACCGTGAGCGCGTGCACATGAAGACGTTCACGCCAACCGGCATCCTCCTTGCGGACAGCTTCCGGCAAAACACTCTTGAGCGCCGTCTCGACCGGGCAGCAATAGTAGGACGCAATCCAACGAGCCAACTCCAGCACCTGAGGCGTGACCAGAGTCTGGGCACCCAAAACATTCAGGATGGGCTTGAGGTTGGTCTGGGGCGAGGAATCCGCCACCGCAGTCACCAAGCCCAGCACCTGCCGATGTCCGAAGGGCACCTTGACCCGAGACCCCACGGCCACACGCCCGGAAAACTCCTCCGGAATGGAATAATCGAACTCCTTGCGGAGGGCTATTTCGAGAGTAACGCGGGCGACCACAAGTGAGGTTTCCCGATCATTTGCGGCTCTCGCGCCAGTAGGGTCGATCGGCAGCAAAGAGATACCCGTTCTCCGGGTACCGGTCGCCGAAAACGAACTTGAGCGGGAAACCCGTCGGGATGTTTCCCCCGCGCAGTAGATAATCCATGTAAAACCGACCCCAGACCGTATTGGGATCGTTCATCAATTTGGAATGCCATAACTGATCGCACGTCAGCGGCGTCAACAACAGGGCCTTGAAGGGGCGCTGGAAATCATGGATCCGGTAAAAGTCCTCCTTGGGATCCAGCCCGGCCCGCAAAGTCAGGGGCATGGCATCCAAATGGCCATACCATGCGACGGCCGCAGGCATGTCTGTCAGCACCATCGAACCGGCCGGGAGATAGCCCAGCAACTGACGGATCACGGGCAGATAATACGGCGGACTGGCCATCACCGGTTGGCGGGGCGGCAATAGTGATAGGGTGAAAGGCATCAAGCAGAGGCCCAAGGGGACCACCAACGCCATCCATCTCGCCAACGGATAAGGAAACTCAAAGGTGTCGAGGGCCCATCTGAAAACCACCGCAGCATAAAGACCGGCCAGAGGGACCAACCACGCCAGGAGGTTTTCGGAGTTCAGAACGGGAGACTGCGTCGACAGAGGCGTCTGGATCAGTGCCTGCGCCGGTACCAGCATCATCAACTGGGCCAAAAGCAACCATCGGAGCCGGCTCATCCGTGCATCCGCCATCGGCAATAGAAGCCCCACCAGCAGGAAGGCCCCGAACCAATTGCCGAACATCCGAGGGACGTCGTTGGCGAGGATCGACTGCGAGTTGCTGAGCACCTTCGTCAAAACCTCCGCCAGGCGCAGCCTCGACAAATCCGGATTCTGCGAGCGTTCCAACGAGTCGACTGGGAAACCCGCAGTTCCCACCCAAGGTGCCAGGGTTGAGATCCCCAGCGGCAATCCGCTCCGGACGAAATTCCGAACCATCCACGGGGTGGTCAGCAACAAGAACGCCAGCAGCAGCGTCCACAGAGTCCGCAGACGCACAGCGGAGGGAACCCACCAACCCACACAGACGGCAACCGGCAGAACAAGGAATCCAAAGGAATACGAGGTCAGGAATCCCAACCCCAACAAACCGCCCAATGCGGCCGACCAGAGCGAATATAGAAAGTTTACGGGCCGTGCGCGACCGTCTTTGTCCGGCTCAGCGGCAACTCCGATATGCAGAGCGACCGCAGCGACCGCCACACAGAGCAATCCCAGCCAAATCGTGGAGAGACCCGAAAAGGCGAAGTCCCAATTGTTCTTGGACCCCAGAAACACCAAGACCGCCAAGGCTCCGATCGAGTGTTCAAACCATCGCCGCCCCACCTGGAAGAGCAGAAATGCCAGAGCCGCAAACCCCAGGAAATTCAGACAACCCACCGCCACCTCGGCCGGCGGCCGGCGATTGGGGCCCGCCTCGGTGCCATAGACCCATCGTTGAGGGAGCACCTTGAAAAGCACCGCCAGAGCAGCCGGGTACAACGGCGGATGGGAAATGTCCGGATGGGCCACGGTGATGAGACGGCGAGGATCCTTCCCCTGCTCCACCGCCTTGGCCGATTGCAAGTGCAGGCTCAGCGGACGAATGATTTGGGTGGTGAAACCTCTTCCCTCGGAAAGGCTGCGCCCCAACTGCGCCAGATCCATGGCTTCGACGGTGCCAAAATTCTTCACCCCATCGATGTGGTACAAACCCAAGGCAATGATGGCCAACAGCAGGACAATGAGCCGCTGGACCCACATCCGGCCTCGACCTTCTTCGAGGCTGTGAATGAGTTCCTGAATGCCCTTGGGCGGTGCGTTGAACTGCATGTGAGTATGAATAGGACAACAACCCCACCTGCTTGAAAAGGGGCGTCACCGAAAGTTTATCGTCTGTTTTGCCAACAAAGCTAAACGGAGCATCCGATTTACGGATTCATCGACCTTCGAACACTTGGCGGATGATATCTTCGATGGGAACCTCCTCGACGGCAAAATCTTTAACCGGCAAGCGGTCGAGCAGCACCTTGCACGTCGCGATCACGGACTCGCGGGCCACCTTCAAACGGGCCAAGGCGGGGCTTTGCTCCAGCACTTCGCCCAGGTCGGCCAAAGGCACCGAGGCAAAACCCGACGCCTGCTCCAGCGTGACGGTGATGATCTTGAAGCCGGCGAACCGGTCGAGGATCTCGTTCAAACGCCCGTCGAAGAACACCGTACCCCGGTCGATGATGATGACCCGGTCGCACAATTCCTGGATGTCAGCCATGTAATGGCTGGTGAGCAGGATCGTCGTTTTGCGCCGCTTGTTGTGCTCACGCAGGAATTCACGAACCACCTTCTGGGAGACCACATCGAGTCCGATGGTGGGTTCATCAAGGAACAGCACCTTGGGCTCATGCAGCAGCGCGGCGATGAGCTCGCATTTCATCCGCTCGCCCAGAGACAGTTCGCGAACCGCGGTGGACAACTTGTCGCGCACCCCGAGCAACTCGCTCATCTCATCAACCGTCCGCCGGTATGCCTCTGGCACCAGCCCATAAATGCGCCCATTGAGCTCCAGCGAATCCCGCGCCGGGAGGTCCCACCAGAGCTGATTCTTCTGGCCCAGCAGCAGAGCAAACTGACGGCGGTAGCCATCAGCCCGTTCCCAAGGCACGTAGCCCAACACCGAAGCGTTGCCCGAAGTGGGGTACAACAGGCCCGCCAGCATCTTGAGTGTGGTGGTCTTGCCGGCTCCATTGGGCCCCAAGAATCCAACAAACTCCCCTTCCTCGACCTGAAACGACACATCCTTCACCGCGAACACCGTCTCGTATTCCCGGTGGAACAGCCCCTTGAGCGCCCCGGAGAACCCCGGAGCCTTCTTGTAGGTACGGAACGAGCGTGTCAGTCCCTGAACATCGATGAGCGCCACGCCCCGGATTCTGCAACAAGCGCCCGCTGGTGGCGAACCGTCAAATTCTCCGCCGAGTGAAGCGGGCTCGACCCAGGGCCCCGCCCCTCATTCCACCACGGTCCCCGGAAGAAACCCACTGCTGGAACCACAAAGGAGGTTCCCCACCGTGACGCGAGCGATTTCGCCCAGCGCCTCACGAGTCAGGAAGGCTTGGTGCGCGGTCACCAGCACGTTGGGGAACATGAGCAAACGGGCCAGTTCATCATCTTGTAACACGGAGCCCGAAAGGTCCTCAAAGAACACCCCCTCCTCCTCCTCGTAGACATCCAACGCCACACCCGACAGATGCCCACCCTTGAGGCCATCGATCACCGCCGACGTGTCCAAGAGTTTTCCGCGACTGGTGTTGATGAGCACCGCACCGGACTTCATGCGCCCCAGACTGGCCGCATTGATGATGTGGTGTGTTCCTGGGTTGAGCGGCAGGTGCAGCGAGAGAACATCACTCAAACGGAGCACCTCATCGAAATCCAAGTATTCGACCCCATTTGCCATTGCCCATTCGGCCGATGGATTCGGATCGTACGCCACCACGCGCATCCCAAAACCTCGGAAGATCTGTGCCGCGATGCGACCGATCTTGCCTGTACCGACGATGCCGCAGGTCTTGCCAAACAAGTCGAAGCCGACGAGTCCGGTGAGCGAGAAATTCTGATCACGGACGCGGTTGTAGGCCCGGTGAATCTTGCGATTGAGCGAAAGCAGCAACGCGACGGTGTGCTCGGCCACTGCATGCGGCGAGTAGGCTGGAACCCGTGTTACCGCGATACCCAGTTGCCGTGCGGCCATCAAGTCCACGTGATTGAATCCCGCAGAACGCAAGGCCACATGACCGATTCCCAGGGCCGCCAGAGTTTCCAGGCAGGCGCGATCCAACCGGTCATTCACAAAACTGCAGACGGCGTCGGCACCCCGCGCACAGCCTGCGGTTTCCGAGGTGAGCCGAAATTCATGGAAGACCCAGCGGAGCCCATCGGCCCCGGGTGCCGCGGTCATGAATTGGCGGTCGTAGGGTTTGGTGTCTTAGAATGCGATAGTCTTCATCATCGGCGATCAGTCCGGAATACGGTTCTTGCCGCGCTCGCCCCCGAAGCGCAGCCACTTCTCAAACTCAACAATCAGGAACACGGCCAAAGCCACCGCACCGATGCGCACCCACGCACCGAGGGTCAGCGGGGCAGTATGGAAGAGCCGGTTCATGAGGGGCAGATGGGTAAAAAGCACCTGGACGAGGATTATCCCCAGCGCCCCACACACCGCCCATGGATTGCTCAGCAATCCGATACGGAACAGGCTGTGGTGGAACGAGCGGCAATTGAACAAGTAACCCGTCTCCGCCATCACGATCACGTTTACGACCGTCGTTCGCGCCGCGTCGATTGTTTGCGCCGATTGGCTTCTCTCAAAGAAGAAGAGCCAGTAGGCACCCACGGCGATCAAGGAAGTCACCAGGGCCGTCCGCTGCAACAGTAACGCGGTCAAGAGGGGGCGGGTCGGATCCCGAGGCGGACGGTCCATGAGGTCCGATTCGTTGGGCTCGAAGACCAACATGAGACCGAGGAACACCGCGGTGCACAGGTTGATCCAGAGCAGTTGCACGGGAAGAATCGGCAGGGTGATCCCAAAGAGGATCGCAACTAAGAGGATCATCGCCTCGCTGGCGTTGGTCGGCAGCGTCCAGACGAGGAATTTGCGCAAATTGTCGAAGACGCCCCGGCCTTGCTCCACGGCCGACTGGAGGGTCGCGAAATTATCGTCGGTCAGGATCATGTCAGCCGCCCCCTTCGCGACATCGGTGCCGGTGATCCCCATCGCGATACCGATGTCCGCCTGCTTCAGAGCGGGAGCGTCGTTCACACCGTCGCCAGTCATGGCCACTATGTGGCCCCGAGACTGGAGGGCCTTCACCAATCGCAACTTTTGTTCCGGGGCGACGCGGGCAAAGACGGTCGTCTCGTCGGCCACGCGCGGCAAATCATCGTCGGAAACCCCCTCCAACTCGCGGCCTGTCAGCGTGCGGATTTCTGTTCCCGGATCCCCGAGGCCGATTTGCCCAGCGATGGCCCGGGCGGTGATGGCGTGATCGCCGGTGATCATCTTCACACGGATTCCCGCAAGCCGGCACTTCGCCACGGCGGAGATCGCCTCGGGGCGGGGCGGATCGATCATCCCTTGCAGGCCGAGGAAGGTGAGTCCTTGCCTCACCTGTTGGTGCTCGAGCCGCTGATGGTCGGAGTGCGTCGAGCGGCGTGCCAACGCCAGAACGCGCAGACCGTCGGAAGCCATGGCCTCGAGGGCTCGTCGAACTTGCGCACGATCCAGCGGGAGCAGTTGACCGTCGGAACCCAGGGCATCGTGGCATCGATCGAGGAGGCGCTCCACCGCGCCGACCTTGTAGATCATGCGCCCCTCGGCACCAGCGTGCAGGGTCGCTCGAAACATGTGTTCCGACTCGAATGGAATCATGTCCACCCGAGGCGACTCTTGGTGAGACGCCTCGTGGAAGAGCCCTGCCTTCGCCGCCGCGATGATGAGAGCCGCTTCGGTTGGATCACCCTGAATGATGGGGTGCCCCGCCTCCATGCGGATCAGGGAATCGTTGCACAGAAGCCCCGCCCTCAGGCACTCGATCAAGGCCGGATGGCTCGCCGGCACAATTCCCCGGCCCTTGCGCCGAATCTCACCGGTTGGCGAGTAACCCGCTCCGGTGACCTCGAAGAACTCTCCGCCGGCGAAGATCTGCTGCACGGTCATCTGATTCTCGGTGAGAGTGCCCGTCTTGTCGGAGCAGACGACCGTGGTGCTACCAAGGGTCTCCACAGCGGGCAGTTTTCGCACGATAGCACCCCGCGCTGCCATGCGCTTCACCCCCACGGCAAGCACGATGGTCACTGCTGCTGGCAGGCCCTCTGGGACGGCCCCAACAGCCAGCGCCACCGAAGCCATGAACAAGTCCAACGGAGGCTGCCCATGCAGCAACCCAACACAAAAGGTCAGAGCGGTGAGCCCGAAGATCACCTTGAGAATCTGACCACTGAATTGATCGATTTTGCGCGTTAGGGGCGTGACCATCGAGGACGTCTCGGAAATCAGCCACGCAATCCGCCCGGTTTCCGTGCGATCCCCCGTCACCCAGACCAGTCCCTCCGCGATACCCGAGGTCACCAAGGTGCCGGCATAGGCCATGTTCTTCCGATCAGCCAACACGGTTTCGTGAGCGAGGCGATCGGAGTGCTTCAACACGGGGAGTGATTCACCCGTGAGGGCAGATTCATCGATCTTCAGGCTTCGAACATGGAAGAGGCGCAGGTCGGCTGGAATACGATCGCCGGATTGCAGCAACACCACGTCGCCCGGAACCAGTCCCTCCGAAGGGACTCGTCGCTGAGTGCCATCGCGTCGCACGGTGGTCTCGGTCAGAACCAACTTGCTGAGAGCCTCGATGGCTTTCTCGGCCTTGGACTCCTGAATAAAACCCACGACCGCGTTGACGACGACGACCAGAAAGATGACCACAGAATCGACCCACTGGTTGAAAAAGGCCATCACACCGGCGGCGATCAGCAGAATGTAAGCAAGGGGCTGGGTGAACTGCAGGAGAAGGCGCTTCCAGGCGGGCGTTCCCCGCCGCTCACGGATCCGATTGGGGCCATGCCGTTCCTGGCGCCGTCGAACCTCGGAGTCTGACAAGCCCTTCTGGCAGTCGGTCTCCAGCAACCGAGCCACATCGCCGGCATCGACCTGGTGCAGCGGTTCATTCATTTCGCCTGCTAACGTCGAGGACAGAGCCCGGTTGGCAAAACGGCTGAACCCGTAGGTCTATTCAGTTCGCAGGGCCTCCACCCGTTTCTCAAAAGGCCCGACGACGGCGTGGGCAAGGGTTCCGTTCATCCAGTCCCAGTCACGAGGGGATTTGACCGGACCGAACGGTGCGAATGCCTCAAGGCTCAATTCCAACGACACGGGTCTGCCCATTGCAGGATGAGTCCGGGTTTCGGGCATTTTGTGACTGGAACTCAGCCAGTTCAGCTTCATGATCGGCACATGCCCCGCAGGTTTTTAAGCCTTTTTGCCGCCATCGGATGCGCCTTGGGGGCGCAGAATTCTCCGGTCATCAAGTTGCAGTTTCTGGCCGACAAGCCGCCGACCCTGTCCTCTCACGCTTCGACCATCGAAGAGACGCCCCAAGGAATGGCAGCGGCTTGGTTCGGGGGCACCGCCGAAAGGGCCAAGGATGTCGTCATCTGGTTTTCCAAGAAACCGCAACACCAGTGGCTTAAACCCGTCGAAGTCGCCCGAGGCACCGAAGACGCCGGCGCTCCGCAATACGCTTGCTGGAACCCGGTGCTCTGGCAGCAACCCGGCGGCAGCTTGTGGCTCTTCTACAAGGTGGGCCCGAGCCCGGACACCTGGTGGGGACGCGTTCAGGAATCCAAGGACGGCGGTCGCACCTGGAGCAAGTCGCGCCGGTTGCCCGACGGACAAGTCGGACCCGTGCGCAACAAACCCGTACTGTTGGCCGACGGCACCCTCCTCTGCGGAGCCAGCTCCGAGGACGCCGGCTGGCGGTTGCACATGGAGTGGTCCAAACCTCCCTTCACCGAGTGGCATCGCACCGGTGCATTGAACACCGCCGACCAATGGGGCGCGATTCAACCCACCTTGCTGGTCTGGGATGGCGGGCGCATCCAAAGTCTGGTTCGCACGCGCCAAAAGGTGATCGGAGAGCACTGGAGCAGCGATCAGGGCCGCACTTGGACTGCGCTTGAAAAGACCTCACTCCCCAACCCCAACAGCGGCATCGACGCGGTGCGCCTGCGCGATGGCCGGGCACTGCTGGTGTACAATCCGTTGGCCGAAAACCGCAGCGTGATCGGGCTGGCCGTCTCTTCGGATGGCAAGTCCTGGAAGCATGTCACCAACTTGGAGAGCACCCAAGAGCCTGGAAAGGCCGACCTCGCCCACAACCCCGGTGAATTGAGCTATCCGGCGGTGGTACAGTCCCGCGACGGCAAGGTGCACATCACTTACACGTGGAAGCGTGAGAAGATCCGCTATGTGGTGGTGGATCCGGCCCGCATGACAAACTAACGGCCAAATCGGGGCCAGCCTAGGGCGGAAAACGTCGCCCCCCCCGTCCTTCAGCCCGTGAAAGCGCTCCTCACTGATAGGTGCGCCGCAAGTGGCTCGGCAAGACGTTCAGCTCGGCCCGGTATTTCGCCACCGTGCGCCGGGCGATCATGACGTTCTTCTCCTTGAGCTTGTTGACCAACTGATCGTCGGAAAGCGGCTTGGCGGGGTTTTCGCCCGCAATGAGTTCGGCCAAGATGTTCTTCACAGAGGTGTTGGACACCGTCTGACCGTCGGCCGTGGCCACACCGGAGGTGAAGAAGAACTTCATTTCGAAGATCCCCTGCGGGGTGCGCATGAACTTGCCCGAAACGGCACGACTCACGGTCGTCTCGTGCACACCGACCACTTCGGCCACCATCACCATGGTCATGGGTTTGAGGTGTTCGACGCCCTTTTCCATGAAGTCGCGCTGACGTTTCACGATCTCGCGGCCAATGCTCAAAATGGTGCTCTGGCGCTGATTCAGGCTCTTGATGAGAAACTTGCCCGCTTTGATCTTCTCGCGCACGTACTCGCGGACCTCGGCCGAGGTTTCCGACTGGGCCAGCAAATCCTTGTAGGTACTGCTAATGCGCAGTTGCGGCATGAACTCATCCTTGCCGGCCACGTCGTACTCGACCTTTTGGCGCTTCTCGGAGATGGGAAGAAAATCGCTCAGGAAAATGCGATTGAGATCGGCAGCCAAGCCGTCGGTCACTGCACCGGCACTCTTCTGCTCTTCCGCTGCCAGAGCCTCCGCACAGGCCTTGAGGCGTTTGTCGGCCGCCGTGCTGAAGGACGCCTTGCCCAAAAAACGGTGATAGAGGCGCTCCTCGCCCCGAACGATCCGAGTGAGATCCTCGCTCAAGCCATTGAGCAAGGCCTCGGAAACCGATTCCTGATCGGTGAACCGCCACAGCCGCAATCCCTCGCGCGTCTGCATCGAGAGCCGGTAACGCAGGTGGGTGATCACCTCATCGTCATCGTCCGGATCACTGAGAATTTCGGCCAGTGACGGAGGGTCTTCGATATCGGTGACTTGAATATCTGGGTTCGGATCATCAACCACACGGCGGACCACCTCCAACTCGGGCACCACATACTGCTCGGGATCACGCGAAAAATCGGAACCGGGGCGCGGGTCCAACCGGGCGAGGCGGGCGGCGGCATCTTGGGCTTCGGCAGGGGTGATCCCGAGTTGCCGGGCGATCTCAGGGAATCGGCGTTTGCCCAGTTCCTCCATGTGATCGCGGAGGATGAGGTATTCGAGGTCGTTGGTCCGACCGGCCCGCTCCATTTGGAGCATGAGACACTCGCGAAGATCCCTGGCCCCCACACCCGCGGGTTCAAAGGTTTGCAAGACCGCCAACACCTCCAAGATCAGCTCCGTCGAGACACCCGTGGAAAAGGTGAGCTCCTCGGGTTGGGCCGTCAGGTAACCTCGGTCGTCGATGTTTCCGATGAGCAACTCAGCCACCTCGCGTTGTTCGGCGCTCAGTTCAGCAAAACGGACTTGTTCCAGCAGGTGTTCTTGCAGTGATTGGCCCGTCGTCAGGGAATCAAAGAGGTGCTGCCGACGCTCTTCATCCTCCTGAGTCACCCGGTTGACGGTGTTGTTCTGGGCGAAAACGTCCCGCCATTCCTCGTCCAGCTTCAGGAGCTTCTGGAGATCCTCGGAGTAACGGTCGACGGGCTCGTCGTCGGGCTTTTCAACCGCCGGATCGAATTGCACATCCAGAGGCGGCTCGGTCGGATCAGCGGCGGCGGCTTCCGCCTCGGCCTTGGATTCCCGGGCTTCGACATCGACCTCGAGAGTTCCGATCTCCTCCAGAACCGGGTTCAACTGCAACTCCTGCTCCACCATGGCCTTGAGTTCCAGCACCGGAGCCTGCAGCAACGCCAGCGAATGCTGGAGCTGCGGCGACAGCACCATTTGCTGAGAAAGCCGTTGGCTAAGTTGGAGTCCCGCGGACATTAGCCGTCAGGTTATTGCAGGAATCTTGCCAATCAAAGAAAGAACCGAAACGACGGGGCTGAAACTCGTGTTACCCCGACGAGAGCCCGCCTCTAGAGCATAAATCCTACCAAACTGAAGCTTGGCATTTTAAGGCTTCAAACCCGCATTTCTGCGACCTGTATTTCGACTTTCGGCTCGGCGCCAAGCTGACTCACGGCGTCGCGATTCTGCCCTCAACAACTCCTCGGCCGACCAGCCGGCAGCCTGACATTCAGCCGCTAGGTCGAACAGGGCGGCCGCCATCGCCTTTCGGGATGCATCCGCAGACCCAACCCGAGATGGCTTGGTGATTTCAGCCAATCCCGCCTTGGCCGCTTTCTTGAGCAGTTTCTGGGAGCGCATCAAGGCCGGCAAGTGCCGCGGCACGCCATCCAGCGCCGATTTCCGCTCATGCTTGGAACCCGCCTTCTCGGCTTTCTTGATGGATTCCCAATTCGCCCAGACTTGATCGATATCCTTCACCGTCACCGATCCGAAAACATGCGGATGGCGGCGCACAAGTTTGTCGACCAGGTGCTGGCAAACCGCATCAAAATCAAACACGCCTCGTTCCCGCGCCAACTGGGCATGGAACACCACTTGGAGCAGCAAATCCCCCAATTCCTCGGCCATTTCCACATCGTCGCCGGCTTCGATGGCGTCGAGCAATTCGTACACCTCCTCCACCGCATGGGATCGGAGCGACTGATGATCTTGCTCGCGGTCCCAAGGGCAGCCATCCGGAGCGCGCAAGGCGGCCATGACCTCGAGGAGTTGCCGGATCGGTGCGAGGCGTCGAGAGGGGGCTTTGGGCATGGGAGCAAGAATGGTGATTCTATGGGTCAGAGCACCACGAGATCATCGCGGTGGATGACCTCGGGCTTCTTCTGGGAGCGAGCGCGAACCTCATCCGCAGACGCACCGGTCAACCCGCGAGCGAACTCACGACCTTCGGGATCACAAATACGAACCACATCGCCCGTTTGAAACTCGCCCTCGCAGCGAAGGATTCCGGGCGCCAACAAGCTGCGACCCTGATCGCGCAAGGCCACCACCGCACCGGCGTCCACGGTCAGGGTTCCTTCGGCATGATGGTAGAAGGCGATCCAGCGCTTGCGGCTCGAGAGCTTTCCAGACCCAGCCAGAAACCGCGTACCGACCGATTCTCCGCCCACGATCTTGTCCAGCGCGTCATGCCGGTGCCCTGGGGCGATGACCATCGGAATGCCCGATCGGACGACGATTTTCGCCGCGGATATCTTGGTGGTCATGCCGCCGGTGGCCGTCTCGCTGGAGGTCCCGCCAGCCATGGCTTCGATCCGGGCATCGACCTCAGCGACCGTTTCCAGCAAACGAGCCTCCGGCTTGCCAAAGTTTTCAATCAAACCATCGGCCGTCGTCAGAATGACGAGCAAATCGGCCGGCAGCAGGCTGGCCACCAGCGCCGACAACCGATCGTTGTCGCCGAACTTCAACTCGGTCACGGACACCGCGTCATTCTCGTTGATGATGGGCAGAACCTTATGCTTGAGCAGCGTGAGCAACGTGTTCCGCGCATTGAGATGTCGGGTGTGGTCGGCCAGATCATCGTGAGTCAACAGCACCTGGGCCACCGGTTGGTCGTAATGGCGGAAAAGCGACTCGTACAAGGCCATGAGACGCGATTGGCCCACCGCCGCGCAGGCTTGGCGTTCGGCCAGACTCCCCGGCCGCCGGTCATACCCCAGCACCCC
>Ga0255095_1000894_pt1 | contig 13573 bp, 11 predicted proteins | sample Colum_Law_RepC_8_2_FD_188435 | JGI IMG/M metagenome (GOLD analysis project Ga0255095, IMG submission 188435) | Freshwater microbial communities from Columbia River, Oregon, United States - Colum_Law_RepC_8d | ecosystem: Environmental > Aquatic > Freshwater > River | place: USA: Oregon...
GCTCGCCGCCGAGTGGCGTGCGGCGATCGAACCGGTTTACGGTGCCTTGGGGGCCGCGCAGCACGCGGCGGCGGCCTGCTTCCCCGAGTGGTCGCCTGCCTTCGCCCGGGACTGGACGCCGCCGGCCGAGTTCGCCCATGCCGCACAGTTTGCGCGGCTGGAGGTTGACGTGACGCGGCTCGCCGGAGTGCAACCGCGCACTCCCCGGCTGGCCTTGCCCGGTCCGGGAAATTTCTCCGTGCCCGTGGCGCTGGCCCTGCCGCGACTGGGGTCGCTGCTGATTGAGACAAAAGGCGAAGGCCGTGAGCAGGCCATCGGCGCGCTGAACGACGCCGTGTTGCGGATGCTGGCCGCCTCGCCGCCGGGCCGCTTGAGCTTCACGCTGGTGGACCCCGTCGAGCTCGGTCGCAGCTTTTCCGGGCTGATGCACCTAGCGGACTACGACGAGCGGCTGATCAACAACCGCATCTGGACGCAGCCCGCGCAGATCGAGCAGCAGTTGGCCACGCTCAATGACCACATCGAGAAGGTATCGCAGATGTATCTGCGCAATGAGTTCGCCACCATCGCAGACTACAATGCGCAGGCGGGGCGCATCGCAGAGCGCTACCACTTCCTCGTGGTCGCGGATTTTCCGGCCAACTTCTCGGAGACGGCGGTGCGGCGGCTGATGAGCATTGCCGCCAGCGGCGCACGGTGCGGGGTCCACACGCTGCTTCATTGGGATCAGCGCAAGCCCGTGCCGCAGGAGTTCACGCCCGAGGAACTTCGCGCGGGCAGCGTCTGCGTGCGCCGGGAGGGCAATGCCTTCGTCCTCGGCGGTGAGGTGATGCCCGGCGTGTCGCTCGCGCTCGAAGCCGTGCCGGTGCCCGAGGTGGCCACGGAGTTGTTGCACAAGGTGGGCCAGGCCAGCGTGGATTCCAACCGCGTCCAGGTGCCATTCTCCGACATCGCGCCCGCGTCCGACGCGGCGTGGACCTTGGACACCGGCGACGAATTGCGCGTGCCCATCGGCCGCACCGGCGCGACGAAGCTGCAATACCTCTGCCTGGGCAAAGGCACGCGTCAGCACGCGCTTGTCGCGGGCAAGACCGGTTCCGGCAAATCCACGCTCTTCCATGTCATCATCACGGACCTGGCGATGTGGTGCAGCCCCGAGCAGGTGGAGTTCTACCTCGTGGACTTCAAGAAGGGCGTCGAGTTCCGCTGCTACGCGGCGCACCGGCTGCCGCACGCGCGCGTGGTGGCCATCGAGAGCGACCGCGAGTTCGGCCTGAGCGTGCTGGAGCGGCTGGACGAGGAGCTCAAGCGGCGCGGGGAAATGTTCCGCAAGGTCGGCGCGCAGGACTTGCCAGGCTACCGGCGTGCGAGCGGTGCGCCGCTGCCGCGCACGCTGCTGCTGATCGACGAGTTCCAGGAGTTCTTCGTGGCGGACGACCGCGTGGCGCAGGGTGCGGCGTTGTTGCTGGACCGCATCGTGCGGCAGGGGCGGGCGTTCGGCATCCACGTCATCCTTGGCTCGCAGACGCTGGGCGGTGCTTACTCGCTGGCGCGGGCGACGCTCGGGCAGATGGTCGTGCGCATCGCACTCCAGTGCAACGAGGCTGACGCCGCGCTCATCATGGACGATAGCAATCCCGCGCCGCGCCTGCTGTCCCGGCCGGGCGAGGCGATTTACAACGACACGGCGGGCAGCGTGGAGGGCAACAGCCCCTTCCAGACCGTGTGGATTGGCGATGAGGAGCGCGACCAGTGGCTGGAGAAGATCAACTCGCTGATGCGTGAGAAGGCCATCCGCCCGCCGGGCACCGTGGTCTTCGAGGGCAACGCGCCGGCGGACGTGCGCGAGAATGCGCTGCTGGCCGAGGCGCTGGTGGCACCGGCGGCGATGGATCTTCCCCGCGCTTGGCTGGGCGCTCCGAACTCCATCAAGGGTCCCACGGAGGCGGTCTTCCACCGGCAGAGCGGTAACAACCTGCTCTTCGTGGGCCAGCGCGAGGAGGCGGCGCTGGCGATGCTCGGCGTGTCGCTGCTCGCGCTCGCGGCCCAAGGCGCCGGCCGGTTGGTGCTGGTTGAGGCCACCGCGCCAGACTCGCCCCAGAAGAAGTTTTTTGAGGCGGTGGCGCGCGCGGTGCCGCAGCAGCTCACGCTCGCGCGAGCGGGTGATCTGGACGCGGTGATGGCCGAGCTGGCGGCTGAACTGGGCCGTCGCACCGCCGATGAGTCCACGCCCGCCGTGCCGTGGTTCGTGGTCGTGCATGAGCTGCAGAAGTTCAAGAAGCTGCGGCACGAGGAGGATTTCAGCTACTCGACGGACGAGGCCAAGCCGCCGGCCCCCGGGGCGGTCTTTGACCGGTTGATTCGCGAGGGGCCGGGCGTGGGCCTGCACGTGCTCTGCACCTGCGACAGCTACAACAGCCTGGCGCGGGCGTTGAGCCGGAAGGCGATGAGCGAGTTCGAGCTGCGCGTGTTGTTCCAGATGAGCGCCAACGACTCGGCCAGCCTGTGCGATTCGCCGAAGGCCTCCGACCTCGGCCTGCACCGCGCGCTGCTGCACAACGGGCAGCTTGGCGTGCTGGAGACCTTCCGCCCCTACGCGCTGCCGGACGCGGCCTGGCTGGAGGTCGCAGGAAATAATCTCTCCAAGCTTGCGGCCGGATGAAACCGCACTACAATACGCACACGTATGAATTCTGAAAACAACTACGATGCCATCGTCATCGGCGGCGGCCCCTCCGGTTCCTCTTCCTCCTATATCCTCTCCGAGCACGGGCACCGCGTCCTGTTGCTGGAGCGCGAGAAGTTCCCACGCTACCACATCGGCGAGTCCATGATTCCCTTCACCTACGGGCCGATGGAGCGGCTGGGCCTCATTCCGCGCATGAAGGACTCGCATTTCGTGAAGAAATACAGCGTCATTTTCATCTCGCCCAACGGGAAGGTCAGCCAGCCGTTTTACTTCTTCAACCGCTACGACCGCGAGACCGTCGCACAGACGTGGCAGGTGCTGCGCAGCGAGCTTGACCAGATGCTCCTCGACCACACGCGCAGCAAGGGCACCACGGTGAAGGAGGAAACTACCGTCAAGGAGCTGCTCCGCGAGGACGGCCGCGTGGTGGGCGTTCGCGCGCAGCACAAGGACGACTCCGTGGTCGAATATCGCGCGCCCATCACGCTCGACTGCACGGGCAAGGAAGCCTTCGCGGCTGTCCGCAACGGCTGGCGCACGCGCGACCCTTATCTGAACAAGGTCGCCGTCTGGACCTATTACAAAGGCTCGAAGCGCGAGCCGGGCATTGACGAGGGGCAGACCGCCGTGGCCTATGTGCCGGACAAGGGCTGGTTCTGGCACATCCCGCAGCACGACGACATGGTGAGCGTGGGCGTCGTGGCCGAGGGCAAATACCTCACGCGCGGCGGCGTGCGCGAGCCGAAGGACATCTTCAACCGCGAGGTGGATCAAAATGTCTGGATCAAGGAGCACCTCTCCACCGGCCAGCAGGTCGGCCCCTACTACCTCACGAGCGAATACACGCAGCATGCGCGGCATTGCGGCAGCGCTGGCCTGCTGCTGGTGGGCGACGCGTTCGCGTTTCTCGATCCCGTGTTCAGCAGCGGCCTGATGCTCGCGCTCAAGAGCGGCGTGATGGCCGGTGACGAGGTTCACAAGGCGATTGCGGCGAACGACTTCTCCCCCGCGCGCTTCTCGGACTATGCCACCGGGATGCGGCAGGGCGTGGAGAACATGCGGAAGCTCGTGTATGCCTTCTACGACCCGAACTTCTCCTTCAAGGATGTCATCATGAAGTATCCCGAAGCCGCCGGCGAAATCACCGACTGCCTCAGCGGCGACGTGAACAAGGACTTCGAGCCGCTCTGGCGAAAGATTCGTGAGTTCGTGCCGTTGCCGGATGACTTGCCGCTAGGCCAGCCGCTGGCAAACTAGGCGGCGATGAACCTCGTCCAAATCACTCCGGGCGCGGGCGGGATGTATTGCGGGAACTGCTTCCGCGACAATGCGCTCGTAGCCGCTCTGCGCCGGCAGGGGCACGAGGTGCTCATGGTGCCGCTCTACCTGCCCATGACGCTGGACGAGGAGAGCCAGGCCGCCGGCACGCCGACCTTCTTCGGCGGCATCAACGTCTATCTCCAGCAGCAGTCCGCGTTCTTCCGGCGTGCGCCCAAGTGGCTGCACTCGCTGCTCGATTCGCCATTCCTGCTCAAGCTCGCCGCCGGTCGCGCCGCCAAGACCCGCGCCGCCGACGTGGGCGAGCTCTCCCTGTCCATGCTGCGCGGCGAGGAGGGCAATCAGGCGCGCGAACTCGACGATCTGCTCGCGTGGCTGAAGACCCAGCCCAAGCCCGACGTGGTGATGCTTTCCAACGCGATGCTCGTCGGCCTCGCGCGCAAGCTGAAGGCCGAGCTGGGCTGCAAGATTGTCTGCAATCTCCAGGGCGAGGACGCCTTTCTCGACTCGATGCCCAGCCCGCACCGCGAGCAGGTGTGGGCGTTGCTGGCGGAGCGCTGCCGGGACTGCGACCTCTTCATCGCCCCGAGCCGCTACTTCGGCGACACGATGGCGAAGCGGTTGAACCTGCCGATCGACAAGGTGAAGGTCGTTTTCAATGGCATCAGCCTAGAGGGCTATGGTGACAAGGGACAGGTGACAGGTGACAAAGCCGCGTCCGGTGCCCCCCTGTCAGCTGCCACGAGTCACCTGTCACCCACTCTGGGTTACTTCGCCCGCATGTGCCGGGAGAAGGGCCTCGATCTGCTCGTTGAGACGTTCATCGAGCTCAAGCGCCGCAATCGCGTGCCGAATTTGAAGCTCAAGGTCGGCGGTGGCTGCGGGCCGGGCGACGAGCCCTTCGTCGCGCAACTCCGTAAGCACCTGCGCCGGGCGGGCTGCCTGGACGATGTGGAGTTTCATCCGAACCTGACGCGCGAGCAGAAGGTGAGTTTCCTGCAATCGCTCACCGTTTTCTCCGTGCCGGCGCTCTATGGCGAAGGTTTCGGGCTGTATCTCATCGAGGCGCTCGCGGCGGGTGTGCCGGTGGTGCAACCACGTCACGCGGCGTTTCCCGAACTGGTCGAGGCCACCGGTGGCGGGGTCATCGCCGAGGCGAATGCGGCGGCGCTGGCGGCGGCGATCGAATCACTGCTGCTCGACCCCGTGCGGCTCCGAGCATTCGGCGAGGCAGGCCAACGAGCGGTGGCCGATCGTTTCACGATGGAGCAGATGGCGACGGGCGTGGCGGCGGCATTTGAGCGCCTGCGAACCAGTTAGGAGGCGACCTGATGAGTCTCTGTTCGGTTTTGTGCTCGGCGATTTGAAGTGAGATTTCTCACGTCGTCTCCTACGGCGGGGTGGGCTGTCGGCGCGGGAGGCCGTGGACTTCCCAGTCACGTTTGCCTTCGAGGTGGAGGAGCCATTGGGCGGCGGCGCTGAGGAGGTGCGCGTAGCCGCCGGCGTCGGACATGTCGTCCCACACGTAACCGCCGCCCATGCTGCCCGCGCCGAGGCCGGTCGGGATGTAGCCCTTCTCCTTGAAGATGGCCTGCCACGTGCGCAGGCCGTGGCCGAGTTCGCGTTCGAGACTGTTGAGCACTTCGGGCTCGGCGGTGGCGAACTGGACAAAATGAGTGTCGTGGATGACGCCGATGGCACGAAGCATCTCAAATTCAACGACGCCGTGCTCGATGATGTTTCCCCAAAATTTCGCACCTTTACGAACGGTGAAATCTGCCTCGCCTCCGAAACTCTTCCCGCTACCAGAGCCAAACTCCAGAGATGATTTGTCCACGCGTTCGCGGTTAGTTAGGGATAAGCCGAATCTTGAGCTTCGTAAGAGCATGGCATCGCCGAACCCTCCCCCAACGCTGATACACAGGAGACTGTTGGTTGCCACATACGGCCAACCAAAGTTCACAAACAATTCGTGGTCGGTGGCACGCCCCTTGACCTTAACTCCGTTTAGGAACGAGAACCAGGTGCCTGCGGAGGCCAGGTTGGTGGGACTGAGTCGCGGGGGCCCAAACGACCCTGTGATGGTAGCCATGGTCGTTGGTTGTCCTTTTGGCCGCGGTGCCCAAATCCCCGGCTCCGCTTTCAGCGCCTGTAAGGCCCAGCCCGTCACCACCATGTTCTGCGGGCCGAGGCGGGAGCCGGCGGGGCGCGGGCCTTTGCTCGGGCCTTTGCGGTCGGAGCGGTAGTCCTCGGGCTTGCCGTCCTTGAAGTAGTAGGGGTGCAGGTCGAAGCGGTTGAGGCCGAGCGGCACGTCCCAGTCGTCGCAGTAGTAGCGGAAGAGCTGCGGCGTGGTGAAGGCGTCGTAGATGAGCTTGAAGGCCAGCGGGCGCGGCAACGTGCCGTGTCGCGCGGTGCCGGCGTAGTAGAGATACTCCTGGTCGTCCGCGAAGCCGGGCGTGGCCACGCGCTGGCCGGGCTTGAAGTTCACGAGGCAGTTCACGTAGTGGTTGTCCGGCGTCCAGAGCTTCGGGCTGAGGCCGTCGGTGGCGCGGTTCAGCTCGTCGGGGAGTTTGTTGCAGAGGCCGTGGGCGGCACAGATGCCGTTGATGTGGCCGTGGTGGTTCATGCGGCACTGGTGGAGATTCTTCGCCGCCTCGGCGACCTCGACAGCGAGCGCCTTGTCCGCCGGCAGCGCGGAGTCGTGGAGCATCAGCCACGCGAGTTGGAGCATGATGGCGAGGTCTTGCGCGAGGTGGTTCGAGGAGCCGTGGGAGTAGCCGTGCAGCTTGAACTGCGGATTTGCCTCGCCCTTCTTCGCCAGCTCGTCGTGGCCGATGAAGTTAAGCTGCGACCGCTTCTTCACGGCCATTTCCAAGCTGATGCTCGCGCCGTCATCCCACCAGTAGGGGACGAAACCTTTCTCGCCCTTTTGCAGGAGGTGCTCGCGGTTGAAGGCGTGCGCGTCGGGCGCAGCGTTGTTGTTGTCGGGCGCGAAGAGCGTGTCCGAGTGGTTGAGCATCTTGAGATAAAAGGGCAGCACCCATTGCGTGAGGAGGTCGCGATAGTAGCGGTCGCCCGTGGCGCGGTAAGCATTGACGAGCGCGGCGGCGAACCACGCGCCGTCGTGCATGGTGTCGAGGGCCTCGCCCTGAATCCACTGGTCGTGCTGCCCGGCGCGCTTGGTGTTGAAATACTCATAGACCATCCCGCGCTGAGCGGACCTCTCGTCGCGCTTGAGGTGGTGGTCGAAGACGTATTGGGTCAGCTCGCGCATGAAGGCGCGCGTCTCGTCGGCAGAGAGCGGGCCGCGCTCGTGGGCCTTGGTCCACGGGGCATCCCACCAGTCGGCAGCGAAACTGGAAGTGGCAAAAGCAACCCCGAGGCTCAGAACGGCAAGGAGGCGGTTGAGCATGGTGGGAATGTGGACAATCCCGGACAGGCAAGGAAGGAGGTTTTGGTCTGATGGCTTCAGGCTTGCCACTCGTGACTTCGTTGTTACAGTCCGCCCACATTTCAACCGCCGGTAGGGCGGTTTTTTGTTTCACCAACCCAGAACTGGCAGCGCGCATTTGTGAAAATCTTTACCGGCACCTCGAACCGGCCTCTGGCACAGGCGATTTGCGACTCCATCAGCATGCCCTTGGGTGCCTGCACGGTGGACGCGTTTCCGGACGGGGAGACGTTCGTGAAGATTGATGAGAACGTCCGGGGCGAGGATGTCTTCGTCGTGCAGTCCACGAGCCCGCCGACCAACCACAATCTGATGGAGATGTTCATCATGATTGACGCGTTGCGCCGTTCCAGCGCCAAGCGCATCACGGCGGTGCTGCCCTTCTACGGTTATGCCCGGCAGGACCGCAAGGATCAGCCCCGCGTGCCCATCACCGCCAAGCTGGTGGCCAACCTCATCGTCGCCGCCGGGGCGAACCGCGTGCTCACAATGGACCTGCATGCGCAGCAGATTCAGGGCTTCTTCGACATCCCGGTGGATCATCTCTACGCCGCGCCGGTGATGTATGATTACCTCAGACAAAAAAACCTGACCGACCTCGTGGTGGTAAGCCCGGATGTCGGTGGGATCAAGATGGCGCATGCGTATTCGCAGGTTTTGGAAGCTGGGCTGGCCATCGTGGCCAAACGTCGCAAGAGCGCGACCGAGGTTGAATCCATGGCCGTCATCGGCGAAATCCGCGGCAAGAATGTTTTGCTCGTGGACGATTTGACTGAGACCGCCGGCACGCTCACGTCGGCGGCGACCCTGCTTAAACGCAAGGGGGCGAAGAAAATCTTCGCCTGTGTGTCGCACGCCATCCTGAATCAGACAGGAATCGACCGGCTGCGAAAATCAAAGATTGACGAACTCATCACGACTGATAGCGTCCTCCGCCCTGCCCTGGACGGGGTGCCGATAACGACCTTGTCCGTGGCAGCGTTGCTGGGCGAAGCCATCAAACGAATTCACAGTAATTCGTCGGTGACCTCGCTTTTTGAATTTAAGGGCGGGCGGACGAGTTGAACGTGTGTTCAGCCCGCCGACCCGAAGTAAAATTGACATGAAATCTGTTTCAATGAACGCGCAGCCGCGCGCGGCGGCTCGACGCTCCGCTGTTAAAAAACTGCGCTCCACTGGCGTCATTCCTGCGGTAATCTATGGCCGCCTTGCGCCGCCGCAGAACCTCGAGCTGGACGCCCGCGAGTTCGGCGACGCCATCGCCCATCACGCCAGCGAGAACATCCTGATGGATCTCGCGGTGAAGGGCGACCAGCGCCCGCAACGCCTCGCGCTCGTTCAGGAGATCCAGCACCACCCGGTTTCCGGCCACATCCTCCATGTGGATTTCCACGAAGTGGCACCCGATGAGAAGGTGACTATCCAAGTCCCGGTGGAGTCCACTGGCGAGGCCGTGGGCGTCAAGACCGGCGGCGGCGTGCTGGAGCACGTCATGTTCCGCCTCAAGGTCCGTGCGTTGCCCAAGGATCTGCCCGAGGTCATTATCGTGGACGTGAGCGCCTTGGAGATTGGCAAGGCGATCCACCTTGGTGACATCGCTGCGCCCGCCGGCTGCGAAATTCTTGGCCACAAGGAGCTGACCGTTCTGGCCGTGGCCGCCCCGGTGACGGAGGTGGCGGAAACCGCTGCCACTGCGGCAGCGGGCGACGCGCCGGCCCAGCCCGAGATGATCAAGGAAAAGAAGGAAGACGGCGCTGCTCCGGCCAAGGACGGCGACAAGAAGGCGGACGAGAAGAAGCCCGCCGAGAAGAAGAAGTAATCCCCGGCGTGCCGTCCGTCCCTGCGCGTGGAGAGTCTCTTTCTCATCGTGGGGTTGGGGAATCCGGGGGCGGATTACGCGCAGACTCGGCACAATGCCGGGTTCCTGCTGGTCGAGCGTCTGGCCGAACAGTGGCGGGCGCATTGGGAACTGGAACGAAAGTTCAAGTCCCGCGTGGCTAGGGCGGAATGCGACGGACGCCGTGTGTTGCTGGTGCAACCGCAGACGTTCATGAATCTGAGCGGCGAGGCCGTCGGGGCGGTAGCCGGTTTTTATCGGGTGCCGCCGCCTCAGGTGCTGGTGGCAGTGGACGATGCAGATTTGCCACTGGGCGAGCTTCGCCTGCGGCAAAGTGGCAGCAGCGGCGGCCATCACGGACTGGAGTCCGTGGAGCAGCATCTGGCCACCCGCGAGTATCCGCGGTTGCGGATCGGCATCGGCCGGCGCGACCCGGCGGTGCGGGAAATCACCGGGCATGTGCTCGGCAAATTTGGCGCGGACGAGCATGAGCTGTTCGCGCAGGTGCTCGCGAAAGCGGGCGAACAAGTCGGGTGCTGGCTTGGAGCTGGCATCCAGAAGGCAATGAGTCAGTTTAACGGGCCGGTCAAAAGCCAGCCCAAGCAGAAAGACAAACCGTGAAACGTTACGAAGGTCTGTTCATCTTGAACACCGCCGGCAAGGAAGAAGGCGTGACCGACATCATCGAAAAGGTGCGGTCGGAAATCAACGCCGCCGGTGGCAAAGTCGAAACCGTCCAGAAGATGGACAAGCGCCCGTTCGCGCGGGTCGCGGACAAGAAGCACTCCTCCGGCTTCTTTCTCAATGTCATCTTCGAGGCCCCGCCCGCCGCACTGGCCCCGTTGCGCGGCAAGTTCGCCAGCAATGGCGACGTGTTCCGCGTTTCCTTCACGAACATGCCCGCGCCGGTGGCCGACAAGAAGTAAACCAGCGCCGCCTCGGGTATGGCCAACTTCAACAAAGTCATCTTGGCGGGCAACATGACGCGCGATCCAGAGCTGCGTTATACGCCCAAGGGCACCGCCATTGCGAAGTTTGGCTTGGCTGTCAACCGCAAGTGGACCGGCGAGGACGGACAGTCCCGCGAGGAGGTCACTTTTGTTGATATCGACTGCTTCGGCAAGCAGGCCGAGGTGATCAGTCAATACCTCCGCAAAGGGCGTTCCATCCTCATTGAAGGTCGGCTGAAGCTGGACCAATGGGATGACAAGCAGACCGGCCAGAAGCGCAGCAAGCTGGGCGTGGTGCTGGAGTCTTTCTCCTTTCTCGACGGCGGCAACCGCGAGGGCGGAGCCGCTGGCGGACCTGCCGCCACTGCCCCCGCCACCCGGCCTGCCCGTTCCGTCGCGCCGCCGCCAGCGGATGCCGCCGGTGATGAACCCCCTCAGGGCGATGATGTGCCGTTCTGACCTCGAACCAACAGTTTAACCCCCATTTCCAACTCCATTTCCTATGTCTAAAGTTGAAGTCATTCTTACCCAACCCATCATTGGCCTTGGTGCCGAGTCCGATCAGGTCAAGGTTGCCAGCGGCTACGCCCGCAATTTCCTGCTGCCCCACGGTCTCGCCATCCCGCTGACCCAGGGCAACAAGCGCCGCTTGGAGGCTTTGCGCAAGCGCCGGGCCGAGCGTGAGGCTCATGAGTTCAACGCGATGACCGAGCTGGCCAAGAGCCTCGCCAAGATGACTCTCATCATCGCCGTGAAGACGGGCGACGATGGCAAGATGTTCGGTAGCGTCACCAACGGCACCATCGCCGACGAGCTGAAGAAGCAGTTCGACGTCGTGCTGGAGAAGCGCAAGATCCACATTGAGAAACCCATCAAGGGACTCGGCGAGCACGAGATCGACATGCGCCTGCACGCCGAGGTGCACACGAAGCTCAAGGTCATCGTCAACAGCAGCAACCCGTTGCCGGCTCCTGAGGCCGCCGCGCCCGCTGCCGCCGCGCCCGTGACCGAGAAGCGCGGCAAGAGCCGCCAGACCGAGGCTGCCGCCCCTGCCGCCGAGGCCAAGCCGGAGCGCAAGTCCCGGACGGCGAAGGCCTGATCCGCGCCAAGTCGTTTCTGCAAAAGGCAGGCCATGCGCCTGCCTTTTGCTTTTACGGCGGCAGCAGAATGTGGACTATGCGCACCTGACATGAGCACCCAGAACATTTACTCCGCCGTGCTCCGGCTGGTGGAGCAGCGCGCAGCTCGCCGGCCTTTTCAGAGGCACCTTGATGTTGGCGCGGGCACTGGCGAGCTTATCCGCCTCGCGCGAGAACGTTTCAAGGTGGAGTCCGCCGCTTGTGATTACACCGATGCCTTGATGAAGCTCCCTGGTCAGCGGGTGGCGATTGCCAATCTGAACACCCAGCCGCTGCCGTATGCGGACAACGCGTTTGACCTGCTCACGGCCACCGAGGTCATCGAGCACCTGGAGCACTTCCGCGAGACGCTCCGTGAGTTCTTTCGGGTGCTGGAGCCGGGCGGGGTGTGCGTGTTGACCACACCGAACATTCTCAACCTCAACTCCCGGCTGCGCTTTCTCTGGTTTGGATACTGGAACTTATTTGGCCCGCTGCCGGTCAAGCACGGCGCGCTCTATTCCACGGGCGGACACATCAATCCTGTTTCCTATTTCTACATCGCGCACGCGCTGATGGACGCGGGGTTTGAGCAGGTGGAGTGGACGGTGGACAAGCCGCAGCGTTCCGCCATCCCCAAGCTGCTGCTGCTCTATCCTTTTATCCGCCTGTTCGGAGCCCTGGCCTTTCGGAAAGAAGTCGTCCGGTATCGCACGGTCGATGAGCAGAACACCCCCTTCGTGCGCGCGATGAACCACACGAACATGCTCCTGGGGCGCACCATCATCGTGGCGGCCGTCAAACCAGGCGGAACGAAGTAAGCCTGGCGGCTGAAGCCTTCGAGTCGCTCGTGCGTGGTCATGCGACCACGCGCAGGACGCGGGCGGCCACGCCGAGGCTCACCGGTAGCTCACCGCACAAGTCGCCATCCAACTCAAACGGGACTCGGACTGTTGACGAGAGCGTTGCGCTGGAAACGCGCAGGACCGTTAAATCCCTTGGAGGGCTGGGATTTCCGGTCACATAGGCCAGCCCATAGCGCGCGAGGAGCCCCCACGTCACTCGGGGGAAAACGCAAATTTCCAGCAGCCCGTCATCCAGTTGGGCCGTCGGGAACATCGGCAGGTTGCCACCGTAGAAGCGCCCGTTGCCGACCAACACCAGTTCGCCCTGCACCGTGCGGCCGTCGGCAGTGACGGAAATGAGCGGGTGCGGAGCGCGCATGGCTTTCAGGCCGGCGATCACATACGCGAACTGGGCGATGCGCTTTTTCAACTGCCAGTCCACCAGACTGATGGCCCGAGCATCGAGGCCGGCCCCGGCCAGTTGGGCGAAGTGGCGGCGCTGCGGACCGTGTTCGGTGGACAAGTCCGCGAAGGGGGCGTCAATGATCCGCTCCCGGCCGCTGAAGATGGCTTCCCACGCCGGGCGCAGTTGCAGCGGCAGTCCCAGCTCGCGGGCGAACACATTCACGGTTCCCAAGGGCAGCACTGCCAGTCGTGCGCGGGCAAAACCTGAGGGGGCATCCGCGATGCCATTGAGCACCTCGTTCACCGTGCCATCGCCACCGGCTGCCACGAGGGTGTCGAAGCCATCCTGCACGCCCTCGGCGGCCAGGCGGCGGCCATCGCCTGGAGCCTGCGTGGGTTTAAGCGCGATGCCGCCGCTGAACTCCTCCAAGTGCCGGCGGAAGTGGCGCGCCTTGTCGCCCCGGGCGGTTGGATTGAAGATGACGCAGGCGCGCATGTTGGCTTGGTTGACGAAGCTTGGCCTGCTCCAAAGGGCTTCGAGCGCTGCGTGGCGGAGAGCTGTTCCGCCCGGTGGAGAAGCTACTTTCTGCGTCCGGGCTTTTTTGCCGGGCGGACCGAAGGCAGTTGGGTGGCCCGGGCTTGGTGGCGGCCACAGAACCGGTCAAAGGCCCCGCCGAACAAGTCCTGCATGTCGCGCTGGATTTCCGCGTTCGTTGGTTCCCAGCCGGTGGCGGCGAGGTCGGCGTATTTCTCCACCAGCACGCGCGCGATGATGCGACGGGAGTGTTCCCACTTGTAGAGGATTTGGTCCAGCACGCGGGCATCGGAATGCTGCGGAGTCACCGACAAGCCGATGAGCTCCAGGCGCATCCGGGTCATCTCCTCGATGAGGGAGGGGATGTTGGTGAACCACCAGCAGCCAAAGAGGTGCAGGTTGCGGAACTTCCGCGCGGCGACACAGAGGGAATACTGGTTCTCACGTGCCAGCGCGGTGATGAGG